>Ga0307488_10003981_pt1 | contig 12316 bp, 12 predicted proteins | sample SB02metaG_FD_202248 | JGI IMG/M metagenome (GOLD analysis project Ga0307488, IMG submission 202248) | Sea-ice brine microbial communities from Beaufort Sea near Barrow, Alaska, United States - SB 0.2 | ecosystem: Environmental > Aquatic > Marine > Coastal | place: USA: Alaska | collected...
TTTATTCCATTGCCGGTGCGCAGTGGGAGGGCGTTCTAGGTGAGCAATTCAACAACCGTATTCAGATGGAAAGCAACAAAATCCATCTTTCGATTATTCGGATCATCAACGACTACCGCAACAACCGCATTGCGCCTGCTTTTGTGAGCCGAACCGGTGACGAAGGTGACGAACTTGCTGACCTGTGTGCTGGATTGTACCGCGCCGACGAACAGGACAGCCAAGCCGAAGAGGCCATGGATAACGCTTTCGAAGAAGCCGTGGGCGGTGGCATAGGTGCATGGCGGTTGGTGACGGACTATCTTGATCCATACGACGACGATAGCGACTATCAGCGTATTCGTTTCGAGCCTATCCTTGATGCGGATTGCACTGTGTTCTTTGACGCAAATGCAAAGCGTCAGGACAAGTCGGATGCACAACACGCTTTTGTTCTGACGGGCATGACCAAGGACGCTTATAAGCGTGAATACGGCGATGACCCTAGCAGCTGGGCCAAGCCTGTTGAAAACGCATCATTCGACTGGACCACAGCGGATCTGGTCTACGTCGCGGAATATTACCGGATTGAGGAGGCGCGTGAAGATGTGCATCGCTATCGGACCATTTCGGGCGAGACGGAAACCTACACTGACGATCAACTGACGGAAGAAAAGCGCCGTGAATTGGGCGCCGTTGGTACAATACCTGTATCCACAAAGTCGGTTAAGCGCCGCAAGGTCCGCAAGTACATCATGTCAGGCGGCAAAGTTCTGGAAGACGCGGGCTATATCGCGGGTGTTGATATTCCTGTGGTCCCTGTCTACGGCAAGCGCTGGTTCGTTGATGGGCAAGAACGCTTCATGGGGCATGTGCGTCTATCCAAGGACATGCAGCGCCTTAAAAACATGCAAATCAGCAGGCTTGCAGAGGAAGCCGCAAGCGGTGGTGAGCGCACTCCGATATTCCACCCCGAACAGGTGGCCGGGCATGAAAACACATGGGCAACCAAGGCTGTTGACCGTCCTGCGTATCTGTTGCTGAACCAGCTGCAAAACCCTGATGGCTCAACAGTGCCAGCGGGCCCGGTTGGATACACCGAAAGCGCGGAAGTCTCACAGGCTATGGCGGCGCTATTGCAGCTAACCGAAGACGACATGCAAGACATTCTGGGCAACCAGCAGGGCGGCGAAGAAATCATGTCCAACCTGTCTGGCAAGGCAGTTGAGTTGATTCAAAGCCGCTTGGATGGTCAGACATTTATCTACGTGTCCAACATGGCAAAGGCCGTGCGCCGTTGTGCGCAGGTTTGGATGGGCATGGCGCGTGATGTGTATGGCCCAGACAAGGGCCGCATGATGAAAGCTATTGGCGAAGACGATACGCCTGACTTTGTAGAGATCGGGCGTGAAGTTCTTGACGACAAGACGGGCGCCCCGGTTGTTGAGGCGGACATATCCAAGGCCCGCTTTGATGTTACCGTTGACATTGGGCCAACATCCACAACCAAGCGCCAAGCGGTCATTCAAAACATGACCAGCATGTTGCAGTATGTGACAGACCCGTCGGATCAGAAGGTTGTTACGGCAACGATTATGCGCAGCCTTGAAGGCGAGGGCATGTCGTCTATGCGTGATTACTTCCGCAAGCAGCTTGTCGCTATGGGGGTCGAAGACCCGACCGAGCAAGAACAGGCGGAAATGGCAGGAGCGCAACAGCCACAGCAGCCTGACCCGAACGCGATTTATTTGCAGTCTGAGGCCCAGAAAAACGAGGCGCAGGCAGCTAAGGCCATGGCGGACATTGATCTGCAAAAGGCCAGGACACTGGAAACACTTGCGGGGATTGACCAAGCCGAACGCGCACAAGCAATGAGTGCGATGGAACTGGTCAACGCCGCTTTAGGATCGGGAACCGCAGCCCCGTAAGCTGTGAGATAACGGGACCGCGCCCCTTGTGCGAGATTAGGTGACAAATGCTAGACGAAGAAAACGGGCCTTTGCCCGAAGATGAGGTAATTGTTGAAGGCGATGCGCCAGAGGTTGAAGACGAGGCCCCCGATGCGGCGCCAGAGATTGAACCCGAAAGCGATGATGCGACTGATGAAAGCGATGATGAACCTGACGAGGGTTTGACTGTATCGCTTGAACAGGAAGATGACGACGAGGTATCTGCCCCGTTTCGTGATCTTCGCAGCCAAAACCGCGACCTGAAAAGACGCCTGAAAGAACTTGAAGCCAAGCCAACGCCTGAACAGGTTGAGCTTGGGCCAAGGCCAACCCTTGAAGGCAGCGAATTCGACGAAGGTGTTTTCACCGAAAAGCTGTTGGAATGGAACGAAGCCAAGCGGGCAGCTGATGCGAAAGCGGACGCTGACAGGCAGGCAGAACGAAAAGCCGTTGAATCCTATCAAGAGCGCCACCAGTCTTATGAGACGGCAAAAAACGCGCTTGGGGTGAAAGACTTTCAGGAAGTTGAAGACGCAGTGGCTGACGTTCTTAGCAACGTGCAGCAATCCATCGTTGTCGATAACGCAAAGCGACCTGAGTTGGTTGTTTATGCCTTGGGAAAGAACCCCAAGAAGGCAGCGGAACTTGCGGCGGAAACAGATCCCATCAAATTCGCGTTCAAACTGGCCCAACTGGAGTCTGCAATGACTGTCACCGGAGTGAAACACAAGCCGAAGCCTGACCAAAGCCTAAGCGGGAAAACCCCGCCGCCGCAGTCAGGGCAAAAGAAACTAGCCGAGGCATTCGCCAAAGCCCAATCAACGGGCGATTTCAGCGAATACCAGCGCATAAAGCGTGCCTCGAAATAAGGAGCCAATACAATGGCAAACGATTTTTCCACCAAGGTTGACATCTTTTTCAATGAAGTTGTTGAGGGTTTCGAAGCTCTTAACGTGTCGGCCAACAATGTTTCGATGTACAAGCCCGAAGCCAACGCGATGGCCCTGTCTGCGCAGACGTTCTATCGCCCGATGCCAGTCCTGACGGAAGTGGTTGATGGCCGTGACGTGTCTTCGTCTTACAAAGACCTGATTGAACTGACAGTGCCAACAACGCTTGCAGAAACGCACATCCGCAACGTACCTGTCAAATTCACCGGCACGGACATGAACAACAGCCACATGCTGACAAACAAGTCTCGTGCAGCGACGATCATGCTGTCCAACAAGCTTGACACAATGGTTGCCAACGAGATTGCCAGCAAAGGTTCGCTTGTCGTGACCAATTCTGGCGACATCAACAGCTATGACGAAGCGGCGGAAGCCGACGCCGTTATGCTTGAACAGCAGGTTACACGCGGTGAACGCATTATGCTTCTTAACCCGCGCATGTCCAAGAACTTGGCGGGCGGGCTGGCATCACGTCAGACGCCCAACAACGTTGTGATGGACGCCTATTCGCGCAACGCCCTGCCGCCCATCGGTGGGTTCCAAACCTTCCGCACGGATTACGGCAAGACTATCACAGGTTCTTCCGCTTCCGGTTATCTGGTCAATGGCGCCGCACAGAACACCACACCTGTGGCAAACGACGCGAACGGCATCCCGGTTGATAACCGCACACAAACGCTGGCGGTTGACACGGGTTCAGCAGCGGCGGTTGGCGACTGCTTTACCATCGCGGGCGTGTTCTCGGTCGGTCACATCAACAAGCAGTCCACAGGGCAGCTGAAGACCTTCCGCATCACGGCCATTGATGGTGCTAACTGGACAATTGCACCATCGATCATCCCTGCGGACGGTTCGGCCGACGCACAAAAGGCTTACGCCAACGTCAGCACAACCCCTGCGGACAACGCGGCCATCACTGTTATCAACACAGTGACCAAGCCAAGTTCTGTGTTCTACGAAAAGGGCGCGGTGGAAATTGTTCACTCCGATTGGAACATGGATGAATTCCGCAACTCTGGCAAAGGCGTGCGTGAAGCCGTGACGGATAGCGGTGTGCGCATTGCCATGCTGTCAGACAGCAACATCGACACCCTGACGGCCAGCTATCGGATGTTTATTTGGGCAAACGTCAACGTTCTGAACTACGAGCACGCGGGCATCTTGCTTGAAGGCCAGACCTAAACACAAAGGGCGGGGCTTCGGTCCCGTCCGCCACACCGGAGGTTGATATGACTGATAAAGAAAAAACACCAACAAAGTGCGTCCTGTATTCCAAGGAAGACGGATCCACCAAGGAATTTTACACGGTTGAAGATGTGGCCGCCGCATTGAAATCTAAAAAGTGGTCTGACACGCCTAAGAAGGCCAAGTAAATGGCCTATACCAAGCGCCAAATCATCGCCAAGGCCCTATCTGAATTGGGCTTGGGGCAGTACGCTCTAACAGCACAGCCACAAGACATGATGGACGCACTGTCTACGCTTAACATTATGATGGGCGCTTGGCATGGTGAAGGCGTTGTGACGGGGTTCGCCATGTCCAACACGCCGACTGTTGATGACCTCGATAAAGATAGCGGGATCGCGGAAACGGCGGTCAGTGCGGTTATCAACAGTCTGGCCATCGAAATCGCCCCCTCATTTGGCAAGCAGCCCTTCCCTGCAACGCAACACAAGGCGCGGCGTGGGTTTCAGATGTTGCAGGCACGAACCGCAATCATCCCCGCCCGACAGTCTCGCGGATCTATCGCTGGCGCCGGACACAAGCGCACCCACCGCGTTGATTTGGTCGAAGGTGACGAAAAGCCATCAAATGGATATACAGCATGACAACTGAAACAAACAAACTCTTGAACGTCAGTGATTTGGCATCCAGTGATCTGGTCCGCGTGTTCTCACAATCAAACGGGAAAGAGGTTTCTATTTCCGTTTTCAATCTGGCGACGGTTATTTCCGCACAGATTCAAGCGCAAGGTGCAGGCGCAACGCAGACAACCGTACTGCCGAACGAAAGCTATTTCTCAAGCATTGGCTGGTTCTCTAACCTGACTGCAACCACGATCAACTTGCCAACCACACGCACTGAGGCAACTCTTGTGGGTGCAGGCTTGACCCGCGTTACAGGGCTGACAGCCTAATGCGCCTGCCCATCGTCTCTGGCATCTATGCCGACAGCACAGCAGAGTTGCGCACATCGTATCCGCGCAACCTTTTCCCTGTGCCGAAAATGACGGGGGTAAGCGTGGGCCATTTGCGCACCGCGCGGGGTGTCAGGCAGTATGGCACGTCTGGTGGTCCTTGCCGTGGCGGCGCCGAATGGAAGGGCGATTTGTACCGCGTGCAAGGCGCGAACCTGTACCAAATCTACGAAGACGGGACGCAGCGTCTGGTCGGCGAAATCACCGGCACAGATACGGCAACTATGGTTCGGAGCTTTGACTACCTTGGCATTGCAGCCGATGGCAAGCTGTGGCTGTATGACGGGACTGTGCTGCGACGTGTTGTCGATCCAGACCTTGGGGACGCCCTGAGCGTCACATGGCAGGGCGGATACTTCATCACAACGGATGGGGAAAACATCGTTGTCACTGAATTGTCAAACCCGTTTTCTGTGAACCCCCTGAAATACGCATCCTCTGAAGTTGACCCGGACCCGGTGGTCTGCGTGCTGCGACAGTCCAATGAAGTCTACGCAATCAACCAATACACAATCGAAGTGTTTTCCAACATTGGCGGGTCTAACTTCCCGTTTCAGGTCGTATCTGGTGCGCAGATTAACAAAGGCGCGGTCGGCACACATGCCGCAATTGAATTTGACGGTGCGATTATGTTTGTAGGCGGTGGTCGAAACGAAAGCCCCGCTATATGGGCGGGAGTGGGCGGCGCCCCTACGAAAATTTCAACATCGGAAATTGATCGCAGGCTTTTGGAATATACGGAATCCGAACTGGCCAGCATCGTTCTGGAAAAGTGGACAGACCGGAACCACAATACGTTGTTGATCCACCTTCCAGATTGCACGCTGTGTTACGATCAAGCCGCAACAGCGGTTATTGGCCAGCCTGCTTGGTACACGCTTCACTCCGACTTCAGGCACCTTGTGTGGCATGGCAACCGATGGACTGTAGGGCGGGCGGCGGATGGCGCAATCGGCTATGTGGACGACACTATAGGCACCATATGGGGTGAGGCGCTGGATTGGGAAATCATCACGCCTATCGTCTATGCAGAAGGCAACGGCGGCATCTTCCACGAGGTCGAACTGGTCGGACGTTTGAAGCGCCACCCTGAGCAATCGGTTTCACTGGAGTATAGCGCTGATGGCGAAGAATGGTCGCCAAAACAAACCATCACAGCAGGCAGCGCCATGAAGTGGGTGCGCCAAGGCTACATGCGCGATGCACGGTTTTTCCGGTTTACAGGCACAACGGCACAGCCGACCAGCTTCAGCCGTGTAGATGCGCGGGTTGAGGGATTGGCATGGTAGATCCGATTGCGCCAACGCGTGACACGCTTTCTGCATTTTATAAGGGTGACATGCGGATGGTACAGGCGATTGAACGTCTGTTTCAGGTTTCAGGCCAGCTGACACCTGAAAGGGTTGAGGTACTTTCCGCAGCCATCGAGGCTTTGGCTGTTGGTGGTGCCTTGCGTCCCGCCCTGGTTGAACCGGACGACGTGTTGCAACGCTTCCACCCAACAAGTGAAGCGGCTGATGTGCTTTCGGTTCGCAGGGGCGTTGTTGATGACGCCGATAGGGTCTCAATCCAGCAAAGGCATGTGGGGTTGAGTGAAGAAATCACCGTGGCCGTTGGCCAAGTGCTGACAATAGAAAATGGATTGATCGTGGAGGTCACATGACAGTTACACCCAAGGCGCTTGTTGCGTCAAAGACCATCGAAAATACAATGACAGACCAATATACAGCCGTGAACTTGCGGGCGATTATTGAGGCGGTCACGGTCACAAACATCACCGCAACGGCGGCGGTTCTGAATGTCGAAATTGACGGGGTTAGCCACATCAAGGACCGGACGGTGCAGGCCGCCCAAACACTGGCGCTGAATGCACTATCGGGGCATGTGCTGGAGCCGAATAGCGTACTGAGCATGTCCTCTGGCACCGCGAGTGCATTGACGACGCGTGTTAGCGGTGTGGAAGTCACGTGAACGCCTACGAAGCTGCATTAACTGAAGGCTTTTCGCGGCTGGATCTACCGCAGGCCGCAAGTGAATGGCTAGTTGACCTATGGCGGACAATTCAGCTTTTCGATGACATTGCGGATGGCGACTATGATGACCGGAAGCAACTTGACGCGGCGGTCTGGGCAAGCTTGGTAAAGATGCCGAGTAACCCATTTTATCAGGCGCATCAAACGTGGCTTATCCCTGCCTGTGCGACTGCAATCTTGAAGTGGTTGGCGTCGGATAAGGCCGAGGTCGAAGGCAACGCAGACGAACGGTCATTTGTCTGGCGGGCTGGGTATTATGACGTTGTTTGCCTGTGTGCCGCTTTGGTGCATGGCCCATCGTCAGACAAATCGCAGTTAGCCCTTGGGCTGTATGGCGAAACATTCAAAGAATATATGTCGGAGTTTGAAAATGCCTAATCCACTTATTGCAGTTGCGGGTATTGGCGCGGGGTCAAGTATCGTGGGCGCCAAAGCACAATCTGACGCCGCAGGCGATGCGTCCGACGCACAGGTCGCGTCCACACAGCTTTCCGTTGACGAGCAAAGGCGACAATTTGATGCTGTCATTGAATTAATGGCGCCTTTTGTAAGCGCCGGCACCGATGCCACCGGCGCAATGGCTGATTTGGTTGGAATTAATGGTGCAAACGCACAGCAGGCATCTATCGAAGGCATTTCCGAAAGCCCAGAACTCGCGGCGGCAATCCAGACAGGTGAAGAGGCGCTACTACAGAACGCATCGGCAACAGGCGGGCTTCGTGGTGGCAACACGCAGGCGGCATTGGCGCAGTTTCGCCCCCAAATGCTAGCCCAACAAATCGGCACGCAATATCAGCGCTTGGGTGGCCTAAGCGGCATTGGCCAAGCGGCTGCGGGCGGCCAAGCGGCGGCAAGTCAGAACTTCGCAGATTCCGTATCGGGGCTTTATCAACAGCAGGGTGCGGCAATTGCTGGCAATGCCTTGGCCCGTGGTAATGCGATTCAATCGGGGCTTGGCGGCATCGGTCAATCTTTTGGCCAGCTTCTAGGCGGGGTACAAGCACCAGCCGGAGCGTCCGCTTTCGGATCATGGGGGTTCTAAATGCAGCCTATTAATTACATTACCAGAGTAGCCCAAGAACCCGCAACGCGGGTTTTCCAAGGCTTTCAGCAAGGCATGGACCAGCAGGATCAGCGCCAGAAATTCGGCATGAACGCGGCTCGCGAGGCGCGGGCGCAGGAATTGCACCCCATTGCGGTTGAAGGTGCACAACAGGGCTTGGAAATTCAGGCCCAAGGCGCAGCAAATCGAAACACCTTGCAGGGCCAGCAAATCGCCCAAAACGACGAAATGACAAAGCGGCGCGGCGCTTACCAAGAGGCTGTGCGGGGCTTAGTGGAAAAGGGGGCGGATGCAACCTTTGAAGACCACATGGCTATCCAAGCCGAATTCCCGCAGCTTTCTAGGGGCATGTCTGCGTCTTTCGAGGGGTTGAGTGAAGAGCGCCGCAAGGGAACGGTCAATCTGCTTTCCCAAGCCTACACAGCCTATAAGAATGGTGATGTTGAGACGGGCAAGGGCTTGGCCAAGCGATACGCAGAAGCGGCGCGAAACAGTGGCGACGAGGCATCGGCGGCGGCGGCGGATGCAATGCTGAAGGTTGCCGAAATCAGTCCAGAAGCAGCCATGTCAACAATTGGGTCTGCCTTGGCTGTGCTGGATTCGAGAACTGCCCAGAACGTGATCGGCAGCGGGGCAAGCCAACGGGTTCAAAAGTCAGTCAACGTGGGCAACGGGGTCGTTGTGCAAACTATGCGAGACGGGAACGTGCGTGCGGTTGATGTGGCAACAAACACTGTTTTGGAGGGTGACGACGCGCGTGACGCTATCAACGCCTCACTGGAGGGTGATGTTGAGCAAGCCGGTGACATTGCGGAAAGCAAAAAGGCGGGCGAACTAGACGCGCGGCTTGAAAAAGAACCCACTGTTGAAGCGTCAAGCCTTGCCGCCAAGAAGGGTGTCGAATTGGGCCTTAAAGCCTTTGATGCGGCGGGCAAGGTTCGCAGCAATCTTTCGACCATTGACCGCGCGATTGCTGCATTGGATGCTGGCGCCAAGACGGGCCAGATTGAAAGCCGCGCCCCAACTTGGAATGCGGCGACACTGACATTGCGTCAGGTTGCCAACGAATTGGGCCTTGATGTTGTTGGTTCTGTGACCTTCGGTGCCCTGAGTGAAGGCGAATTGCGGCTGGCCATGCAGACAGCGTTGCCGACAAACATGCGGGAAGATGACCTGCGCAATTGGCTGGTTGAAAAGCGTGCCGCGCAAGAAAAAATGTCTGACTATCTGGATGAACAGGCGCGTTTCCTGTCACGCCCCGGCAACACCGTTGCCGATTGGCTTGATGTGGTGGATTCCAAAGGCGCAAATCAAGAATCGAAACCTTCATCCGGCGGGCCTTCGTATCTTAAGTACGGGGCGGACCGCTAGAGCGCCACTTGTGCCACTTTTCCTGTAACCACGTGTAGGCTTGGAAATATCCCCAAATGGACACGAAGACTGCGACAAAGGCGCCGCCTGTTGCAATGTCGTCTGAGTAACCGGCCCATGTAGCGAAAGCCCAAACAATTAGGGCGGGTACGGACAAGGCAAGTAAAAACAGAATCAGGGTGAAATAAAGCCCGACCGCAAAAACGTAGCCATAGACGGCTGCAAGCAATATTTTCATTAAAATTCCAGTCCGGTTCTTGCCCAAAGTAGGGGTGGGGGCTTTGACATGCAAGTAAGGGGCCATTTATGGACCTAAAAGAACGCATCAACGAGACCGCAGAAGAGCTTGGCATGTCGCCACTTGTTCTGGGTACAATCATCTCTTTTGAAACCGCCGGCACGTTCAACCCCCGAAAAAAGGGGCCAACAACCAAGTGGGGGCAGCATGAAGGGCTGATCCAGTTTGGCAAGCCACAGGCCAAAACCTATGGCGCGGACTTCAGCAGCGAACAGGCCGCACTTGATAGCCAGCTTGGGAAAAACGGCGCAATTGTAAAATACTTTCGCAGTAATGGCTGGAGGCCCGGCATGGGCATGATGCAAGCCTATTCCATTGTCAATGCAGGCGGTCCGAACCGCTTTGACCGGTCTGACACGGCGGCGGGTGGAACGGCTGGCACGGTGCGCGATAAGGTGCAAAGTCAAATGGCGGATCACCGTGCAAAAGCGAAATCGCTTCTTGGGGGTGAGTTTTCACCAGCTGATTTTGCGGATGGCGGCGGTGATGATGTGGTGTTTGGGGGTGAGGGCCAAGACGCGCTGCAAGCCACTCCGCAACAAATCGAGGGTGCATACAAGGCTTTCATTGATGGCGAAATGACGCCAAGTGAACGCGCTGAATATGAAGCTGACGTGCGTTCTGGTCGCATGCCTATCCCAACGGGAATGAGCTTGTACGAAGCCTATGAGGCGCCCGAATACGAGGGGGATGTGCGAACTGGCCGAATGCGGCTTCCAGTGGGTGCAAGCTTGGATTCTGATCCAGTGTCCGAAGCCCTTCCGGTGGCCGAACCTACGTTTCCAGTAAACCAAATTCCAACGGTGGATGACGGCCCTGCAACGCCTCGACAGCCGATCGGGCAAGGCTTGGACCTGACACGCCAGTATGCGGGTTCGTCGGGGGGAGATTTGGCGTCAGCTGCAATTGGCTCATTGGCTGGGCGTTTGCCCGGCGGCACACCGCAACCTTCCCCTACTGCGTCCATGCTACCTGAAGGCACACCGCCAATGGTGCGCAGCGCAATCAGCGGGTTTGGCGATGCTGGCCTTGCGGTTTTGGGCGGCGCTGGCGCGGTAGTTGGTGCCGGTGCGGGCCTAGCTGGTGACGCGGCGCAAGCCATGGGGTTTGAACAAGGTGGCAAGCGTTTGGCCGAAGACCTTGCCGCCATTCCAGAAGCATTCGCAGGATCGCCAACATCCATGGCAACCAGAGTGCCAACCTTTGGGCGGCGTGTTGACGTGCCGGACGTGCCTGATGTGGCGGATGAAACTGTTGCGCAGCTAATGCGTAAGGCGTCGGGTTCCGGCCCCGGTTCGGCATCCGCACGTCAGAAATTAGCAGACATGGCCGACGTTGACCCCGAAGCGGCGGCGGCGGCGGAGCGGCTGGGCATTGAAATGCCATCAGACGTGTTCGCACGTGATCCACGCACACGCATGGCGGCGGCAAAAGCCCGCGACGTGAAGGGCGGTGATGCGCAGCTTGGCTTAGATGCCGCTGTTGTCAAAGCTGAAAAGGCGGCTGACGACATTTTGGAAACCATTCAAGGTGACGCAGATATTGCGGAAGTGTCAGATGTTGTACAGCGTTCTTTGCAGGCAACACAGGCTGACTTGGATAAGCAGGCAACACGCCTTTACAACAAGGTCGATACGCAGGTTCAAGCTTCCACCCCAGCATCATTGGAGAACTCAAAAGCCCTGATGGAAGAAATCCAGACGGATTTGGGCGATTTGAAGCTGACGGGATCAGAGGCCAAACTACAAGCGTTACTTTCTGGCAATGAAATTACATACGCGGGCATGAACAAAATACGCCGTGAAGTAGGGCGGGCGCTGTTCAAGTCACAAGGCCCATATGCTGACGCCGACACTGCCATGCTGAAACGCGTTTATGGTGCACTTGCAGAAGACCGTCTTGAAACTGTTGAGGCCGTGGCCGGTCCAGAAATGCGCAGCACCTTGCGCCGTGCCAACCAAATCACAGCCAAAAAGAAGGGTCTAGAGGATCGCATAATCAATGCGTTTGGCAAAGACTTGGAAGGTAGCATCGCACGGAAGCTGCAAACAGCGGTGAACAACGCATCAAAGGGTGATGTGGCGAACCTGAACCGCATCCTAAAAGCTATCCCTAAAGATCTTCGCAGTCGAACAATAGCCACTGCTATCACAAGCGTATCGCAAGGGAAGGCCGTAGGCCGTCTGCGTGAAGGCACATTTGGCTTTGCTGAATTTAACAAGACGTGGGGCGGGATCCAAAAAAACAAACCTGTTCTAGCGCTTGTTAGTAAAGAGCTTGGCCCAGAAGCATCGCAGCTTATGCGTGATCTGCACAAGGTCTCTGGCTATATCACCGATGCACGTGGCGCCGTGTCACAAACAGGCAAGGCAAACCAAGCGTTTACAGAACAGCTTATTGCAGAGGGCATTGTGGGCAAGATCCTGCAAACGAATACTGGTCGCTTTGCGGCGTCAAGTGCGGCGGCAGCTGCTGG
>Ga0307488_10003982_pt1 | contig 12316 bp, 20 predicted proteins | sample SB02metaG_FD_202248 | JGI IMG/M metagenome (GOLD analysis project Ga0307488, IMG submission 202248) | Sea-ice brine microbial communities from Beaufort Sea near Barrow, Alaska, United States - SB 0.2 | ecosystem: Environmental > Aquatic > Marine > Coastal | place: USA: Alaska | collected...
CCCTCAGGAAGTCGAGCATCATTTACTCATCCCTGCCTTCTTTTCCAATGCTGCCGTGATTTTCGCTTGCATTTCCGGCGTCATGCTATCGAACCCAGCGGGCAGCGCCTTAGCCGCCTCCCACACGCCCCCGTACCCGCCCACGCCGCCCTCGCCCACCATCTTGAGTCCTCCGCCCTTCTTACCGTAGTACGCCCCCAATGTGCAGGGTCATGTAGACAACAAAGTTTCCCACATCAAACACCACATACAGCATCATCCGCCATGTAGTATGCAAGTGTTCGCCACGTCATCCGCCACAATTTATATGTGTGCTCGCCATATCATCCACAACACACTACGCTGGTGCTTGCAACATCATCCACAACATCGTAAGCCTTCATTGAGTCCAATGACATCCTATGATGTGGGGATCAGTACTCAATCGTCCCCACCTTGGTGTGATACATGACGCCGATCAAAGTCAGCGACCCCCCGCCCAGTTTATCGCTCATGCGCGCCACACGCTGCAGCGTCATCCCCAGGAACCGCCGGCGCTCGGCCAGCAGCGCGTTGATGATCATACCTGAGTACAGGGCCTTGAAATCGTTCTCCATTCAGCTTAACTTGAGCACCTGCAAGGGATAATCCAAACTCTGTGTCCGCGAAACTAGTTTTCCTTGTATACCGTGCTGTGATCCGTCCAGAGGATGATCGCCGTCAAAGTGTAGTGGTGCAGTTGTTTCGGTTTGGATTGGAACATTCCGATTAATTGATCAGCTCTGATTCGATGCTTAACACGATCCTGTGTTTACACCGGGTCAGGGAGAAAATGGCTCATGTGTCAACTGACAGATGGAACAATTGAAAGTTCCTGCCCTCGTACTCCACCATCTTGTCCATCGAGGCCTCCTCGTTAAACTGGTCAACCTGCGGCGAGAGCTGCATCATCTGCGTTGAGAAACCGACCAGGCCGGTGAAGTCATCCAGCACCAGCAGCACGTCATCCCCCAAGTTGCAGGGCCGGGTAGCAAACAGTGCTCGCCAAGTCATAGGCAATCAGGCAACTCAAGAAATGAGGGTGTGCAAGTGTAAATACTGACGTGGCAGGCTGTAGAAGACGACAGAACAGAATATGTAGGATGACATAACACGCTGTTCAGGATTTCATGGGCTGCTGTGTATACTTACATGGCATGCTGTGGAGGATGACATGAGAGGCATCATCTAACAGGCTCAGCCCCACCTCCGCGCGTGCTCCCTCGGCGACAGCGAATGCCGCGCACGTCGCTGCGTAGCGTTCAGCCAGAGAGGCGTCGGGGGAGCACGCCACGAGTGTGGTGTGCTCCATAGCACCGGCGTCCTTTAACGCCTGGAAGGCGCCAGCGCCAGAGTCCGCCGCCGCAGCGCCAAACGCGCCATAAACGCAGCGCACGCCGGTGGCGGCCTGCGCGGCGACGGCGGAGATGCCCATTTGCGACAACCCCGTGCCCTCCTCTCCCGCCATTCAGGGTCGCGCGTAAGTACTTTGTAATGCGTAACTTCAAGTTATTTGTCTCTGATGCCAAAATACCACCAGTCATATCGCTGTAATACCTCGAATACGCTCAAGTTGAACCAGAGGCTCATCCAAATACGTTTTACACCTTAAATTTAGGCAGTTTGCCTCTGATACCACTCGGTCTATCGACTCGACCTCAGATAAGCCTAAGTTGGAGAGTAAAAGTATACATGACTCATGTATCAGGCCCTACAGTGACCAGCATGCACTGGCCGCGGCCAATTGGCGTGAGCAGGTCCATCGCCTTGATGCCGGTGAGCATCGGGGTGGTGATGGGCTTGCGATCCTCCACCCTCGGCGGCTCACGGCATAACTCTGAGCCTCCGGATGTGACGTCGCGCCCGCCGCCGCCGGGCACCGCGCCGCCGTCCAGGGCCCCACCCAAGCACGTCATACAGCTGAGCATCCTGCGTGTGTCCCTAGACTGCTTGTCACTAGGCTGTAGGTCCGTAAGCTGTTTGCCCGGAGGCCGTTGTGTACTGGATACCACTATTATGCTCAGATTCGACTGTGGACGTTTCGTGTGCAGGTGCCTACCACCATCCAGTGGCTGCCCGAGCGCACCAATGAATCGCCCACGGACCTCCTCCTCCGCTGGCACGCGGAACGTCTGCTTGTGAAGAACCTCGACTGCATCGCCCTCGAGCACAGGGGCGGCCGCGGCGGCGCCCACAGCTGGCGCGTCGGTTGGGGTGTTGGTATAAAGTATCGCGAAGGACTTAGGCTCGCGGTGCGCGAGCAGGATACCGGTCGCCCCGTTCGCTCCGAACTTGAGCAGGGTGCCCGGGGGTACGTCGCCGCCCAGCCCCGAGAGGATGACGAGGTCGCCGACGGTGCTCACGACAATCTGGGGCCCGCGATCGAAGAAGTTGACGTCGGGCGCCTTGTCGGTGTCGAGTTCCAGGACGTTGGCGTCGGCGGCCGCGCGCGTGGCGAGCGAGCGCGTGCAGGCACCGGTGAGCAGGGCCTGGCCACTCGTTCCCTCACTTCTCTGTTTGCTCATGGTGTACCGGTACCGACACGTGGGCCAGAGTGAAAGCCTGGTGCCTGCTTATACACGCGGAATCGTGAATCGCTCTCTGGCTCTTGGTGTAACGGTGTGCACGTGCACACTCGCCGCGGCGTAACTGTACACTGATACAAACTGAGCAAGGGAGCGAGCGGAAGACCCTGCCGCCGTAACCGCCGCCTCCGACGCCGCGCGCAATCCTGAACCGCAAGCCTCCGACGACACCGCCGCTCCCCGCCGCCCCAGAGATCGCGTTTACTTTGGGCTGCGACGCGGCCGCCGCGGCCGCCGCCGCCGCCGCGCCCGGCCGCAGCGCGCCACCGCGCGGAACCAAGAGCGCCCGGCGCGCCGTGCGCCGCGCGGCCGACGCCAGGAGCGACGCTGGGCCGCCCATCGCGTTCGAGGAGCAAGCGGCGAGCGTGTTGGCCATAACACACTCACCTCACTTCACACCACCGCCGACGACGTTATCCAATTTCACTCAGTCCCACAAAAAAAGTTGACTGAAAGTCGCGGGAAGCGGCGGCGGCGGTTTGAGCGGCGGGAGGAGAGCCTCGACGGGGAGTGGTACGGCGGAGCGAGCTGGCGGGTGCTGACGTGCAGTGCGCACCGCGTACGGGACGGTGGAAGGGGGGCGGCTACGCCTCAGGAAGTCAGGATGGGGGGTCTTGAAACGACGCGGTGACACGTACACGTGGCGACACGTACACGTGGCATTCTGTCGATACCAGTTTTGCCTGAAAAAGTCGGCGCAACAGTCGGCTGCTCAGCTTGAAGACATCGCACTAGACATCTGACGCCTCCGCCGCCGCCGCCGCTGCCTCCTCTCCGACTATTTACGCCGCCGCCGCCGCTGCCGCCGCATCCGCCCGCGGTGCCGCCGCTGCTGCCGCCGCCGCCGCCGCCGCCGCCTTCAAGCGAGCGCCCAGTGGTGGGTACCTGACGAAGCAAGCACCATCCAACATGGGAAAGCACGGGGCCTCTAAGGGCGCCGCCGGCGCAGACGGCGGCGTGAAGAAGCCGCTCGAGGGCGTGGCCAAGCCGCCCAAGCAGTCGTTCAAGCAAAAGGCCGCCGCCGCCGCCGCCGCCGCGCCGCCGCTGTCGTCCAACTGGCAGACCCTGATGCAGAAAATTGGAGCCGGGAAATCCGACAAGGCGAAAAAGAAGAAGCGCGAGGGGGAGGCGGCGGCGGCGGCGGCGGCGGGGTTGGAGGATGTGACCGGCGGCAGGGCTCCCCGACAGCATACATGGCTTGATTTGTGTCCCGGTGTACCCTCATACTCTTGCCGTACCCTCCTCCCCACTGGCCTGGCCACTCGTTCCCTGAATGTTCACTCATGGTACCCGCCGCACTCCTGATGGCCGTTCGTTCCTTGACGTTTGCTAGGGGGCACCAGGCCCTGGGCGAAGGTAGCAAGATGTTTGGCCGCTCGGACGCATTAGGAACCGGAGCCCTCAACATCGTGGGCGGTGGCGAGAAGCCCAAGAAGCCGCTGCCGACGGGGCGCAACACCTCCCTCACGCACACCATCGCCCTAGATTGCGAGATGGTTGGCGTGGGCGAGGATGGCAAGCGCAGCATCCTCGCGCGCGTCTCCGTGGTGAACGAGGTGGGGCCAGGCGCACATTGCCCGCCACGTCACACAACGCATCATGCACCCTCGTTCATTGAGGTAGACGGCATCCTACGGCGTGGAAAGCAATGTCTGCCAGGCCCAGTAGTGCCCGCCACGTCGTCGACACGCACCGTGAACCCTCGCTTCTTGAGTTAGGTGGCATCCCATGAGGTAGCGAGCAATCTCTGCCGGACCAACGCACTTCGAACCCTCGTTTCTTGCGTTTCATGACATTCTATGATGTGGCGAGCAACATCTGCCAGGCCCCACCGCCAGGACGGCAACGTGATCCTTGATACTTTCGTGGCGCCGACGGAGCACGTCACCGATTACCGCACGCGCGTCAGTGGCGTGCGGCAGGGCCGTTCACGTACCCGGCGTGCCCAATTCAGCTTAACTTGGGCCACTTCAGCTCAACTTGGGCCACTTTGTCCCTAAACCCACTCATCATGTTGATGACGCTACACGGCGCCCCCGTTCCAGCTCAACTTGGGCCGCTTTGTTCCTTAAACCACTCATCACTGTGTAGGGGCTAGTGGTGCTGCGAGAGACACGTTCGCGAGTATGAGGAGGCACTAGGCTTTCGCCCTGCCGACCGTGATTGTGGGAGACTGCCCCTCAGCTCCCAGCCACGACAGTGCTCAAGTTAAGCCGGGAAAGGCACACTTGTCAGGCCCTGTCGTAAGGCCGCAGGATCTGCGGGGCGCGTCGAACTTCAAGGAGGTTCAAACCAAGATGTACAACATGTTGAAAGGGCGCAAGCTGGTGGGCCACGCGCTGAGAAACGACCTGAAGGTGTTGCTACTGGACCATCCCAAGCAGGGCCTTACCCTTTCGAGCTTATCTTGAGCTGTTTCGTCCCTGAAACCCCAAATTAAACGGCCCAAGGACGCACAAGATTACTGAGCGTCAGCTTCAGTATCGAATCGAATCTCCCACCCAAACGCCCCATTCCAAACAGAACATGATGCGAACCTGGTATACTTTGATAGCAGTTCTCATCTCGACCAAAGTAGAGCACATGCCGCCGACACTGCAATTGAGCTGGAACGGGAACGATCGGATGACCCTTCTCCCGGGCGTGACACGCGCGACACGTCGTTGTACCGGCCGCTGACCCGCCCGCTGCGCCCAAATGAGGTCTGCCAGCACACGGCAGGGCCCTGGCCTCCAGGGGCTTCCACTCGTACACTTTTCAGCTCAACCTGAGCCGAATTTATACACTGAAACAGGGTGGAACCACCCAACACATCCCGCAAAAACTGCTCACGTCACACCGAAAGGTGGTCGAGTGGCAGCCCCTGTGGCGACCCCCCGAAGGGCTCTCTTTGAAGCTGCTCCGGGCCCCACATCACTGCCTCCCCCATTTCAGTCTGGTCATTCACACAGCAGGATAATGCGGCGAGTATGCAAGGGACTGCTGGTTCGACTGCTGGTTCACTTGTATGCCTGAAGAGTCAGGGAACGAGTGTCCAGGCCCTGCCACCTGGGCATTGCGCGGGGCCGGGGTTCGCGCTCGCTCAAGGAGCTGTGCGCGCAGCACCTGGGGCTGGAGATTCAGGGCGGCGAGCACTCCTCAGTGGTAGGGCCTGGCCGATGTTCCCGAATTAGCAGCCGCCCCACCGGAGGGGGCGGCGGCACACTATGAGCAAATCGTCAGGTACCAGGTACGAGAACAACGGAGGTAAAATACGAGGTACACGGTACACCATGAGCAGACAGTAAGGCACGGGGGGTACACTTTCACCGTCGATTTTTGAGTCGAAACGCATACTATGATGTGGCAAGCACAAGCCATGTCTGCCAAGCCCATTACCCGCCTTGTCATAAACACGCATCTTTGACCATCGTGTCCTGGTTAACATGGCATCTGATGAGTGGCGAGCGAAACCTGTCAGGCCCTATTCGGTGGATGACGCGCGCGCGACGCTTTTATTGTATCAGAAGAACGAGAAACAGTGGGAGCGGACACTGCAGGGGGAGGCCGGCGGGGGCAAGGGCGGCGGCGGGGGTGGGGTCATGGCAGTCACACTCTCCACGGCAGTCACCACGCCTTCATCCACCACATGATTATCAGTCGCTCATTGAGTGAGTTACATTACAACCAAACATGAAGCTCATCTCCTCATCTACCGCATGATAAGCTGTCGTTTATGAAGTGATTTGAATGACAACCTAAACGACGCTCTTCTTGCCATCCACCGCATGGTAAACCGTCGTGTATTGAGCTTGCTGACGACATGTGACGTGACGGGCACTATGTATTAGCCCTCGGCGAAGGGGGTGGGTGGACGGGGGGGCAGCGAGACGGGAGCGAAATGCCACCAATGCCAAATCAAGGTGGCGGCGGAGGCGGAGGCGCCAAGCGCAAAAAGGGGGGTGGGGCCGGGGCGGGTTCAGGGGCGGGGGCGGGGGCAGGAGGGCCGCGGGCAGGGGCTTACACTCGTCCACTTTTCAGCTCAACCTGACCCGTTCCTCACACAAAATACACCCTAATTATTACCCCCCAATATTCACCAACACCCCCTAAACACCCCATAAACACCCCCTGAACAACCTTTACATGCACCACCTATCTCACAGAGAGCGCTTACGTTGAGCCAAAAAGTGAGCGAGTGTAAGCCCCTGACCGCGGGCGAATTTGTTTAGCGGCGGCGCGGAGAAGGTGGACCTCTTCAAGCGGCAGAAGTCGTGATGTACAGTGAATGCGTTCTTATTAAACATACGAAGGAGACATGATGCTTGCTCAGCATTGGAACGGGATGGCCTTGGCCGCACCCGCTATTATTACTAGGCATGATAGTTGAATCATAAGTGAAGCAGAATGGACCTCTGACCGTCACGGGGGCCAGGGCGAATCCCTGGTGCCTCCTTATACACACGGAAGCGTCTCTCGCTCTCCTCCTCTGACCGTCGCTGCAGTCAATATTATATAGACATGTGTATACATGCAAGTTGTTGCGTCTTACATACGCCGCCGGTTGCGCCGCTTGAGGTGGCGGGTGCAGAGGCCGCACCCGAAACAGCCAGTGGCGGCGCCGTCATGGGCGGCGTCAGTCCATAACGTCAAAGTCAGTCAAGCTTTTAGTCGCAGCCTTGGCGGCCGCCTTTAGAAAGTCCATCTTACGGGCAATCCTGACCACCGTAAACCAGGGGCTTACACTCGCCCACTTTTCAGCTCAACCTGAGCCGTTTCTGTCACAAAATACACCCTAAACACCCCTTCAGAGCCCCTGACACCCCGTAAACAACCCCTAGATGCACCCCCTATCCCACGGAAAGCGCTTACGTTGAGCCTGAAATTGAGCCAGTGTAAGCCCCTGCCGTGAACTTGGCGGAGGCAATCTTGGCGGCTGCGGCCTTCTGCTTGCGAGCGGCGGCTTCGGAGGCGGCGGCGGCCTCCGTGTAGCGGCGGCGGGCAAGTTGAAATTAAAAGCAGAGTTTGACAGTGGTTCGTTATATTTGGGCTTCAAGCGCTGAAACCAGGCGCTTTCAAGAGCACGGGCAGACCTGTACCAGCCGGCACCGCTCCACCTCTTCTTTTGCGACGGCGGCACCCTTCAAATCGTCGTCGTGCGCAAGGGCCTGGCCGATGTTGCGCGCCGCGTCATAGAGGTAGAAACGCGTCAGCTAGTATAAGAAGTCTTCTGGCTTCCGACTTGGCCACGTGCGCGCCGCGTCATGAGATTTCGTTTGACTCAACACCAGAAGTCACAGTGCGTTGGGTGCCTTGGCGTGAACTATCTCCCAGCCATCGCGCGCTCCACATACGTCAGGTATACACCCCTCTCCGATATATTAGCCGCCGCGCGCCCCGGAGCGCCGCAATCGACGCGCTTTGCGCGCCGTGCAAAAGTACGTCATGCAAAAGTAAAACGGTTCAGCCCATGGGACACAACACCAGCACTACCTTCGTCGTTGTCTGGGGGCCCGTCGTTGGTGAATGTGTAGGGGATAGATAAAGCGTCGTCTTCGATCTCGCCCAGGGCCCAGAGCGCCCAGAGCGGGTCTTCGGGTGTACTAGGCACGGCGGCGGGGTCCATGTCGACGCCCGCGGCGGCCGTGGCGATGGTGGCACGAGGGAAGCGTTACGTGAGAAGTGATACGAGGGAAGTGCTACGAGGGAAGTGTTATGCTACGAGGGAAGTTGTACGAGGGAAGTTGAGCACAGAGAGAGGAGAGGCCGATTGAACAGGGCACGGTGCCCGTACTCCTCGTGTCTTGAGCCAAGTGCCTCTGCCGAGATCATTTCACAACGAGGCTGTTGACTTCCGACACTGTGCTCCAGTGTTACGAGAGGAGTTTTACGAGGGAGGCAAAGCAACGAGAGAAGAAGGGCAGACACAGACACTGCCGCCGGAGCAAAGTATCGGGAGTCAACAACGTTGTTGTGTATTTTTCTTGGCAGAGGCGCTTGACTCAAGCACAAGGAGTACGGGCACCTGCCTCGTTCAGTGGCTTGGTTCCGAGGACACGGCGGGTGAGGTGATTGCCATTCTGGACTCTGATGCAGGGTCGATCTCGCAGGTTAGTTATCTAGGTTCCGAGGCCGCGGAAACGATTGCACATTCTGAACCCTGATGACACTGACATTGACTGACTGATGCCGAGTCGATGTCGACAGGTCAGTTTCAAGCTAGGCAGCTCTACCTTCCACGCTGGCCCCACTATTCTGGATCTGCCGTTGGCTGGAACCTGACGGATCCAGATGCGCCTGCCGCTGGAGGAGGAGGAATTGAGGAGAGGGGAAGGGTGCACCATGAACGTTTACGTGGCCGAAGAGAAGCCGAAGCACGTGTAAGATTGTGGCTCGGACGGAACGCATAACAATTTTCAACGATGGCTGCAATATCTTTTACAAATCTACAAGGATGCATACAAATTTGCAAATGCAAACAAATTGGTTGATTGTTCAATTTAGTTTACTTCTGAAAAGCAAGCAGCACACATACACACACGCACTTGCTTTTCTCCGCGATGTTCGGCATAAGTTTAGTTGGCTTTCGCCCTTGAAAGTGCTCTGATGAATACGCACACACAACCATGCATCTAGCAGAACAATCTGCCGAACAAGCACGGTGGCTGAAGGATCCGGTTCAAAAACCCGCTGCCGCCGCCGCCGCCGCCGCCGCTGCCGCCGAGGTTACTTGCGAGATTTCCGAGGAAACCCGACCCCTGCTGATCTTGCCGATCTGGCTGCTGCTGCTGCTGCTGCGGTTAGAGTTGTACAGGTGGTTCAGCTTACAGATTAGGGGAGTTCAGCGAGGGACCAGTGAGGATTTGGGTGGTTTCGCGGTGGTTCTGCTGATATGATTGGGGAGTTCAGTGAGGTCCCTTGTAGAGGTTGGGTGGTTACGCACCTGCTGCTGCTGCTGCTGCGGCTCCTGCCGCCGATCCTGCCGCTCCTTCGCGCGCAGGGCAGCGCACTGCGGGAACCAGAGTCTTGCGTAAATACTGTTATTCCAGCTTAGCTTAAGTTTTCTTAGTCACAAACAAGGTGAAACCTGTTAGCTTAAGAGCCTACTTGATGCCGAGTCATGAGCCACACACACCCCGATGTCACTCACCCCCATACGACCACACCCTCCCATACATGCAGCTCGCCGTAAGTAAATATGTGGTAATGAGTGGGACGACTCAGGTGTGCCGGTGGTATCAAGGAGAGACGGCAAGGGAGGGCTGTCGGGAGGCGGCGGGGAACGGGGAGGTGGGCTCGGCGGAGGACGGGGGCCAAGGCGGAAGCCTGGTGCCACCTCATACACGCTAACGCGTCTCTCTGTCTCTCTCTCTTCTGGGCTCGGCGGAGGGGATGGAGTTATAATCTGTAGGCAAGGCCCTGCCAAGGCGGGGGGCAGTCGGATCGGTGAGTCGGGTCTGAATCGAATGGGCAGAATGACCCTCCAATAAAACCCCTAAACCATCAGTAACCCTAAACCCAAAACAGGATACGTCGTATGAGCAAACTGACCCGGATCCCGAAACCCACTTGGGTCGGCCTTATGTACGCAAGGCCCTGCCAGGGGTCCGAGGTTCTTGGGTGACGACCGGCCGAGCTGGCCCATTGTCCGGGCGTGGCGGTCGATCACATCACCCACCGGATCGCCCACGAAGATGGCGTATTCGTCTTGGGGTGCCGCCCCGTGGGGTCCAGTAAATGGAACGCTCGCCTTGAATCACAGACTAGTGTGAAGGCATGTCAATGAAGATTTATTGGTGATCTAGAAGCCACCTCAAATGATGCTTGCCAGGTCATGGTGCGTCACTTACATCAACGTCCGAGGGGTTACAACGCGGTGAATGACGTTGGCCCAGTATCGGATTGCGCTCGTCAACGTCACAGGTGTCACTTGAGCCGACAAGCGAAGGATCAAAACGCCCGTGCGGTGGGAACGGTATCTATACCCCACCGCCACAGACTTGAGGTCGACGTGGTGCCAGGTCCAGAACATGGAGCCCTGCACGGCGCGCCCATCGCGTAGTGGGGCAAGTTAAAATTGAAAGCAACAGTTGAAAGCCGAATGTCGTGTTTTCGCTGCGAGCGCTCAGTTCCAGCCGCTTTCAAATTGGATGTCATTGGTTCAAACCAGGGGCTTGAACTCGTCCACTTTCCGGCTCAAAGTAAGTGTTTCTTGTGGGATAGGGGGTGCAAGTAGCGATTCTTTAGGAGGTGCCAGGCGTTGTTGAAGTATGTTGAGGGTGTGTGTAGGGTGTGTTTTGTGTCAGAAACGGCTCAGGTTGAGCTGAGAAGTGGACAAAAGTAAGCGGCCCTGGTTTAAACAGCATCGCCTCACCGTTTCCGCTTTCACGCTCGATGTCGGCGTACACGGTCTTGTAGTAGCGCGCCACCACATCTGCGCGCCGCGCGCGGGCAGCTGCGGAGTATGTGTTGCCTCGAATAACGGCGCCGGAGCCCGCGCCCGTGGCGCCGGGGCTTCACTTGTCCATTTTTTCAGCTCAACGCAAGCAAACTTTGCGGGATACACTGAGGTGCGTCAGTCTTTTAGTGTCAAGAACGGCTTAGGTTGAGGCGAATCGCACACTTCGTCCACTATTTTAGCCCAACGTATGCACTTTTTGTGGGATTCACTGATTTGCGTCAAACTTTCAGTGCCAAGAACGGCTTAGGTTGAGCTGGAAAGTGGACGAGTGTAAGCCCCTGCCGTGGATCCGAACTCCTCAAGCACGAACGGTTTCCCGAGGATGTCGTTTGCGTCCTTTGTGTAGCGGCGCAAGTTGAAATGCTACATAACTTGAAAGCATTGCATGATATTCAAGTTTTCGAGTGCTGAGATCATAGACGGTATCAACACAAGTTTTGATAAGGTCAACATACACCGCCCTACCTTGGTGTGCGCCTCGATCCACATCCGGGAGAAGTCGTCGCCCAGCGTGCCGCCCAAGCTCCACACGCCCCAGTTGTCGGGCCACAGGTGCGCCACTGCGAAGTCGATCTCAGGAATCGCGTGGTCGGCCTCGAATTAGTGCCTTGCATATTTCGCTCACCACCTCATAGGATGCAAATTCACTCAAATCACGAGGATGCAGAATGTGTGTGGATGAAGCGGTGGGCAAGGGGGAGAGACAGATATAGAGACAGGGCACACTTCCGTGTGAATGAGCAGGCACCAGGCTTTCAAGCTGGGCCCCTGTAACGACCCGGGCGCAAGCGCACGGGGCCTGAGTAGTGTTATCAATCGACGCGGCAGGCGACGTGTATTAGTTGCCCCTACCACGAAATCCTGCCCTGTGGCCAGTGCCCACGGCTCCGGGTTGGCGTAATCAGAGCCCCGGGAGCCGAGGGAGTAGAACCCATCCTCGCCCGCGGTCAGAGTCGGTAATTATTTTGTATTCTTTATGTATAACTTTCGCGAGCATTTATCGACATTGAACAATAGTGAGAGACAACAGGGGCCCGGTACGAATTGTCATTGCTCAGTTATGATCACACGCGCCACGTAGTAGGGTGTTACTTCCCTTTGAGAGAGTTGGGTTACAACTCAGAGTAGTGAAGCCCTGCCCGTGGTGAGTAGGTGGTTGGGGTCGAGCTGCTTGATGAAGCGGCCCATCGCTTAGCGGCGCAAGTTAAAGTTGAAAGCAAAAATTGATAGCAGATTATCCAAGTTTAGTTTTCTGCGCTTAGTTCCAAGCGCT
>Ga0307488_10003983_pt1 | contig 12315 bp, 15 predicted proteins | sample SB02metaG_FD_202248 | JGI IMG/M metagenome (GOLD analysis project Ga0307488, IMG submission 202248) | Sea-ice brine microbial communities from Beaufort Sea near Barrow, Alaska, United States - SB 0.2 | ecosystem: Environmental > Aquatic > Marine > Coastal | place: USA: Alaska | collected...
CATAACATTTTGCATTCTTCATCTGATACCATTTGAGCCATCATATCTGGTCCTAATTCATCATCGTAATCTTCATTGCCTACTTCTTCTCCGTTTGGTCCAATATAAGTAACGTAATTTGCATAAACACCCTCTTCGACTGCTTTTACTTCTAAGCCAGCTCTTTTTCTAATATCGTTTAATTCTTCTGGTAAACTATCAATACCTCTGAATGCTTCTGATGGTTTATATAAACCTATCTCTTCCATTTCCTGCTGAATCTCTTCTCTCCAAGCAGTATCTCCACCAAATGGTGCTTCAAATGTGTCTGCTCCAGTTTCTTTATGTTGTTGTAATAAATCTTCGTACCAATCTATAGCATTTTGATGATCATCTACCTTGATATCTTCCGGGTGTTCGTTGTCAATCGTGGCTTGATGGCTTTTAATCATATCTTTAAGTTTTTCTGCTGTATTCTCATACTGATATTTTTCTTCTACTTCTGATTCTTCTATATTGTATTCTGATCTAATGTCATCTAATTCAACACTTTCTAAAGCACCCGATTCAGGATCAAATTCTCTTTTATCCCCTGCTTCTAATTCCATATTTTTAAGAGCATGTTTAACTAGATCCATTACGAAGCCTTTGTCTTCTGCTTCCAAATCTGTTATTCCTTTTTCTCTCATACCATCTAAAATTTTACTAAGTTTAGTACTAACTGCTAATCCGTTTTCGTCTGGCATAATTCTTTCGTTTATTTCTGATAACAATGATACCGGTGATTTCATAAGTTCTTTAACAAACTGTTCTTTTTTAACATCCATGTCATTTACATCTACGCCTTGTGGGAATCTGTTAGCAACACTTAGTTTAGAAGAACTTTTACTAACTTCAGCAAATGTTATATCTTTAACTGAAACTTGGTCCTCGAATTCTATAGGTCCTGCTTCAGATACTTCTAATCCTGCTAATTTCTTCATTATGTTTAGATCTTCACTCATTTTATCACCTTTTAATTTATTATAAACTAGTTCAAACACATTATTATCAAACTGTTTAAACTGTTTATTAAATATCAGTTTTGCACTTTCTTTATCTGGTGCTGTACTAATTGCTTTTCTAAAAGCACTTGCACTTGCTACTTCTTCTTCTGTAGAAATAGTAGGTACACTTAATATATAACCTCTAACGTTCATAGGTAAAGGTTCGTCCTTATATGTATTTATCATCTGATAGTAAGTTGCACCACCTTTTATCTTTTGATTTATGCCCTTATCGTCTAGATTATCGAATCTAAATCTAGGACTAGACTCCATGTCTTTCTCACCAACTGCAAAATAAATTACAGTATTTTCTACGTCACTGACATATTGTGCTAGTTCTTCCCAATTATATGGGCTCCTAGCATATAAGACTTTAGATGGGTCAATACCGTGAGATGCAATAATCCTTTTCTTTTCTTCAAAGTTAAAGGGAGATTTGCCTGGTTCTACTTTATCTGATGTAGCAATATAAACGTCAGCATCATTATATAAGGCATTTAGTTGTTCGAATACTTGAGCATGATGCGAAAGCATTGGTTGGAAACGACCTGGATATATAATAACCTTTTTCATAGTTACTATTTATCAGAAAGGACGCCAAAGACTTAGTTCACCTATTTCAATATGTTGTGGTTGTTTAATAGCCCATGCTATTGCATCTGCACATTCTTTAGCAGTTAGCATACTTGCTGTATCGTGTACTTTCTTAGTCATATCAGTTTTTACATAACCAGGATTGATATTTATTATCCTGCATTTTCTATTTGTTTTAAACATTAGTAAAAATGCTTGATGGCTTAGTGCCGCCTTTGATGCAGAGTATCCTGTTGTATTACCGCTAAGGCCTGGATATTTAGACAGACTTGATATATTTACTATTGTTTTTGTTTCATCATCCTTCCACGATTCAAATAATGTATTAAGCAAATCTATTTGATGGTAACCACTCCATGCATTATTAACAAATACGTCACAGTCCTTAACTGATCTAGCAATAAGTTGATGGTGTGTAGCAATATCAAATCCATTGCTCCTGCTGAAGCCTTCTACTTGATGGTCGCTATCAAATATATCATATAGTTCTTTTCCTATGCCTTTACTATGTCCAGTAATTGCTATCTTCATATTTTACCCCTATTATGTGCCAGCGATCTTCGTCTCCAAAGTTTAATGCTGAATGGTATTGTGTTGTGTTTACTTCGTATATTTTACCACATTCGAAATGATGTAATTTAGGATTTAAATTATTTTTATCTTCGCCGAAAAATATCATATATGCTTGATTGTTTGTTACTACTGGTATATGACATCTTACATTAGTTATATCTGATTGTCCATCTTTGTGTATAGAGTATGTACTATGAGGAGAAATCTTCATTGCTCTCCATCTATAATAATGTTTATTTTCCTCTATTAGTTTGTGTATATGTGTGCCTTCCAGCGACTTATTTATAGTGCTATATAGTTTTTCTCTATGAGGTAGATCTAGTATAGATCCTATACTACACGTCCAGTCGTCGTTGCCTTCTACTGATGTTAAACTAATCTGATTTTGTTCTTGTAAATTATGTTGCTCTATAACTGACAATAATTCACTAAACAGTACCTCTGAGTAGTCGTGTAATTTTAGTTCCTTTACATACATAATACTATTTAATGTTATCTAAAAACATTTGTTCTATATTTGAGCCCGTATATTTAAATTTTGCTTCAGGCCTATTATCATAAGGTTTGTGATCTAATACATCTTCCATGCATAGAACATCTCCGGTATATAGTCTCAATAAAGATATTAACTGTTCGTATCTAAATAATAAGGATTCTCCGCACCAGAAGAATTCTTGCTCTGTTGATTCTATCAACGTGCTTCTATTATCTCGTCTCCATTCTTTTGTTTTCTTTGCTAGAACTAGACTATTAATTTGTTCTGTTGTATTTCGTCTATAACAATAAACTATTTTATCACATTGTGTGAGCATATCGGTTAATATTTTATCTGCAACATCTCTAGGTGCTCTTCTATATATATGATAAGGATCTATTTTAGCAATACTATTCTCTGTATTAGACCATTCTTCCCACTGATGAAGAATAAAATCATTATTAGAACCTTGCCAGTTTGCTGTTACAGGATTAAAGATCTCAAAAAAATTATGTTCTAAACTGTATCTGTCTCGTAGGTTTTTATAAATTGACATTGAGCCACTTCTAGGTGTTGCTATCAATATTATTTTCATAAGTCTAATCCTAAGTTTTCAGGTAATTCTTTACCTTCGCAATAGAATTTTGCATTATACTTATATTTCCATCTATCTGTAGCAAAATCTTCAAAGTATATAGTTTCTCCTTGATACCTAGTTTGCAATTCTCTTAATCTTTTTACATCTATCTCAATTCTTCTTAGTTGATCTATTAATTGTTGCTCGGTAATATTAACATGTACTTGTTCATATTCTTTATAAGGGGAATACATATCTGTGAAATCTGCTGTAATCATACTTTTTAAATGATCCAATGTATTTTTCCTATATAGATAATAAATTTTATCAGCAGTACCATATACTAATTCTTCGTACTCCTTTAAAGAATGTCGTGCTTTAGGCATGTGAATAAAATCTCTAGTAAATATTTTTGCTACACAATTACCTGCACTCCAGATTCTTAAACTATCATCTATAGTAAGGGGAAACTCATATCCCATTTTTCTAGTTAATGCCTTTTCGGAAAATAATTCCCCGGCATGGTCAACATTATATTTTTTTGCTAGTTGTCTTGAAAAAAACGAACTGCCACTTCTAGGTATGGTTATTAATGCTATCCTCATTTAAAAGTCTTCTCATTCAATTCTTTTACTATAACATCAAAATCATTATTTTTAAGTATATAGTCAGCAAACATAGAATGCCAAACAGGCCCTGGGTGCTTAAAGTCTCTACCAATATCCGAAATAGGCCATGCTCCTCTTTGAATATTAAATGTTGGGAGTATTTTTAACTCCTCAGGCAGGTGATCATATGTAATTACATCCGGCCTAGCAACAATTAGATTTGTACCGATTTTATCACAGATGTGTTGTATAGCATATAAGTTTTTAAGGTTATTAAGATAAGAATTTTCCATATTATCAAACCATTTAGTAAACCATTTACCATTAGCAGGCCATCTATCAAGTAATTTTTTCCACTTGGCTTCTGATTTTGCTAAATGCACAATAGTCTTTCTACCACCTTCGCCTACAATTAATTCATTACGAGCAGGAGAAGGCCAACATGCATATACATTTTTAGGTTTAAGTTTAGGCAACCAATACTCGCAGTATCTAAATGTTCCGTCACTAGTACCTGCAGGAAATCCTAAATTGTATACAGTACGATTAGTACGTTGTGCTATTAAAGTAGGGAAAATAAACTCTTCATGTGTACCGCCTCCCCATGTATTAGAACTTCCTATAGCAACATCACAATCCGAACCTAGTATAAAATCCTCTCCTCTGAAGCCGTAATTATTAAGTCTATATGACATAGTATTGGGCACATGTCCACTCATCTTTAATATGTGTCTATGATCGTCATTAAGATACTCGTTATATCTCGGCTCTTCTAAAGAGTTCGGTAGAAATATTATTTCAGTGGAGATAAATTTAGTAGACTTCTGTGCTAGTCTATTCAAGTGTAATGTCATAACACTATTTATTTTTTAGATTTTGTTTTCTTCTTCTTTTTAGGCTTCTTTAACAAGTGCTGTTGGGAGCCTTCTGGTGCTGACCATAGTTTATCTAGTTGTACCATGGCACCATATTCGTTTATTTTAACTACTAGATTATTATTACCTTTATGTACTCTATGATATGTATTTTTGGGAATGAATACAGTATCGCCTTCTTTAAGAGTTTTAGGTAATTGATTGTCCATTTGTAACTTCCAACCAGTGCCTTCTACAACTTCAACATATCTATCTTTGCGATCTCTATGCCATACAAGTTCTTCTGATTCCACAGACTCTGAAAACTCTCTGAGAAAGGTGTTGTCTGATATTTGTTTTTGAGTGTAGGGGTTTACCACCACTTGCCGCCTTTAACTAAACCGTAACGTGGAAGTCTACATGCCCAATAACCGGCTTTTGTTTTATCGTTTTTCTTCTCACAATTATGTCTAGCCGCAAAGGATTTAGCTCTTGCTTTATTACCTGATTTAGTTTTCATTCCAGTATCACCGAAAGATATCTTTTTAACATTGCCTTTCTTAGACTTCACATATACATAGTACTTCTTACTACCGCCTCTTTTAGGCTTGTTAAGTTCTACATCTTTGCCTTGATACTCTGCTTCAGAAGCCATTACTTTAGATTTTCGTCTTGCCTGAGCACTTGGTGTAGTTCTTGCAAGAGCATTTGCTCTTTTACGTCTAAGTTCTTTACCTAGTGCTGTACTAATATGTGCTTGTTCGCCATCGGCTGATTTAAATATTTGTGTTGCAGGATCAAATGTAAAGTCTTTATAAAACTTTTCTCCATCACGTTTTCTCTGTGATTTTTGATCTTGTGCCATGCCTGCTCGGTCATCATCAGCCCAATTTCTTTCTTCTAGATCCTCGGCATGCATTGCCGCCATATGTTTTTTATATTTCTTACTGCCTTTCTTATGTGGTGATTTACCTTCGTCCAGTCTAACACCATATAATTCTTTTGCTATTAGTTTGATTTCATCTGCTTTTTCGGAATCCATACTTTCTAACTCAGCATATAGTTCATACATGTCTTCGCCACGAGAGCCAGGGCCAATAGCATCTTTTAATAAGTCTGCTATTTTATCTATATCTGTTCTTTCGTCTTTTATATCTTTTAATTCGTTTAATCCTGCTAGATTTTTAATCTGGTCTATCTCAACACTTTCAGGAAATGCTATTTGTTTTGCCTTACCGGCTAAGTCTGAAGCCTTTGCTCTACCCAGTTGTGGGTAGTCTGTTTGAATTTGTTGGACTATCATTCTAGGATCGTCCATATTAGGCATCATCTTTGCGGCTTGTTGTATTACTGCTTCATCACCTGGGTAGTTTGCTTTGGCTTGTTGTCTTTGTGCTTGACGTTCATCATGATCTTTAATTTCTTTCCAACTTACATCGTCACCATCGTATGTCAAAATACCATCGTCACAACCGTAGTTGCCAAACCCATAACAGTCTTCGTCATCTTCTACATTAGGACACTCTGGGCAACTGCCATCTTTGACATATTCTGCTTCAACACTACTGCTTTGTTCTAACGCATCTTGTAAATCATTGTATGCCTGCTTTCTTGCTTCAGCATCGTAAAAATTATCTGGCTGACCAATCATTCCTTCATCTTGAGGACCGTCTGGATCGATAAACGGTTCATTACTTGTATGGTGATGACCATCTGGATTCTTTTCTTCTTCAACGGATTCATCTTCATTCAGATACGGAACATCCAACCAAACACGTTCACCACCTTTTAATACTACACTTTCGCCTATGTCGGTGCCAAGCATTTCTTCACTTTCCCAATCTAACTCAGGTAGTGCTCCTGCTTCACGTAATTTTTTGGCTGTTTTAAATGTATCAAAGTAGGCTTCGCTTTGATATCTGAATATGCTATCACATAAAGGTACTTGCTTCTTAACATGCTCTGCTAATGCTTTTACGGATTCATTCATTGGTGTTCCTTGATTTACTTTACTAGCCCTTACTATGTATCCTTTATTATTCATTGTCAAACCGAATTGACTTAAAGATTTCATAAAAAGTAATTGCTGATCCTTTTCAGGAAGATCACGGAATCTTCTACCTCTATTCTCTTTCTCATAGCGCCTAATTGCTTCGGCCCATGCTGAATCTTGCTTAGAAAAAGATTCGGATAAGTTAAGTTTTGGTATATTGTAGTTTTCCATACAACTATTTATCAGATTATTCTGTTACAGGTGTCTTCCAAACTATTTCAATACCACGTCTAACAAGTTCATTGCTACACTTCTGCTTGATCTTGTTCTTTTGACCATTGTTTATATATTCTATGAGTTCTTCTTTAGATATGTTTTTTATAAAGTAGTTTTGTGTTACTTTACCTTTGCCTTTAACGAATGTTGTTTGGCTTGGCTTAAATTTTACTGGCATGTGTGTCTCCTAATTATGCAATATTTATCTATTACAAATTATGAGACTTACTTTTTTAGTCTTCTTTTTTGTATAGTGTCCATGCACCGTAGGCAATCATGCCGTATGCAATTAAGTTTACAGGTGCTAGTATCATCATAATACCTCCACCTATTAACATAGCACCATCAAGTGATGTTCTTTCTTTTAATCTTGCTTTAATAAAGTCCATATTTACTCCTATGAAATTGTTCCTGCATAGTATAACCATATAGTGGCAGTACCTGCACTAGCACCACCTTGTGTTACTATTGCACTTATGGCTGTTTCAGATGAATATACATGATCTGCATCTTCTTTAAACTGCCCATTTGAAGGCTCAAACCCTGAGAACAATCTATCAGTATCACCAGTATCTCCTACAACAATTTCTGTTGTTGCATTTGCATCGGTCCAGTTACCTGCATCTTTTTCAACTACAACGGATAACACTCTGGTATTAGCCGCCACAGTACCTAAAGATACTGTTCCACTATTATAACTTACTTGCTGTTTCTTAATCTGTACTTTACTTGCTGAAGCGAGATCTAATTGTGCTTTAGTTACAGCATGTGTGTCATCTGTACCTTGTGCTATAGCAACATTTTCTAAACCACCATCTTTATCTTTTAATGATATTACTGAACTACTTGAAGCATCTATAACTGCGCCTTGTTTTCCAAGTTCAACAGTTGTACTTGCTCCTGCGATTCCATAATTTTTAACTGAGTCTACCATTTTAGTTTCCTATATTAAGAAATATTACCTAAGTCAGCATTACTATTTTGTGCTGAATTAATTGAACCGTAATCAGTAACACTAACACTATCACTTGCTAATACAACACTTACTGTGGCTGTACCGGCACTTGCGGCACCGTTAGTTACTTCTGCTGTAAGCACTGATTCTGATGTATATTCGTATTGGTATTGTGAATGATATTGCCCAACCTTAGTTACGTCCATGTCACCACTTCTGATAAACCTTGCACCATTAGAAGTATCGCCTACTTCAACAAAGTCACCTGCTCCACCGCTTGTCCAAGCACTAGGAACATCAACTGTTACTGATATAATCCTACTACCTGCGGCAATAGTTGCAATGTTACTAGAACCTGCTGTATCGTAATCTATGTCTAATGTGACGTGTTGAACTAAATCTGCTGATGTGGCATCTAACTGGGCTTTAGTAACCGCTTGTGTTGATGCTGTTGCGTCGGCTATCGCTATTTTTTGTAAAGCGTCACCTGACGTATAGAAACCAATAGCACTTGAATTACCACTAATATAAGAACCTTGTTTACCAAGTTCTAAACTAGTGCTAACACCTGCTAAATTATATTTTTTGACCGTTGCCATTTAAAATCTCCAGAGTATTTGTAAATTTACTAATAGTATTTATCAAATTGTTGACAAATACTTCTGTTGTGTTATAATACTTATATGTTCAAACAAGATATACAACGTATTGGTTTCTGCTGTAAGTACTTATCATCTGATCAGGAACAACCTAAGAAACTACTGGAAGAGACACAGCGACCTTACAACACTAGATCAACAACTATTACATGGCTCAATAGGCAAGACAAAGATGTTGCAGAACAAAGGCTGTGGGACCTTATGGTACACAATATACAAAGTTACTACAAACTTATTGAATACACAGGTAGTCTTATACCTCAACGTAGAATGGTTAGATTAGGCAGTGATTGCCTTCCTGCATTTACACAGGAAAATTGGTCTTATTTTTGGCAAAAGCCTGATGTACAGGAATACTGTGAAAAAGAATTTGCTAAAGTCGGTGATCTTGCTAGGCAGTTAGATGTTAAACTAAGTTTTCATCCTGGTCAGTTTTGTGTACTTGCTAGTGATAATCCTGATGTTGTTAGGCGTAGTGTTGAAGAGTTTGAATATCATGTTGATATGGCAAGGTGGATGGGCTATGGACAACAATTCCAAGACTTCAAGTGCAACGTACATATATCAGGTAGGCAGGGCTATCAAGGCATTATTAATGTATTACCTAAACTTACACCCGAGGCTAGGAATATTATTACTATCGAGAATGACGAAATGTGCCATGGCCTAGATCAATCGTTGCATTTAGAAAAACATGTTGCACTAGTATTAGACATACATCATCATTGGATACGAGATGAAGAATACATACAAGCAGATGATGACAGAGTCAAACGTGTAATAGATAGTTGGCGTGGCGTAAGACCAACATTACATTACAGTTACAGTCGTGATGAGTGGTTACCAGAAGGGTATACACACAATGAGAAACATGATATAAATATACTATTAGAAGACGGTAGTAAAAAACAAAAGTTACGAGCACATTCTGACTTTTATCCTAATACAACTGTAAATGAATGGGCATTAACCTTTTGGAATAATTTTGATATACAATGCGAAGCAAAGGCAAAGAATCTAGCAAGTGAACAACTCTACAATCAAGCAAAAGAAACTCTTAATATGTGCTGATAGTTTTTGTGCAGATAGTACTGATCAGCACTGGACATGGTGGTCTCGCCTGGCAAAAGATCTAAACTGTGAATTTAAAAACTTATCCATACGTGGTGCAAGTAACTTTAATATATTCTTACAGTTAGAGGAAGGACTTAAATATAATCCTGATTACATCCTTATATCTTTAACAGCACCTAATAGAATAGAAGAAAAACTAACACATAATAATATAAACGTAACTTATAATGATTTATTACAAGAACGCATGTCTTCATGGGCAGTACACGAAAGAATAAAACGTAAAGAATTTAGTATAGAAGTAGGGAATAAGTTTTTCGATTACAATGTAAATAAAAGAAAAGACGAACTAATTGTAGAGTCTATGCTAGAGCGTTGTAAAAATATAAAATCTTTGGTTTTAGCAAATCTATTTGATGATTGCATAATTGAAACTTTAAACTATGATATAGTACCTAAAGATTATTGTGACGTAGTTACAGGCCAATTAGACGAACCTGAAGCAGGTCATATACACAAATCATTTCACAGTATATTTTATGACGATAATAGGCATAATTTTTTAAAGCATTATGAAACAGACTAGTAATAGGCCTTCTGAATTACCTCATATAGAGTTCAAAGGCAAAAAAATATGTTTACTTACTAACTATAGAACTGCTAGTACATATTTTATTCGTGAAACATTCTATACAAATAAGATACCTCCTACAGGTAATTGGGAACACTTTAATAAAAGAAACTTCTTACCTGCATATAAAGAATTAAAACCTATTAACAAATTTATTTTTAAACTTATGCCAGATCAAATAGATCATAATTATGAAAAGTTTGAGGCACTTAATACTATATGTGATGAAATTGTATTCTTGTATAGAAGAGACTTTGAAGCTCAGGCAAAAAGTTGGATTGCATGGAATTTATCAGACGATCATGAGCATCATTGGGGAGAACAGAAACAGTTTAACATTTCTACAACCCAAGCAGTTGCAGATGTATATACAAATCAACTTATAGAAAACTATAAATTTATTAATAAAATATATAAAAAGTATCCTGGTTCAGTATATTGTATGGAAGACTTCCCTGTAATAAAACCATACAACAGAACATATAATTGGGAAAAGCAAATAACAATTCCACCATTTAATACCCATAAAGAAGTATTTAGGAGTTAAATAGCAGTATGAAGGTTTTAATTATTGGTGGCTGTGGCTATGTAGGCTCAGCAATTGGTAAACATCTCGCAGACAAACATGAGATTACCAATGTAGATTTAGAATGGTTTGGCAATCATTCTCACGCACATACTATCAATATGGATTACAATAATCTAACACCTAAGTTCCTAGAGAAGTTTAATGTTGTAGTACTTACAGCAGGACATAGTAGTGTTAAAATGTGCGACACAGACTTGCAGAGCAGTTTTAATAACAATGTAAGAAACTTTGTTAACCTAACAAGCAAACTAACTACACAAAAATTTATATACGCCAGTAGTGCCAGTGTATATGGTAATACATCTGAGACAGAGATATCAGAGGACAATGTAAACTTTAGTCCTATAAACTATTACGACATGACTAAGTTACATATAGATCACATTATGCATTTAAGTCCGTTAGACTATTACGGTTTAAGGTTTGGTACAGTAAATGGACCAGCACCAAGTATTAGAACAGACGTAATGATTAATGCTATGGTAAACACGGCAAAACAAAAAGGCGAGATACATGTCTTTAATGCTGACACTCGCAGAAGTATATTAGGCATTAACGATTTATGTAGAGCTGTTGATACGATTATAGATGATAACAAAAAATCTAATAGAGGTATATACAATACAGCAAGTTTTACTAATACAGCAGGTGAGATTGCACAGGCAGTTGGCAAACATGCTAATGTTCCTGTAATAGATAAAGATCCACCAAGTGTTATTTTTAATGAGAAGTTACAAAACAAAACATATGATTTTGGCATTAGTACATCTAAATTTGAGAACACATTTAATTTTGAATTTACAGATACCTTAGACAGTATCACACAGGAGATGGTAGAGCAATATGCAAAATGCAATAGAGACCACAGAGCAGAACTCGTACACTACACTTAATAAATGTGTAGCATGTGGAGGTTCTAACTTAGAAGAATTTTTAGACTTGGCTGAACAGCCACTTGCTAACAACTATCATGACGGCACAGGCGGTGGCGAGTCGTTTAAATTAGGATTAAATTTGTGTACTGATTGCTATCATACTCAACTACCTGTTAGTGTAAATCCTAAAGCAATGTTTGATCATTACTTGTATGTAACAGGCACTTCACAAACACTCAGAGACTATTGCGATTGGTTCGCACAATTTGTAGTTGATAGAGAAAACTTAAAGCAAGGTAACATATTAGATATTGCTTGTAACGATGGAACACAATTAGATAGTTTTAGAAAATTAGGATGGAAAACATTTGGTGTTGACCCTGCTAAAAATTTATTTGATATAGCATTAGAAAAAGGACACATGGTTCGAAATGCATATTGGCCCATTAGTTATCCTCAAATGGATGTGATTACAGCACAGAATGTTTGTGCCCATACTCCAAACCCATTAGACTTTTTAGAAGGCGTTAAAAAGTCATTAACTATAAATGGTACAG
>Ga0307488_10003984_pt1 | contig 12314 bp, 12 predicted proteins | sample SB02metaG_FD_202248 | JGI IMG/M metagenome (GOLD analysis project Ga0307488, IMG submission 202248) | Sea-ice brine microbial communities from Beaufort Sea near Barrow, Alaska, United States - SB 0.2 | ecosystem: Environmental > Aquatic > Marine > Coastal | place: USA: Alaska | collected...
TTTAGGAGCAGAAGTATGGGGATTAAAAACACCTAGCTACGTTAAGTCGCTTACGACGGACGATTATCCAACTCCCGCAATTCGGCCTGTTTATTCGGTATTAAATTGCACTAAGATTGAAAGGGTTTTTGATGCAACCCGATATAATTGGCGAGATGGCATTAAAGTCGTGATCGATAGGTTGCAAGGCTAAGGTTAGTTTAGTGTGCCCAATTGCGTAAATATTTCATGGCAGTCGAATCCGTCTGCCAGCCCCCTCTGAGCATTATCCTTTCAAGCGGCTCACCTTCTTCTAATAGATCTAGTGCTGCCCCCACTCTAAATGAATGACCGCTGAGCGGGTGTCCATAGGAGTCCATTTTCAAGTCCTTTTGCAGTGCTTTCAATAGGGTGCTTATACTTGCCGGATGTAGATTACTCCCAAAATGCCCATGCCTATTAATTGATCTCAGAATATAGCCTTCATCGCTTATCATACTCCTCCATTTTTCTAACAAGTCGAACAGTTCTTGGCTGATAGGCAATATCTTTCCGGTCCCGAATTGATCTGTTTTTGAGAAGTTGAGCCTGATAACAGGTTTGCCATTGGGTGCTTGGTCGATATCTTCAAACCTAAACGCGCAGAGCTCCGACCTGCGTCGCATGGTTTCGTAGCCGAGTCGTAGAAGGACTTGATTTCTTAAACCCCTGATACTGTTATTACAGCTGCTAAGTAGCTGGTTGAGTAGTGGTTTGGTCAGTGGAGTAGCCTGGTGCTGGGCTCGTCCAATCTTTCTGTGCATTCTTTTTATGGCCAATATGACCTCTGGCTGGTTGGTAGGGTCGTAGTTTTTGGAGAGTTTTAGAACCGTCCCCAAGCTATTGATTCTTCGGCGTATAGTTGCACTTTTCCTGATGGTGGCAAGGTAGTCAACGTACTGCGCCATGGCCTCGGCAGTTGCAGGTATAGAATCCATATTATTGTGTGTGCACCAGGCCTGGTATTGAATAAAGTCTGACCTATAGGCTCTTATGGTATTTTTGGCAAAGGCGCCATCAAACTTGGCTAAGATATCGTCAATCATGGTATTCTACCTGTAATAGGGTCAATAAACTCAATAAATGGTATTAAAAGTACCATAATAGATATTTAAAATGCTTTCGTCAAATCAAATTAGAGCCGCTCGTGCCCTGCTTGGGTGGAGTGGTACAGACTTAGCCGATCTTAGTGGGGTGGGGATTACTACCCTCAGGCGCTATGAGTTGCAGAGGGGTATTCCTTCAGCTAATACGAGTGTATTGATGATGATAAAAAAAACGCTAGAATCAGCCGGCATTGAATTCACTGGCGATCCATTGGTTAACCCGGGCGTGACCCTATGTATCAAGCGCGACAACTAAATTCTATCTGTTTTATCTTTTAGCTTATGCTCTATAATATTCACTTCAGTATTGATGTGGATGTCGCTATGCCTGTTGAAGATAAATCCAAGTCTCTTTTACCCTTCCTAGCAAGCCCTAAGTTTTTGTCCAATGAATCTGAGGCTGAGTTTCAATCAGGCTTGCAAAGCCTCTTATCCGAGTTAGACAATCCCTCACCCTTGGCGGTTGCGCTGGTCAGTCAGCTGAATGAGAGCCTTTGGTGGATTAGGAGGCATACCGTGGATAAAGAGCTACTGCTCCATGAGGCGATGGCGAGACTTCTTTCCAAGGCGGGTAGCAACTGGATGGGCTCTGGTAACAGCAAGCTGTCGGTGGCCCTTGAGCATTATTTGGACGGCAGCGCGGATAAGTATCAAGCGGGTTTGGTTGAAGAAGCTCTTGTTGAGGCCAATCTAACCCTGTCCGATCTCCGGGTTAGGGCCTTTAAGGATGCGGCCAAGCACATCAAGATGGTGGATGATCTGATTCACCGTCAGCACCAAACGATGAGGCATCTTCAGCGGAGTATCGACTCCATAGACTTCAAGTCACGCCTGATTAAGCGTATGGACCTTGAACTAGCAGCACTTGAGTCAAAGCAGCCTGTGAAGGGGGCGCTGACCCTTGACGATGAACCATCGTAGGAGCCTTGCAAATCAGAGCAATGCACTTAAATCAACGGGTCCGAAGTCAGTGGCTGGGAAGCGGGCCAGTAGCCAAAATTCCCGCAAGCACGGCCTAAATAGTGCCCCCACCTTTGAATCATCCCTTGAGTATCAGACGCTTGTGAAGCTAATTGCGGAGGAGGGTTTCTCTGCCTTTGCCTGTGCCGATATTGCCTCGGGACTTCTTAATTATCGACGGGTGATGGATGCCTATTACGATACCTATGCCAGCCCCGAGCCAGTTGATGAGTTTTTGCGCGATGCGAATGTGAAGGCTTCAAACCCTATCTTTAGCGAGCTTCTCAGTCCGTCGGGCAGTGAGCCCCAAGATGTACGAGAGATGGCCGCTTTTTTTGCGAGCATGCAAAGGCAGGAGCGGCGCAAGGGTGGGCCGGTATCCCGCCGCACCGCGGACACCCACAAGCTGATACGCTACCAACGCAATGGCATCGCACGGTTATCGAGGGCGATTCGGCAGGGCTAGGCTAAAAAGTAACAAAACGAAGCCAAATCCAAGCCCAGGCCATAGCATGCGATAAATAGGTTTATCGCCATTTAGCTAAACAGGAGCCAAGCCTTTCAAATTACGAATATTCTGGCATTGAAGTTCATCTAGAATTAAAACATCCCCTGTGAGTGAGCATGGCCCAAATAGTTTTACTGTCTCTTTGGTAATGCAAAACGCCTTCTTCTCTCCGGTGATTAGGTTACAGCCGGAGTTACATAGGCTGAAAATCTCCAATAGCTATAGGCTCAGTTTGCTAGCCATACTTTACGGTATAGCGTACCGCAGTCTTCACATGTGCGTTCGATCAGAATTGATCTTTGGTTCAATCTTGCAAGATTTTATGCATATACCGATAGATTCTGCTAGAGTCCACAGGAGGGTGCTAGACAGCGCATATAAAAAGTTGTGAGAAGGGTCGTGTTTATGACTGCAAAGAAGTTAGCAGTGCTGATAGGAATGTTGCTGATTTTGGCGTGGTTGCAGCCCAATTCGGGCGATACGCCGATTATTAATTCAGAAATCTTCGACTTCTCTTCCTTGAGTAAAAAAAATCAATCTTCTGCTGGCGATAGCGTTCTGTTATTAGATGAGTCTAGTCCTAACTATCACAGAGAAGCCTTTGGTTATAGTTGGCCTGATGATGACGGTGACTGCCAAAATACGCGACACGAGACTTTGATTGCTCAGTCCCTTGAGCAAGTGAAATTTAAATCACTTGAGCAATGCCAAGTGTCAGAAGGTACTTGGCTGTCTCCCTACACAGGTCAAATGGTTTTTAAATCATCAGAGTTGGATATTGATCATGTGGTGCCCCTCAAATGGGCATGGGAGCATGGGGCGGCAAGTTGGCCAAAGGCAAAGCGTGTTAGATTTGCTAACGACCCTCTGAATCTTCTGGCGGTTGAGATGCGATTAAATCGGCAGAAGGGCGCCAAAGGGCCTGATAACTGGTTGCCTCCGGAAAATAAATGCAGATATCTTAAATTGTTCGCAACCATTAAAGACACATATGGTTTAACTAGCTCTCCAAATGAGGCGTTTGAGGCTAGTCAGCTAGAGCATTGTGTATAGTTTGGCTGCGTTGGAACTATCTTGTTAGACGACCAAGATTGTGAGATAGTTTAGGTAAGTTAGGGGAGAGTTTAAAAAAAATATTAAAATATGATAACAAAAAATGATTAAGAGAATTTTAAAATCCATAGCCTTCGCGTTAGCCACATGTCATTGCGTGCTTGGCTGGTCTGCAACTCAAGTATACTTTGCGGGTCTATCCTACATAGGTGATGCCGTCAATATGCACTCCGCGGCCCCTTATGCCTCTTCGATCATTATGAGCCCGCCGGATCTTGCTGAATACAACAGCATCTTAAGATCAGCGATTAGCGAAGTTGATCTTGAGGGTGTTACCTTTATATCTGGTCTTGGCAATAGTAAATCAGGGAACGCTTTAAGTATTGCCCTAGCCATTACTGAAGAGCAATTTCAGGCTGAGGATACGGGTAGTGGTTATTTTGCGGTTAAGGCGACAACCTTTGGTCAAATAGTTCTTTTTGACTTCACTGAGAAAAGAGTTGTCAGCACCATTCCTTTTATCACCAGTTATACCGATAGTCCTAAAACTGTTGACGGCGCATACAGGGAAAAAATCTATAAGACCGTCTATTTTGACCAATCGAAAAGGATCAACTTGGTCAATGAATTTATCTCCCGGCTTGGTGAAGTAAATTTCGACAAGCCCTTCAATAGTTGGAATATCAAGGTCAGAAGTGTCGATCAAACCGCGAGTGCTGACAAATATCTAAAAAAGTTTGACGTTGATACGGGGGTTTTTAAAACCAGAGTGGCTAGTCAGTTTTCAGCCGCCATGTCAAAAAGACTCGGCATTCCGGTTCTTCCCTACACTAAAGGGCAGGCCATTGGTGGCGCCATGGCTATGCGCTTTGAAAATGCAGATGCTGTGCAGTTAAAACTCCCTCCGGCGGATTATTTTGTAGATTTAAAGTTACTTGGCTTTAATAAAAAGATCATGAAAGAAACAGCTAGTGTAATTTATCCCTCGTTTATTGCAGGCCTGCGCGTATCCATAGGAGATCTTGAGTTTGACGAATTACTATATAGCGAAAAAGCTCAATCGGGCCGAGTGTTAAAGCTGTCAAAAAAGCTTGAAGTTAATGAATGGAATGAACTAAAGAATTCATTGACTGCGCTGTCTGATGAATTCTGCACCCAACTTGCCAAGCCAGATAAGAAGTGGTTTAAAGAAAAAATGTTTTCTAAACAACCCTATAAGAAAATTGTAGCTATCAGTCGAAGTCTGGAGCAGGATGTGTTTAAAAAGCTGAGGTAAAACATATGAATTTAAAAAAAATATTGTTAGTAATGTTTACGACAGTAGGCTTTATTTTTCCGATCCAAGGCTACACGGAAACGATCACCGGATCGCAAAATAAAGAATTGCGGTATGCATGCAAAGACGGACGACCAAGAAAAACCAGCGAATACAATGAGGTATTGTCTCAAGCTAAATCTAACGCACTTAGATCATGGGCCGCGGGTAAGTCGGTCGCCATCTCATCCCTATTCTCTGAAAACGAGCAGCAAATATTAACTAATATTGATGACTATTTTTTGAATTCACAGGTCGACCACCGCTGTAACAAAAAATCCTTCAAGCTAAAGGTAAAAGGTGTGGTAGATGTCAATAAAATCAGTCTCTTGGGCAAAGCGGCACCACCCCAGATATCAGGCCCGAGGTCTAGAATTACCGCTGTCTTCCTGGCGAGAAAAGCCGATTCTGTGAAGGCCTATGATACAAAGCGGACTTCTATCAACGCCAATACTACCTTTAATGAAGGCTCAGAGACTGCGTCGATGGCTGGTGGGGGTGCTAGCACTGAGGGTTATTCCAGCACAAAAAACATTAACGAATCCGGTGGCAGCTCTGTAACCAAAGCGGATAAAATCACTTGGAATGTATTCAGACCAAGTGGTCTGGATGCAGCGGTTAATCAGACGTTTTCAAGTTTTGGGTTCAAAATAATCGATGTCTCTCAGGTTGCAAGCAGATTTCCTCGCTTTGACCTAGGCGCTTTTAAACAGGACTTTGCCTTCAGTGATGATCTCAGTCCTGATACTAAGAACAACGCCTTCAATGCTATTAGTGGTAAGATTCCAATTTTAGTTATAGCGACCGTAGACGTGGGCCAGAAGGATACAGATCCAGGAAGTGGCCTGAAGCGTGTTTACGCTACCGTTATGGCGCAAGTCTATCAGGATGATGATGGTTGGTGGTCGACGGTAGCATCAGTTAAGCCGACGCAATTTGCTGGTCTTGGGCCAAATGAGACGGTTGCTGAAACTAATGCACTAATAAAGGCTGCTGAATCTGCAAGCAATGAAATCGTTCAACAATTAAATGCCGCTGGTATTAGATAAGATAAGTACAATAAAAATTTAATTACACTTTTTAACTTACCGCAATAAACAGGGGATATACAATGAAAAATCTAATTACGCTTTTTTTACTGACCGCATTATCGACTTCGGCGTTAGCCTTTAAGATTCCCGCTATGCCGGGAGCCGACTCTAAGGAAGAGGCGAGTTCTAGCCAGTCAGCAGCAGATGCCCAAGAGGCCATCGTTGGTGATTTTAAATCGGCACTTGGCTTTGTGTTGCAAGCCCAGGGTCATGTCGCAAAAGCGCTAGGAATGGAAGACATTGCAGAATCTCTGAGAGCAGAGGCGGGCCGCCTTTCTGGTGACGACTGTGCACAAAGCTGCTTGGAAGAAGTAACTGAAGCTTCGGCTAGTGGGGAGAAAAAAATTCAAGAGAGAATGTCAGCTGGCTCTGATCTGGATGCAGCGAGCAAGAAAGAATTAACAAAAGCGTTTCCGCCCTTAGGTAAAGGAACATTGAAAATGGCAAAGCTGGCGCCAAAAGCTAAGGACTGGGCTAAAAGTGCTTCGAATGAAATAAAAAGTGCCGGCATGATGGGTGCAGCAAAAATGAAGAAGAAGCTGGGCACAGGGCTTTATATCGCCAAGGCTACCCCTAAGTTAATTAAGGAATGGACTAAAACAACATCTTCAATGGTTAACTTTGGTAAGCAGGCGGGTGTATCTACCGAAGGTGCCTCTGGGGACGAAATGGAAGGCTGATATGGCCCTGATATCGTCTAAAAAAAGGAAATAAAAGTGAAATTAAATTACCGATACCTCGTTGGATTTTTGTGCGTTATTAGTTTGAGTTTCTCCGCCAGTCTTTTTGCTCGGGCGCAACTTGAATTTGTCAATGTAGAAACCAAAGGGGTCGGTAATTCTTTGCAGGAAGCGATTAATGCCGCCGTTGCAGAGGCCGTTGGGCGAGTTAATGGAAAGTCCGTCGCAGCCGCCAATGCCATTAAAAAGATTACCCAATCTTCAAGTGACGGTAAGAGTAAATCATTTAAGTCATCAACTGATATGCAACGCCAGTTTAGCGAGGCCACTAATGGCGTTGTAGACTCCTACAGTGTTCTCTCGGAGACCAAGAATGACCGAGGGCAATACGTAGTAACGGTCGATGCAAGGATTGCTAAGTTGAAGCTTTCAGCGTCTGCCAGTAGGCTTAAAATAGCCGTCATCCCATTTAGTGGGTCAGATGTATTTGCTCGAAACTTTTCAAATGCTTTAGTGGGAAAGCTAGTGGGATCGAGGCGCTTTACCGTGCTAGACCGGCAAAACATTGCGGATATTGCCGGTGAGCGGTCAGTGGCGACAACCAATGCCCTCACGCCCGTTTCAGAACTAGCCAGACTTGGGAGTACCCTCGCAGCTGACTACATTATTGTTGGTCAGGTTGAGGACATTGATAGTCAAGTAAGAGAAGTTTATTTCCCCACGATCAAAAAGACCTTCAAGATTCCTGAAGGGAAGGCAACGATCAATTTTAAAATCATTGATATTGCAACGAGCCAGGTGAAATTCGCCGATAATTCTATCCTTGGATTTGACCGTGATTCGTTTGATAAAGCCATGGGCTCCGGGATGAAGCCTAGCGCCGATATCGCTATGGCGGAGATTGCCAGCTCCAAAATTGGTACTCAGATCCTCGATGCTATTTATCCAATTATGATTATCTCTCTGAACCGTGGCGTTTTCACCTTAAATCAGGGTGGGGACCTTGTTGAAGCCGGCGCTACCTATGGGGTTTATGAGCGCGGCCCTAAAGTATATGATCCTTATACTAAAGAGTCTTTGGGTCGAGCTGAGTCAAAAGTTGGAGAGCTGAAAGTTGAGCGTGTAACACCAAAAATGAGCTCAGCCAGCCTCGCTAAAGGTGATCTCTCCCTGTTCAAAGATTTTAAGATAGGAAGATTCGTCTGCCGCCTCGAAACACCTGCGCCATCTCGTGCTCAGCAAAACGAGCGTCAGGTGAGAGAAAAAATTAAAAATAAAAAGTCAGAATATGATGATGACTGGTAGAACCTGACAGAATGAATAACGGGGATATAGGATGAAAAAGTTTGTTCAAATAAGTTTCACGCTGGCACTGGCACTGGCAATGAGCATTTTCACTGCGTCCAATGCCTTTTCACAAGACGGTGGTAATGCGGCTGTTGCAGAATTTCAGGATGGAAAAGTAGAGGCGCCTCGTGGGTTGAGTTCATCACAAAAAGCAGGCAATGTGCTGCGCCAACTAGCACGCAAGAAAGGCTTCAAGGTAGGTGGTTGGGACGACAAAAAGAATCGGATCATGGTTACTACGCAAACCGGTGAAGCCATTGATGCCTATGATCCTGATTTTCTACAAAAGCGAGAAGCATTGGCTATTGAAGCCTCTTTGCTTGCCAAAGCGAGAATCATTGAAAGCTTTACCACCACTGCAAGTGCTGAAAATATCTTGTCCGTGCCTGGCAATCCGATTGCCAAGCAGCTAGAGGCAGAGCAAAAGCAAATTAAGGCGATGGAAGCACAGTCTCAAAAGTTTTATTTAGAGGCGCAACGGGAAACCTCAGTTTTATTATCAGCCTATGATCAAGCTCAGGCCGACGAGTTAAGAGGGGTGACCTATGGGGATCGCTTGAATTCATTGTTAGAGGCTACCATCAAAAAGCTCGATGAGACCTTTGACTCCCAGCAAATATCGGATGATAAAAAACAGCGCCTCAGCGATGTTAAGATGAGGTTAGATAGGGCCAAAAAAATACAGGAAGACAAGAAAAAACTACTGGAAGAGGTGCAGATCAAAATTGCAGAGCTGCAAGGCCAGGTCAAAAAAGAGACGAAGTCAACCATGGAGACAACTTCCAGTATGCCACTTTTTGGCGCTACAACGTTGATGCAGGTCGAAAGCTATGATGATTTGCGAGGGCAGTACAACATTGCTTCACTGGTCGTCTGGAGCCCAAAACTTGAGCAGGAAGCCAGAGATATATTGCTGGGTTCCGGCAAGGGAAAACCCAGAAAAAACAAGCTTTCGATTGATGGATGGTTAGATAAACAAAATCTCTCATCAATGGTCGGTGCCCGGCGCTATCTTTCTAGCGATGGTTCAACAAACTTTATGGGAATCTCGGCTGTAGAATATGACCCTGATGACTCTGGCAGTTACTCAATGCTGGAGGAAGAAGCCATTCTTTGGGCTAAACAGGCGGCTGTATTGAGTCTAAAGTCTTCTGTCGAGTCGGTTAAATCAGCTGAGAGACTAAAAAGGGATATCCTTGGAGCCGATGGTAAGGTGGAGTCTAAAATTCTTAAGGATTTCTCTGCCAATATACAGGAGTCGGTCAAAAACTTAACGATCCGCGGCTTGGAAACGCTAAGAATTGAAGAGACGGTGCATGAGCCGACCGGAAAAAATATTATCGTGGCGGTGGCAAATGTTAACAGCGCTCTAGCGGTTAAGGCGTCCGACATCATGAAAGACATTTATGCGACGTTAAAAGAAGTTAATGCCGATCAGAGCTTTATTCAGGGTGAAGAGGCAGGTATGAAAGCCGAAGCTAATAAGACGCTCAATAACAAAGCGATTTTTGATGCGGGTGTTGCATCTGGTGCAAATCAGGTCGCCTCTGAATATGATAACCGAGCAGCTGATAGAGCCTCGATGAATAGAGGCCAGTCACAACAAGACGAAGAAACTGTTAAAGAAGACATTTCAGATACATCAGGCGAAAGTCAGTCAGGTTCATGGGCGAGTGACATTGAGGTCGATGACGACTTTTAAGCGGCTTTGGCTGCTGGTATGGAGTTTTATGTCTACCAGCAGCTACTCCTCCGTGCCGATCCCCTGGGACGATTTGTTATTGGAGAATCAATCCAGCCTAAATTCGGTTGGCTATTTTGTGAACGCCGATGACCACTTTCACTATTTGGGCTTCAAAGTTGTCCAGGAGGACCCATTAGGCGCAGAATTTCAGTTTCTGTTGGCTTTCCAGGATCGGATATCTGAGTTACTAGTCGAGCTTTGTGTGGGGGCTAGATCCTCGCTGATGCCTTCCTATCAATTTAATTTTTCGTTTATAAAGAATGTTGTCGAGCAGGATCAGGGAACTATATTTATTACTTCCGTCAGCAGGCAGGTACTTGTGCAAGAGGTCAAGTATGCCTGCGCTAGATGAGCGATAACAGGCAAATATTAGAGGTTGAAACCCATGGCTAAGCTTTCTCGACGTATCCCGTTTTTTAATAGAATCTTGCGCAGACTGACTAATATTTATGGTGTTTTGATTATTACTGTGGTCTCTACGGTATCTATTTTGCAGTCGTATTTAGGGTCGCCCTCTGTGTTGGGTGGTCTAGGTGATACCGTGGCGGAGCTATACAGAGATTTCTTGGGTATTACCTCCTTTCTGGTGGTCGCATGGTTAATTACCTATAGTTTAAAAAAATATTTTTCTTTTAAGGTGCAAGTGCCGACGTTTTTGAATGTGGTGATTATTACTATTGGACTCGCCGTAATAATTTCCCCCATCGGATTGGGTGGAATTGTTGGCCAGACAGTTTTTGATTTGTTCTCCCAGATATTGGGCGATTTTTTAACTGTTGTACTGTTTATAGTGGGTACAATTTATTTTATTGATCACGCCTATAATTGGGAAATAATACCCAGATTTTTACAGACGGTTGGCGTCAATAAGACCAAAGCCAAAGTCGCTGGTAAACCTGCGGCGAAAAAGACTAAGGCAGAGCCCTCTTTTGAGCCGGTGATAATCAAGCCTGCTAATAATGTGTCGTTCAATTCTAGCTTTCATGCCGATAACGCAATGGTTAAACGAGGGGCCCTCAGCCCTAATAGTCTGCCCAATTTAAACTTTTTGGATAAGGCAGAGGATGACGACGGCTTAGAACGTGAGTCCGACTTGAGCGACAAATTGCAAACTTGGTTTGCCAGTTTTGATGTTGGCTTACAGGTGCTCTCACGCAAGTTAGGTCCGATGGTTGTGACCTACTTTATTAAAACAGAAGATGGAATAAAACTGTCGAAAATAAAATCGATACTGCCAGACGTTGCAGTAAAAATGGGTTTTGCCGAGAATGCATTGCGATTAAATACAGCTGGATCATCTGCTCATGGCGGACTAGGCATAGAAGTCCCTAGAGAGTCTAGAGCATCGCTAACACTCGGCGGTATGATGCCGGAGATAGACAGGCATGCTAAAAATATGAATATCCCAATTTGTATTGGACTTTCGTCTCTGGGCGAAACAGTAGTTAGGGATTTAACGTCTTTCCCTCATTTGATGGTGGCCGGTTCAACAGGTTCCGGTAAATCGGTGGCCCTCAACAATCTGATTGTGTCTATTTTAGGGCTTAGACCGCCGTCCGAGGCACAGTTGGTATTGATTGATCCGAAAGCTGTAGAGTTCTCGATATACGATGGGCTACCCAACCTTCTGACAGAGGTAATATCCGATACGTCACAAGCAGCTGATTGCCTGTCATCGCTATGTGAAGTGATGAATAGTAGATATGAGATTCTTAAAGAAAATAATGTAAGAAACATTCAAGAATATAAGTCTTTGTCGCAACACGGTAAATTAAAAATGCCGTTTATAGTGGTTGTAATAGACGAATTAGGTGATCTTATGATGGAAGGCGGTAAAGATATAGAGAATTCTGTAGGACGTTTAGCACAGAAAGCTCGTGCTGCTGGTATACATCTGGTGTTGGCTACCCAGCGACCCACAGCAGATATTATCAAGGGACTTATAAAGACAAATGTTCCTGCACGTTTGGCCTTTAGGGTTTCATCGCGTGTCGATTCTGAAGTAATTCTTGGTGAAAAAGGAGCGGAGTCGTTGCTGGGTAAAGGTGATGCTTTGTTGTCCGAAGTAGAAAGTACTGAGCTGGTGAGGATTCAAGCGCCATTCATAGGCATGAATGAGATTAAAGCTGTTTGCGATCAATTACGTTAGAGTCGCACAGCCCTGCAGCAGCATCAGATGCAATACTGAGCACCTGAGCAATGCCATTTGAGTCTCACTCTCGATTTGAATGGCATTAACGCGATTTGGGATATTGAGGTGGTGGGGCAAAAAATCGTGTTTCTGTCTCAGTCCAAGCTTGATGAGGCTGATCTTGCTCAATGGCTTCGGCGAGTGATTGTGTAAACTCATAATATCTATTAAGGCTCGATAACTGCTGTTATCGCACTTATCAATTTACGTCGCTTGGCAGTGCGCCTTTAATCCTCATAATGTGGGTCTCGCCCTTATGGGCAGGGTTATTTCTGCACGTTGGATTGCATCTAGCCAATTA
>Ga0307488_10003985_pt1 | contig 12314 bp, 8 predicted proteins | sample SB02metaG_FD_202248 | JGI IMG/M metagenome (GOLD analysis project Ga0307488, IMG submission 202248) | Sea-ice brine microbial communities from Beaufort Sea near Barrow, Alaska, United States - SB 0.2 | ecosystem: Environmental > Aquatic > Marine > Coastal | place: USA: Alaska | collected 2017-05-06
AATTAAAAATGAGCAAGATAAACAAAATTCTAATTAGTATACCTTTAGTTTTAGTTTTTAATTTGACTTCGGTTTTTGGTGGAGGTGCGTGTAGCCCGGCTTCAGTTAATTCGTCATGTTTAGTTAGTACTAATTTAATAGTTAATGATCCTTGTATTAATGGAACTACGTGCGGAGGTACTCCGGAATTAATGAGTTCATGTCTTTATAGTGGATCAGAATGCTCTTGGTATTCTTTCACTGCCTCATCCAGCGATATGTTCGTAAGTATAGAAGTAACTACATTTAGTGGATGTCATATAAGCTCTAATATATATGAATCAACCGGATTATGTGCAGGTAACGAAATATCATGTTTATCTGGATCGCCTTTAAACGACTTACATTCACTCACTGGATTAACAATAGGCACGATTTATTATATACAAGTATGTTATAGTCCAGGCGGACCATGTGGTAATTCCGGCTCTGCCGAATATTGTATCAGTGTTGGAATTCCAGATCTTCCTTGTGATTTATGTATTATATCATGCGGCACCGCTTCTGGATTTATTATAAACCCAACGGTTCAGCAAGTTATGGATAATTGTTTAACCTCACCGTTTGTGCCTGAACTTCAGCCAAACTCTAATAACACTTTTTGTTATGACTTTCAGGCAATTAATACAACCGTCGATTTTGGAGTAATCATCACATCAAATTGTTCATCAGGTAATGTAGTTAATCTATCATGGGAATTATACAATAGCACTTGCGGAACGCCTTTACAAACCGGTGATTTGTCAAGTCTAACTTTTAATTCTTTAATTATAGGTGACCAATATGTTTTTTGTTATACCTTTGACGTTCCGTCTACATGTACGCACTCTCAACACTGTCCTTACTTTGTAGGTGCAGCTCCAATATTATTATCATCTAATATTTTATCTTTTTCTGCTAATAGAATTAATAATATCGTAGAAATAAAATGCATAGTCAAAAATAATAATGATATAAATAAATATGAGATCGAAAGAAGCGTTGATGGTATTAATTTCGATCCTATAATTATAAAGGATTCTATACAAGAAAATTCAAATGAATTTATTAATATTGACGATAGACCTTTAAATACAACTTCTTACTATAGAATAAAAATTATTAGATTCGATGGCTCTTTTTATATGTCTATGATATTTTCAGTAATGTTTGATTCGGTTGAATTGTCTACTGAAATAAATATACACAGAATTTATCCAGTACCTTTAGTTAGATATTTAAATATAGACATAGAAGTATTATCTATTAAAACTCTAAATATAAAATTATTAAATAGCTTAGGTGAAATAGTTTTCGATTATGATTATCGTATTGAACCGGATCATATTAATAAAACAATTATAGATATGAAAGAATTCGGTTGTGGAATTTATTTCATATCGATACAAGATAAGATCACTAAAAAAACCTGGATTGAAAAAATTATAAAAAACTAAATAAATGCTACACGGACAGGAAATTCATTTTGTTTCTCTAGTCGATATGAAAAACGAATCGTATAAAGGTTTATCTACTAGGATATGGAATCATGAGAAATTAGTTAATAATCTTTTATTAGAAACTAAAGCCTGTCTTTTAGGTAGAAAAACTTACGACATAACTAATTGGAAAGGTGATAATTTATGGATATTAACAAATGATGTTAATTGGAAACGAGTTGGTGTAGGTACGATTCATAACATTGATGATTTACATTTACATACTGAAGGTCCTATATATGTATTAGGTGGTTCTTCGGTTTTTAATTTATTTCTAGACTATGTTGATATTATTCATTTATATACTACTCAAGATAATGAAGGAACTGAACCGTGGGTAGATTTAGATTATTATGAATGGGAACCTATTGAATGTAAAGTAAAGAATCTATGGACTCATATAAAATTGAAAAGAATAAAATCATAATCGATCTGTTAAATAAAGAAGTCATATAATTTTTATAATAATACTTAAATATAGTAGATGAAGCTCTGGAAAAATGAAAGGTCAAAAAATTCTTTTGATCTAATACAATACACTAAGAGGCTTATCGCAGAATACGCTGAATTAGATGTTAGAATATATGTAGGCACTGATAGTCAAAATCTAAAAAAAGCGAGATCTACCGGTTATATTACTTGTGTAGCATATCACATAGGAAATGTAGATCTTGACGGGTCGTTTTACGGACACGGCGTACATGTATTATATACAGCCAAAAAAATTAGAAAGATCACTGATACATTTTTAAGGCTATGGAAGGAGGCTGAATTAACTATGGAGGTTGCCGAAAATCTACGAAAAAAGGGTATTCTTATACATCAAATAGATCTAGATTTTAATCAAGATAATATCCATGCATCTAATAGATGTAATGATGCAGCAGTAGGACTTTTTAACGGATTGGGGTACCAAGTGGCATCTAAACCGGATGATCTATTTGCAACATGTGCAGCTGATAATTTAATACATCGAATAAATTGGAGCAGAGTTAATCTAGAATAAATATAAATAATAAAACTATATCGATGATTGATAAATAAAACAAAGAGATAATATGAAATGGTTAATATTATTCTATCTTAAATTTTTAGCAATTTCAATTTCGGTATTAACTCCATGGATATGTTATTATAACGAAGGTCCTAGAAAGGCATTATCCTTGTATTGGTATACCGATATGTGGATTCTTTTTTTGTTAACTAACATAGTCACTGGTTACTATTTCTTAACTTTACCAAGTTGGCGACTCTCAGGTATTCTTTTAATAGGCTTAACATTATTTCCTTGCAAAGACTATATTATACTACATGACATCATAGCAATTTTATTTTTTATTGCAAACATAAATCCTATTATACGAAATAAAAGGTTATCTAAATATTGTATACCTTATGTTGCTTCATTTTTTATATTGCCTTTTAGTATATTTTGGACAGAGGTTTTAGCTATAATAGTTTTATGTTTATATCACAGCCATTCTTTGATTTTATTAAAATCATTAAACACCATGAAAAAATATTCATATAATAAATAAACAAAATGAAAAAAATTACAGAAAGATGTACATATAAATCTCAGACAATAAAAGAAAGTAATTATAATTTTGAAACTTTATCATTAATCATAAAGTTTCTTGACGGAATATCTTATGAATATTTAGGAGTTTCTGAAATGGCATATGAGTCATTTTCTAGAGCAGATTCTATAGGTAAATCTTTTACTAGACTGATCCGGTTTAATTATAAAGGAAAAAAAATCGAAATAGAAAATGAAATTAACTGATGATGAAATAGATAAATTAAAAAATCTTATGAGCTCTTATAAAGAGCTTCATTATAGATTGACTTTATCAGAAAATAAAATAGAGGTTCTAAATAGAAGTAAAATAGAGTTAAACGATCAAGTTAAAAACATTAGACATAGCATCGCAGATCTTCGTGATTTAGAAAAAGAAATGAGTTTAGTTTTGTTTGAAAAGTACGGAACTACCGAAATTAATTTTGATACTTTCGAAATTGTTCAAAAATAAAAGATATATAAAACGATGAATCCTTTTAAATAAGCCATCTTATAATAATAAATAAAAAAATTAACAATTTAAAAACAACAATTAACGTGCATCTCATACAAAAACATATAACCTTATTTAGTCAGAACTGGAATACGAATCCGGCCTCGAGAAAGTATGAGGGTGTACGCAAGAAAAAATATCGGCGAAGTTAAAACAAAAAACACATTTGATTTAAAAACCCGATACTTACGTATTGGGTTTTTTTTTGTTTAAATTTTAATAAAACCTTAACAAAACTTTAACATCAAAAATTTTAATAAGCCAGTTTCAAATATTATATTTAACTATATTAATAATACATAATACACAAAAAGTTCTTTAACATACGGGGCTAACTTGGAATCGACAGTAATAGATGGTTTCAGTAAGCGTGTCGAGAAATGTGCCGCTATCTCGTTAAACATACTGCATAACCGCTTAAGTGGAAACACTCTTGCAATGGCTGCCTAAGTAAACTCAGTTTACGGCACCTCCGGGTTCTGGATGATTCTCAATATTCCGGAACGTATTAATTGAGATATATCGTATTGTTGTTGCTTGTATTCGATGAAACTAAAAAGCAAATAGGAACCTTAGATTTTTTGTATCTTTTATTTCCAGTTCCGAATCTTAAAAAGGTAATACACACGTAGAAAATTGAAATGCTAAGTTATCTGGACGTGGGTTCGAATCCCGCTAGCTCCACTAAACTTTAATAAAACTTTAACAAACCTTTAACATCAAAAGTTTTATTAAGCCAGGAAAAAGTATTATATTTAACTATATTAATAATACATATACACTAAAAGTTTTTTGACATACTGAAATATACTCGCTCTCTAAGCATAAAAGGTGATGCACTGGATTTGTAATCCAGAGAATACGGTTCGATACCGTAAGAGAGCTCAATACTTTGCTTTGGTAGCTCAGTGGTAGAGCGATGGACTGTTAATCTATTGGTCATAGGTTCGAATCCTATCCAGAGCGCAATACGGGGCTATGGTGAAATTGGCTATCACGGTAGATTTGCATTCTATTATTTCCAGTTCAAATCTGGATAGCTCCACTAAAAAGCAGGTATGGTGTAATGGCTAACATCTAAGACTTCCAATCTGTGGCTCTCAGTTCGAATCTGAGTACCTGCTCAAAATAAAATATATAGTTCTCTAGTCGGTTCGAGGTTCTTAGTTCACAATACCTAGTTGGTTACTATGATAATGTGAACGACTCATAATTAAATTAATACTTCACCAACATTAGTTTAACTGAGTAAAGGAATGAAGGTTCAAATCCTTTATGAACTACCAAATTAATTGATGATGTAAAATATGGGGAGCCTACCAACGTTCCTTTAAAAACCTCTCTCAATTTTTTAAATGGTTGAGATATGATTTGGTAATCATTAACGTCTCGTGTAAAAGTACTAAATTATGCATGGTTAAGTTGAAAAACTGAAAGTACTTATTGTAGGTTCAATTCCTACCTCAACTACAAAAAATATGTCAGTAGCTCAATTGGCAGAGCATTGGTCTCCAAAACTAAAGGTTGTAGGTTCGATTCCTACCTGGCATGCAAAATGGTCCTGAGGTCAAACGGTTAAGATATGTCCTTGTCAAGGATTATGGAGCGGGTTCAACTCCCGTCAGGACCGCAAAAATAATTTCAAGGTTAACAATTTGTTAACACCAATCCCTTGACAATGTGAATATAAAGTTGTATATTTATATTGTTGATTGATTGAAAACGTTCTTTGACATTGCGGAAAATTTAATTTCTTAGCTTAATTGGAAAAGCACATGATAATACTGAAATAATCATGGGTCATAGGTTCGATTCCTATAGAAATTACTCAAACTGTTTTATCACTTTCCAGTTTTATTAGTAAAGTGTCAACCACCGGTAGCTTAAATGGCAAAAGCACCTGACTTTTAATCAGGGGACTGAAGGTTCAAATCCTTCTCGGTGGACACTGGTTTAACTTATTTTCCAAACACTTGTATTCCACTGTTCATACAGTAAAGAGACAAGATTACAAAAAGGATAAGAATTTATTGAAGATGTAAAACATGGGGAGGCATGAAACCTGCTTTAAAAACCTCTCTTCAATTTTTTACAACCTGTCTTTGTAGCTCAGCTGGTTAGAGCGCTTGACTGTTAATCAAGAGGTCGTAGGTTCGAAACCTACCGGGGACGCAATTAAGAAACATAATTTAACATTGATATGGAAGCTGCAGAAGAAATTGATATTGTAAATTATTAGTCATGAAGCTAAAAGGTAAAGCGCTGGGTCATACGGCCCAGAGGATATGGGTTCGAATCCCTTGATGGCGATATTTCGAGATTTAGCTCAGTCCGGTCAGAGTACTACTTTTGGGAAGTAGGAGCCACAGGTTCGAATCCTGTAATCTCGACAATATTTAAACGGTGCTTTTGGTCTAATTGGTTAAGACGTCAGATTGTGAATCTGAAAACGAGAGTTCAATTCTCTCATTGCACCCAATAACATTAATCCATAGTGTAATGGTTAGCACCACAGGTTTTGAACCTGTTAGTCTAAGTTCGAATCTTAGTGGATTAACTAAAATTGCAGGATAGAGCAGCGGTAGCTCAATGGGCTCATAACCCATAGGTCGTGGGTTCGATTCCCACTCCTGCTACTACAAAAAGTTAATTGAAAAATGTTGAGGTTGGTTTAGATATGGCGCCAATATGTAAACTACGAGCTCCTTAAATTCTACTGGGAATTAGTTGTTAGCAAATTACAGGAAAAACAAAAAAGCTCAAATGGTACTATAGCTCAGTTGGTAGAGCGCTGGACTGAAAATCCAGGACTTGCATAGGTTCAATTCCTATTAGTACCACTAAACTTTAATAAAACTTTAACAAAGCTTTAACATCAAAAGTTTTAATAAGCCAGGAAAAAGTATTATATTTAACTATATTAATAATACATAATACACAAAAAGTTTTTTGACATACTGGAATATACCTCGCACCTATAGCTTAGTTGGTTAAAGCACCGTACTTTTAATACGGAGATCATAGGTTCAAATCCTATTAGGTGCACTAAAAATTGTTCCATAGCTCAGTTGGTTAGAGCACTACACTGATAATGTAGAGGTCAACAGTTCAAATCTGTTTGGAGCAACAATACAAGGAAGGAATCCGGTTGGATGAGGAACTGGTCTTGAAAACTAGTAATGCATTGCATTGTGGGTTCGAATCCCACTCCTTCCTCTAATGAATGCACCATTCGTCTAACGGTTAGGACGCCAGGTTTTCATCCTGGTAATAGGAGTTCGATTCTCCTATGGTGTACAACAATGCAGGATAGAGCAGCGGTAGCTCATTAGGCTCATAACCTAAAAGTCGTGGGTTCGATTCCCACTCCTGCAACAATCACATAGCATAATTAATGCACTTAGCGCTTAACTAATGGGATATAGGTTAAAATCCTATTGTGAATAATTGCATAGCATAATTAATGCACTTAGCGCTTAACTAATGGGATATAGGTTAAAATCCTATTGCAATTATAATGCTCCGGTAGCCCAATTGGCAGAGGCATAAGATTTAGGATCTTATAAGTGTGAGTTCGAATCTCACTCGGAGTACAAAAAATGCACTTATAGCTCAGTTGGTTTAGAGCACTTGTTTTACACACAAGAGGTCATAGGTTCAAATCCTATTAAGTGCACAAATGTTTAAACATTAGATAGGAGCGAAAAAGACTTTGATCTGACCAAAGATTAAAGACTGAACTCTCGCTCCTATCGGTACTGCTCCTATAGCCCAATTGGCAGAGGCAATGGACTTAAAATTCATCCAGTGTCGGTTCAAATCCGACTAGGAGCACCATAAAAACGAGAAGCCATGTTAAGATATTAAGAAAGTACTCGAGTTAGTATTAATATCTATGGTAGTATTTGAGGCTTGTACTTTGTATTCTCTTTAACTTTAAGGCCTCACGTATAATTGGTCCTGTAATTCAGTGGTCAGAATGCACCGCTCATAACGGTGAAGTCGTAGGTTCAAATCCTACCAGGACCACCAATATAAATAACGTAAACATCTGTAGCATAATTGGATAATGCAATTGCCTTCTAAGCAATAGACTATAGGTTCGAGCCCTATCAGATGTACAAAAAAATGGACTAAGATATATTTCCTTCTTAAAACTTTAATCATATAATATATCTAATTACCATTCAAATAAGGAAGTGTATGCAAGCGGTTAACGCAGCCTGACTGTAAATCAGGTCTCTCTGAGTTCGGGAGTTCGAATCTCTCCACTTCCACAAATGGCTTTATAACTCAACTGGATAGAGTACCTGACTTCGAATCAGGAGGTTGGGAGTTCGAATCTCTCTAAGGCTACAAAAATGGCTGAATGACCGAGTGGTTAGGTAACGGATTGCAAACCCGTCTACATAGGTTCGAATCCTATTTCAGCCTCTAACATGGAAGATTGGCAGAGTGGTAATGCAGCAGCCTGCTAAGCTGTACATCATTGATTTGGTGCATAGGTTCGATTCCTATATCTTCCGCTAGTTAACATAATATTTGATATATAATAAAATATTAAACCGATGATTAAAATATATGGATTTTTTAGCATTTTCGTAATGTTCATAGCTCTATTAATTGCTATAAATATAAAGACTTCTGTAGGATTTTTTATCTCTATCTTATTAATGAGTTGGTGCTTTTGGAAGATTCCTAATATTATACAATCGTTGAAAAACCTCGAAAAATACAAAAACAAAATATAATATGAAATTTATTTTATTAATATTCGCTTTAATTATACTAAGTTCATGTTCAAATGCTATAGAAGTTCCTACTGAATTTGTTATTGAAACTACGCACTTCACGAGATCTCCGATCATACTAGAATCTAAAATCGATTCTATTAAAATTGATTCTATTAAAGGCTTATAATATCTTACCTTCTTGGAAAGTTACACCTTCAATTATTAATGCCCATGTGTCAATAGTTGTATTTGTTTTTAGTGATACTTTTAAAATCAAGATATCGTCCTCATAATAATCAGATATATCAAATCCTCCGAATGTTGCCTGTGATATCGTCTTAGCCACGGATGCCAATCCGTTTAGGCTTACTACTTGCGCAGCATTAGCATCATACGTTGCTGCAATAGTTCGGTTTACCGGAATAATTGCTCCATTAGAGTTTGCTATAGGATTGCCTAAAACTTCTGTAGGTAATACTGACATAGTCATATCAAATGATGCAACCGCTCCACCGCTACTATAAAGATATTTAAAACTTAAAGGATGAGCTGTACTTAATCCGCCAGGTATCGTAAATTGAAAGTTGATATAATCAGCGGAATTATTCATCCTACCTTTTTTCACTTTGTGTGCCCATGTTTGATCACCAGATCCATTACCAACTGTCACAGTAAAATCACCTGTGCTATTACCTTCTCCCCAAGTATTACCACTACCAAAAAGAGTCTTCTTATACATAGATAATCCCTGTAATAATCGTTGACCTTTATCATTAAATTTAACGTGAGAAGGCGAGGTTTTTAGTTGTAAAAATGATGGAGGGGTTACGAAGGATGTTAATGTTGATATTCTAACCCTAGCCCAATATCCTTCTTGGCCGTCTATTGTAGAAAGTGCCCAAGTAGTATTATTATCAATACCGAACTTTAAATATTCGTCGGAATTAGATCTTAAAAATATATTATTAGCATACCTATAATGTTCTTCTACGCTAATACTTTGAACGCCTACACCTACCCAAGCCGAACCATTCCATATTTCAATTACATAATTAACCCCAGTTCCGATAGATCCAGCAGTTTGTTTCATCTCAATTCCCCAATGCTTAAGCCTAACTCCTAATGAACTTCTACGAGTACTGCACCATGCGATCGACTCATTAACTACATTTGTGCTAAATCCAAATGTAGTTACTGGATTTGTACTAGATGCACTAGCCGTAATATCAGCGGCAAAAACATTTGATGCATCTAATTGTACTACTTTATTAAATGTTGCGTTAGATGAACCTTCACCGGTCGTAAATTGACTGCCTCTTTCAGGAAACCCGTTAATAGTATCTACACCGAAGGTTCTAATTGCCGCATCTCTTATATAGCTTTTTGATTGATTAAAGTGGACACTGAAATCTGAATCTGCTGCATTAGGATTTAATGTATTGTTCCAATAAAAATTGGGCTCCAGTTGACAGGTTATATTAATTCTAGAAGCAGTTAAGGCTAAGGATGGATCCACTACTACACTATAACCTGTTAATGCAGGATAGGTTCCTGATATAGTAGATGTGGTTTGTATTTTTCCACTTAAGGCATCCAATTCAGCATCATTACCGGTTATAAGTATTCCATTTTTAAGGTTAAATATATTAAGACTTATAAGAACTGCTACACAACCTGTACCTAACTCTACTCCATATTCAACATTCATCGCTCCTATATTAAAATCAAGAACTTGAAGTCTACCGCCAACCACTTTTGCTCCTCTATCCACTGCACCAGCGCTATTAGGGACATGTACAGACTGGACTGCTAATATACCACCAGTGCATAACATGATATTTACACAATCAGATGTGCCATATCTAATTTCAAATGCAATTATTTTACCACTTCCTGTATTAACTAAGCCTGAACCTAAAGATCCAGATTGTCCATTAAATTTTACAAATCTAACAGATGCGGTCTGGCCACTAGATCCATTAAATAAAATTCCATAAGTTGCGTCTGCTGGAATTGTTATAGTAAATCCTTCTATATTAGATCCACTAGATAACGTAACTCTAGTACCTACCGTGGAAGATCCTGTAATGCTAGTAACTTCATATCCACCTATTCCTATAAGAGATACTCCACCTGGAACTGTTATTCCTGATTCAGTATAAACTCCAGGTCTTACTAATACTGTGTCATTCGTTATGGCAGCGCTACATGCAGCACCTATAGTTAAAAATGGTAAATCCTGTCTTCCGGTTGCACCGGTTCCGTCATTTCCGTATACCTTATCAACCCAAATTGTATTACCTGTTGAAATTGTACTAGACGATGTTGGTGTAGTATTAACCCAACATTGAGTTGATGCGTTATATGATATAATGTCATTATTTTGAGGCGTCGTTATTGCAACTTCTGTTATATCATTTAAGTCTTCTGGTAATTGTATTGACACTAAAACGGATCCATTTACACCTGCATTAATTACTCGTCCTACGGTTGATTTTCTAATAGGTGCAGTAGGCTCTGTGTCAGTAAAAGATCCAGCAGTAGACCCAAGCCACAATACATCTCCATCGGTAAATGAACTTGTATTAACTCCGTTTACTCTACCAGTCAGAGTAACATATCCAAATGAATTATTTCCTATGTCATGAGTTGCCATTCCTATACATTGAGCAGTAATTTTTGTAGAGTTGCTTGCTTTTTGTATAGTTGCAGCCTGTCCTTGAGATCCATCTATATAAACTAATTCACCATTACTAATTAATCCACCAGAATTATTTCTTACCTTAATCCATTGCTCCTGGCCTACTTGTAAAAGAATATCCGGTTCATCAACCATCATATTAAAACCGCTATCGTCATAAAACATTCGGCCTTCTACTTGGGCTACCGCACTTGCTCCTAAATCGTTAAAATCAATATAATCTACTGTGGTAGATATTGTACCAGTAGGTCCAGTAACTCCATCAGCTCCAGCTGGTCCGGTAGCTCCATCGGCTCCATCGGCTCCTGTAGGCCCTTGAGGTCCTTGAGGCCCTGTTAAACCGGTTCCTCCTACGGAATCCCATGCATACCCATTCCATTCCCATTTATCGCCTAGAGGGCTTGTGTATATCTGTCCTAGTGATGGACCTATTGGCCAATTTATTGCCATATTAATTTATTTTTTTTTAGTTTATGATCTATTAGATTCTACCCATTGAGAAGAATTTCCGTCATCTACATAAACATATAAAACTCCGGTATCTGAATGATACCATCGAGAGCCTGTATTTATAATGCCATTAGGCACTGTATTTTGATAATAAAATATTGGATTAGTTCCTCCTTGATGACTAACCCATTGATAAGAATTTCCGTCATTTACATAAACATAAAATAAACCAGTATCTGAATGGTACCAAAAAGATCCTTCAATGATAGCTCCAGTAGGAGGTTGATTTTGATAGTAAAATATATTAGGCGAATCTATACCGTCTGCTCCAGTCGGTCCTATAGATCCAGTAGGACCTGTGGATCCTGCATAACCTTGAGGTCCTTGAGGTCCTTGAGGTCCAGAAGGAATTATAGGTGGAGATATAGAGTTAACGCTTATTGCATTACCGTAATAATCTCGGAATTCGCCATTATAATAAAACACTGCTTTAAGAAAGCTATTAGCCATAGTAATTCTTTATATGTTTATTTATCCAATAAAACTTTAACAAAACTTTAATATTTTTTAATAAAACTTTAACATCAAAAGTTATAATAAGCCACTAAAAAGTATTATATTTATATATAATTAATAAACTAATATACTTTACTTAACCAAACCAATAACTTCTTACTATGGATCATATATCTTCTATTTCACATTCAAAATCTACAATCAACGAAATTGTAAAAATACTAAGAAATTCTTCTTCTGAAACTGTAGCTATAAAACAAATCCTTCGATTAGGAATCGATCTAGGCGAATCTAGATATTACGCTTTACAAAAAGATTCAGC
>Ga0307488_10003986_pt1 | contig 12313 bp, 25 predicted proteins | sample SB02metaG_FD_202248 | JGI IMG/M metagenome (GOLD analysis project Ga0307488, IMG submission 202248) | Sea-ice brine microbial communities from Beaufort Sea near Barrow, Alaska, United States - SB 0.2 | ecosystem: Environmental > Aquatic > Marine > Coastal | place: USA: Alaska | collected...
CGAGTCTGTTGGAAAAAAATACTTCCAACCTTTTGACCTTCCTTTATTAATGTAATAGAAAAAAGCAACAGCAACTTTACCACCAGTTTTTGCAAAATTTACACAGGCCGTATGGTCTGAAGTTGGTATAATTTCTTCAACAGAGAATGTTTCATTATTTACATTGCCAACCCTTTCATTATTAGAATACCTTTCAGCGATTGTATTACAGAAGTCTTGTAATTCTGTTGCGATTCCTTTATTCATAACCTTTGTTGTAGTTTTTGTATTTTTAATAAAATTTTAGAAGATTGAGGTAACTTTTTAAGTCTTAGTATTTCTTTAATAACTGAGGGCTTATCATCTATTTTAGATTTCATCTGACAAAGATTTAATTAATTCATTCATTGTATGTACAATATTCTTTGCATTTTTTTTAGCTGCTTCATGATCTCTTTCCATTAAATCTTCGTAAAGATTGTCTGTCAACGAATGCAAGTTATTAGTTACATAATTTATATGAGTAATAGCTTGAATATCATCAGCAGAAACAGGGTTAGGCATTAGTCTAAAGAATTAAGTATTTGTTTACCGATAGCTGCGTCAATTTTGCCAATAGCTTTGTACAGTTTTTTTGATTTTGATTTTGTAATCTGTCTTTCTGTTTGTGTAGATTCTTTACCCAAGTTTGTGTAAAGAGTGCAGTCTATAAATAATAATGTGTCAATTTTTTTATTATCTGACCAAGTTTTAAAGTTTAAAATCTTGTCTATGTCTTCTACGTTATAATCCATTTAGAAATGTATTTACTTTTCTTTCAAAAGCTGAAAACCTGTCACCTGTTCTATGTTCAATATCCGCAACCAACTTATAGAACCTTTCGTACTTACCAGTGTAGTGTTTTATTTGCGTTTTTAAGGTGCTTACTTCCAAATTTAAGTTTTTATTTTGGTTTACGAGGAACTTTATCCTATTTTTTAAATCAGAGTCCAGTATCGGAACATAGTTTTCAACATTTTCAAGCCAATTATTGATGATATTATTGTATGTATATTGTAGGTCATGATCATATTTCATGAGGTACGGAAGCTGGTTTAGACTGTGTAACACTGTAGCATGGTTTTTGTTGAAAACTTTTGCAATATCAGTTAGGCTCATTCGTAAATGTTTTCGTAAAATATCGTATACAACTGCACGACCAAATACATACTCTCGTTTTCTTGAATCAGCTCGTGGGTCAATACCTGTCTCTTCAATTACATTAAATATTATAGCTTCTATTGTTTGTTCTTTTGGTGATAAATTCATTTTATGTAAGATTTTAAATTTATTAGGTCTAAATATTCATCGACTTCTATAAGGTGAAAGTCTGTTAGTTTTAAAAATTTTCTTGGCAATCTAAGTATTTCTATAGCAAAATATACTGGCTTTCCTCTATGAATTACAAACCCTCCGACCACGTATGTTGTTAATTTATTTATTGGATAATCTTTTACGTTGGAATCAATGTAATCTGATATTAATATTTTAAGCGTTATATCTTCTAATTCAGAAATAGAGTCTATAAAATCATCCTCCACTTCATACCCTCTATCCTTTATATACTTCGGTTTTAAACCCATACTTCTCTAATTCTTTTAATCTGTATTTTTGTAATTCAGATAACACTCCTTTTGGTTTTTTTATTTCTGAAAATAAAACATCACATCCACGAGGCAAAGCAAGTAAGTCTGGTATACCATTCTTATTTGTAAGCTTTAGTTTTATAACATAGTAACCCTCTGCTTCAAGTTCTTTTATCCTTTTGTTTTGTATTTGTTGCTCTGTCATAAAGTTAATAAATCTCTTTTAAAATGTCTTAAGGTATAATCTTTTTTCTTTGTAACTGCCTTGTATATGTCAGCTTCAATTCCTCCACGAGAAAATATCCAGTACACATCACTCTCTAACCTTTCCTTGGTTGTCATACGATCTCTGGACTGCCAGTAGCTGGTGGCTGAAAAATCTATATTGTAATAAACAAGTGCGTCAGCTTTACGTAAACTAATTCCTTCTCTACCACTGACAATTTGCAAAGCTATGGTTTTATTAGTTTCATTAAACGTACTTAAATCTGTACATAAATCATCTCCATAAACTTCTTTTAATGCGTTAAGCTCTTCCTTGAACTTATAAAATATTCCAATTTTTGCATCAGCAAAATTATCATGAATGAATTGAGCTTTACTTAAATCTAAAATCATAGAGTTTCCAGACTCAAATTTTACAGTCCCTGAATACATTTGATGGAGTTTCATCATTAGCTTTACTGGTGTATCTGCCAATATTACATCATCATTACCTTCAATAACTAAATGTTTTTTTAACTTATTTGCTAATTGATATGTCATTGGACTCATTTCTACCTCCAACACATGCTCCCTTGTTTTTACTTTAAACCCAGCTTCTTTCTGAGTGTAAGAGATTGTGTGTGGTTTCATTTCATCAATAATAATATCCAAACCATGACTGTAATCATTAATTAGAAAACTGTTTATTTTTCTCTGCTTGATGTTTACGTATTTTTTAGCAAACTTATAGAAAGTTTTATACTCACTAAAAGGATGGTTAAGCATTACAGAAACCTGATGGTACATTTGACTGTAAGATTCTGGTGTAGGAGTACCAGATAAAAATATAACAAATGGATTGTTTTCTAAGATCAAAGAACGTACTTGAGTGGATCGTTTGTTTCTTTTCGGAAAAGCACCCATTCCATGAGCTTCATCACATATTACCATGTCCCAACCAGTTTGGTCTATTTTATGTAAAGACTCGTAATTTATTACAGTAATGCTGTAGGATGGATTAAGGAGCTTGTAATCATCCTCAATACTGCTTATAGCTTTTTTCTTGGTAATAAATAAAAGGTTAGATACTGGCAAAAGCGCACTTACACCCAAGCTCGTGAGAGTTTTACCAGTCCTTACCTCCATTGCAAGATAAACAAATTTATCTTTTTGTAACAGAGGTTTGGCCTTATTCATTACTTCTAATTGATAGTTTCTGAATTCCATATTAAAAATCAAAGTTACCGTTAGTTTCTAACTCATGCTTTGTTCTAAAACGCAACCATCTACCAACAGAATCTCTATCAGCTTCAGGCTTACAGTCATACTTAAACATTGAGTATGCTTCAAGCCACTTATTAAATTTAGTTCGTGAAACTGTCATTTTTGATTTAGGTGCAAAATCAGGATTGTCATCAACAAAATCCAAGTATAAATCATTTTTATAAACCTTGTAGCCTTTAGCTAACTTATCATTAATGTTATTAGTTCCAATCAATCCACACCACTCTAAAAACTCGTGGCATGTAGCAGCAGATAGCTGTCTGATTTTTAAGTTTACAAACTTAGACTTAACAAGTCCATGCATCATATATTCTTGTAAGCAACCAATCATGTAGTTGTCAAACTCACACCACTCATCATCATCCCACTCTCCAAACATCAGCTTTCCAAACTCCTTTAATGGTGTTACATCTTTAGTGTAGTACTGAGCTAATTCCAGCTCCCACTTTCTTCTTGCAAAAGAAGAACCTTGCCCTTTGATAGCATAGTTCGTAGTTATAGCAATTTTTGGAGATTTGCTGAATGGAATTTTAATAGCATCTTTATTCTTTTTTTCTAAAACTAATCCCTCTGTTATAACACTAAAAAGTCTTTCAAAATCAAAATGTTTTTTAACATCATCAAAACACAAAACCTGCGTGTCTACGCTTACGGTTTGATAAGCAAAACTTTTCTCAAAATTAAACGACTTACCATCTATAAATACTAACTTCTTCATGTGGCTCAAAGCGTTCATAAACAATCCCTTCCCTGTCCCCCCTTCAGGGTTGTCTGATATAACCTCGTCATTTAAAATAACGGCTGGACAGTAGGAAAGATTCTTCCACTGGTGTAACAAGTATCCTATTGTAGACTTCATAGATTTAATTCTGCTATCGTCCTGACCACATATGTTAGTTATAAACTGTTGGTAGTCACATCCATCTCCTTCACACAACTGGAAGTTACGGTCAATTACATGATCGTTCCAAACGTACCCACCTAAGTCCAAATAATCAATCTTTGTTATTGAATCATGCTTAACTTTTACAGCTCCGTTTTTGTAGTAAAGGTATGCTGTGTCTTTGTTGTCTTCAATAAAGTAAACATCTATGGAATTTAATAAAGTCAGGAACTCCTCTCTAAAATAACGAGTATGCTCTGCAAAATAATTATATACTGACAGGTCATCAACCTCCAGCAAATAATTTAAAATAAAATCTTTAATCTCTTTCTCTGAAGTATGGTCTATAAGATTATTTGTAACTTTAACAAACACGTAGTTTTTACTACCTTCAGGATTAAACTTAAAGAATCCATTTTCTTCTAAAAATTGTTTAAAAAGTATGTGTACTATTTTAATAACTCCCTTGTCGTTCTTGGTCCAAAATTGGTTATTAGCGTTTTCTTGGTCAAGTCTTGATATTACATTCTCTATTGTCGTAGGCTCTACATCAGAGTTCTCAAGCTCAACTCTGATATCTTTTTTTGACACACCACGCTTGAGCTTCATCCTAACGTTGTTTACCTTGTCCTCATCTTCGTAGTACTTAGTTCCAAAGTTATGCTTCTGTGCGTAGGCACTTTCGATAGTTCTTTTTATCTCTGACTGTGTAAATGTTTTTGTTCTGTAGTTCATTAAATTAGACTCAGCTAACGACTGGTAAACACCGAAGTCATTAAAGGCCGCAGCTAAAACATATGCGTTGTTGTTTCTTTCTCCCTCGTTCATTGGAAACTTTTTAGTCCACCACTTTACAAGAATATCTACTATCTTATTTTCATCTGTTACTGGTATTGTAGGGATGTCTGAGTGCTTATTAACTTCTGTGTACTCTTGCTCCACAATTTTATCCCATAAACTTGACTGAGCATTGATATGAATTAATGGGTCATAAGACTCATAGCAGACACGTGAGACGTTTTTACATGTCTTATCAAAGTAAGCGCTATCATAATAATTTTGAAGGCTTATAAAGTAGCTTTTATGGTTGTCTACAATTGGTGGTATTTTTACCAATGCCTTTAATCCATTTCCACTGGGAGATATAAATACGCTGTAGATAAATTTATCCTTAGATAATCTCTCTTTCTCCTGTAGTAAATCTCTGTTAGACTTGTAACCATCAAAATCTAAACAAATGAATCCACTGTGTTCTTTTAAAGCACTGTCTGCTCTTTTAGAAAATACACCACTAAAGCATATTGCTGGTAACTTTTGCTTTAAGATGTTTCTGTTTTCTTTATCTTTTTCAGCTCTTATCTTCTTTACGATTTCTTTTGATGCACCGTCTTGTATCCTTGTAAGTATCAAGTTTATGTTTCTGTAGAAGGGCTGGGAGGTTTGTTTTATGTCTTTAAATATTGTAATGTCCATTTTATGTCAGTATTATGTTGATTTTTAGTTAGCTAACAAACTGTATTTAAACTACTTATATTCTTTAATGTTGATAATGTTAATAATAATATAAAAAGTATAGATAACTAATAGTTGATTTAAATTTTTTACTATAGAGTTCAGTAGAACCCTTTAAAAGTGACATTCGTCACAGTTTAAAGCAAAGAAAAGGGGCAAAAGCCCCTTTGTCTTAGTGCTTGGTTTAATTAGAAGAGGTTTTCTTCTTTAGCTTCAGCTTTAGCTTCTGGCTTAAATGTATCAATAGCCACATAGTGTGTCTTACCATACTGGTCTACCTCTCTTTTTTTCTGAACCAATAACTTAACGTATTTTTTGTCATTGTACTCAAACATCCAGTCTTTTGGAACGTCGCTTAAGCAAATCGATATCGCCACTTGGTCTCCATCGAACTTTTCCTTACCACTTCCTACGTAAATTTTCTCTTTTGAATCACTCATTTTATTTAATTTTAATTGTTTGCTCCATATGGTTTAATGTAGATAACATAATGTCATTTTTATGCTCTACACTGTTACAGGACATTGGAACTTCTATCCACATAACAGTATTTTTAGGGGTTAACTTAAACAGATTATAACACTTGCTTGTGAATATAAGAATGTATGTCTTCAGTTGCTTCATTACTAAAATATTTTTGATAAACTTCAACAGCTTGTTCTACCTTTTCTTGTCCTCCTCTTAAAAAAGAATCAGAGCATTCAAAGATACCTAATCTTGCTGTACGTTTATCTATTACTAAAAAAATTAATGGCTTACCAAAAAGCCTTTGGTATATATATGCTTGACTGTCATAGTTATATGTCTTAGCACTGTACATGAATTTATCTATGTCTCCACTGGTTTTAATATCAACCAGCAGACCTTTGTTATGGTTAACAATATCAGCTTTACCTTTCCAGTCTAAAGACATAATCTTTTGTATCTCTGGAACTTCAAACTCATTACCATCATCATAGATATAATCAAACATCTCCATGTTAGAGGTCATCTTAGTACATAAAAAATCAAGGTGTTCTCTTTCTTTAGTTAACAATAACATCTCGCCCTCGTTTATAGCTTCCTTGTACTTAACGGTGTTTCTTGATGTAACATCAACTTCAATAAAATCGCCTATTTTTTGTGGCTCTAATATTTTAGTGTGAAAATACCTTCCTTCCAACATTGGCTTGGTCATCTCCTGATTAACTCTAAACTGCGTTGGATTCTTTAACAGCTTTCCTATGTCGGAATTCGATAAGAACTGCTTACCGAACTCCCCATAGTATTTAGAGTCATCTTCAAGATGTTTTAAGATCTCTGATTTATCCATTTTTTATAGCTTTAGCGAGTTCCTTTTTAACAACAGCTTTCATATTGTATTTTGTGGATAGATTTGATGCTATTTTTTCTAAACCTAAATCCTTATTAGAAGAAACGTATTTAAGAACCTTTACCCAATTTGTATCTCCAATATCTAAAGTGATAAGAGTTTTAACTTTCTCTGCTTTAGGAGGTGTTGCAGTCACGTTTGTAGTCTCGACTAAATCCTCTCCAGCATACAAGCTTAAGCCTAATCCATGCATTGCAATAGCCTTGGCAGTTGCTCTTTGGATTGCTGTGTTTACATCCATAGATGTAATTTTATCTACAGTAATTGATTTCTGTCTGAAATCCTTTATTGGAAGATAATCAATATGCTCAATGCTGTTTACTATAATACCAACCTTTACATAGCCAGTAACACCATCAGTGAACCAATTTAGTCCAGTCTCAGGAGATTCGTAAACATTTCTTTGTGCATCTGAATGCTCTAATTTTAGGTATGCCCATGCATTAGCCCATGATAGGTAATCGAGATTACCTTTTTTCTCAATTTTGCTTTTTACGTTTATCGCAACCAGCTTTTCAAAATAACTTTTTTCTACGCTCATTTTATTTGATTTTAATTAATGTTTATTTATTTTTGGTAAACTCATGTCTGTACTAAATTTGAAATACTTTACTGAAGGATTTCCATCTGAATAGTAATTCCAAGCTTTAATTGACATTCCAAGAACCCAATAAAAATTCAGTGGCTCTTTGTTTATTTTAGCATTATGTAACTTAGTATTTAAATAACATGTAGCTGTATCTTGTTGTTTAGATAAACCATAAATTTGTTTAATATAGTCGTAAACATCATTGCTTGGCGTTTTTCCACCTATCATATAAGCTATCAAACAAAGACTTGAAACTCCTATAGTTTTAAATTTTGACTTGTTATAAATGGATGTAACTTTATTTATTAAAGCCCCTAACCAATCATAATTTTCCATACAGTAATCTAAGGTTTGTTGATTCGTGAATGTCTCAGACCTGTTGTAACTCCCTAAATTTGCAACCTTAGAACCTTTTTTAGAATACTTTTCTATTAATCTTATAACAGCAGATAATGTGTGAGTATTTGTAAATCCATTTAAGCTTAACACATCAGCTGCACTTCTGTTTTTTCCAGTGTCATATGTAGCCATAGAATTAGAATTAACACCTCTTACAACTGGTATAAAATACGATTTACCTGACTGAACAATAGCCATTAATCTATGCTGACCATCTGTAAGGGTATTGTTTTGGTCAAAAACAATACTCTCTCCATTTTCTAAAAATAACCCTTCACGCATCTGATTAACTAAGAAAGTTAAATTCCTTACAGATTCCTTTCGGTTTTTTTTGTTAAAATTTAAATAGTTTCTCGCTATTTCAGGAGTAATGTGAACTAATTCTACGGATAGATTAGTTGTTTCTTTAGTTACGTTTTTGTAACTGGTTTCATTGAAAACTTCTACTTGCATTTGATTTGATTTTAATTAATAATTGATTTTAACTTCAACTGAAGCTCTGCGTATTTATGCAAAGCTCGTTCTCTTTTATTTTTTAAATTCTGAATGTGCTTGTCGTTTTTACGAGTATTCACTTCATTCTTGATTTTGTTTTCTATAAGCTCCAGCTTATGTAGGCAATTTGATATGCCTAATTTTACACAGCCTACTTTCCATCCACCTTCTTGGAAGTAAGAATACTCTATTTTATCACACTCGCTGTAATAAGAGCCTCCTTTAGCAGTGTTCATTATCTCAATGTGATTGGCAAACTTTTGAATCTTTACACCCATCTTGATTACATTAAAACCTACTGGCTGTTCATTCACAACTGGCTCATGCTGGTTCATTGCTTGGTGTAAGATTTCTTTTAATGTGTACATACTACTTGTGTAAGATTTCAGTGATAAGATTTTTGAAGTCTGAGTCTCCATCTATTAACTCTTTAGCTTTCTTATAGCTGTAGATGATATTAGAGTGCGTCACTGCATGACCATTCTCTTCCATGAATCTTTTTATGTAAGAGACTCTAATTGGTCTCTCCATGCACAGATAATAAAGCATCTGCCTTGCATCTACAATATCTCTTCTTCTGTTCTTTGCAAACATCTCGTCTAAAGTGATGTGAAACTTTTTAGCTATCGCTGTAGCGTAAACATCAAATATATCTCTCTTCATTTATTTGGTTTTTAACTTGATTAATTCAAACTGCAAATGATCTATTGCTTTTTGAATATCTTCATTAGGACTTTCGTGTTTACTGTATGCTCTAAGTATGTAAGTACACGCAGTTCCTAAATTGTAGTTTAGGTTAAAATTTGTCACTACCTCGATGGCAGTGTAGTTGTTGTCTCCATCATAGTAAGATGGTGTGTCAACGGAAATAGTTGTTGTATCGTCTGTACTTGTTTCAGTCCAGTGTTTTCTTAGTGCCATTTGTTATAGTTTTGTACCACAAAAACCCCCATGCGTAAACATGGAGGCGATTGCTTGAATCAACTACAATTCAATTTTTTTAGATACCCAAAGGGATTTCTTCCTCTTCTACTTCTGTAAATTCTGTGTACTCAATTTCTTCTTTTACTGTTTGTGGCTTATCCTTATTGGGATTAAAGGATAGGAAAAGTTCTCTTAATTGCTCCATAACTTGATTAGATTTTAATTATACTTGGTTTGTAAAGGTACTATAAATATGTTATAACTCCACTGTGTTTTTGAAAAAAGATACGACACCATACCCAAAAAGATATGATGCCGTACCCAAAAATGCTTGTTATGAATTAACAACTGAATTGCTTTCTAACACCATATCTATGAATTCTTTTATGTGTCTTTGCTCTGCATAATCATGCTCTTTCATAGCGTGTTCTAACTCCTCTCTGTCGGTCTCATCCTCGAAATTGTAGTACAGATTGTCCATCCAAGAATTAATGTCATCTTGGTATCTGTACTCATGATAAGTCATCTCTTGATGTTCTACTGTTCCAGTATGATTGAATTTAACTACACCAGCAAAATCATCTCCACATTCTTCATATTCCATCTCAGCTGTCAAGCTGTAGTGCTTACATATCTCTTCAACTAACTTTACTGGTGGACTCCATGCACTGTCTCCAGCAATTGTAAGCTCGGTTTCATCATCGCATGGATAATCATTCAAGTCAAACTCCCACCAGCGTGTTCCGTAGTGGTAAAAATCTTTATACTTTTTACTAAGCTCCTCTTGAGTAGCTCCAATCTTACCTTTGTCCAGTACAAAGTCTCCAAACTCTGTAAAGTAATTGGTTTTGTCATACTCCTTGAACTTGCTTCTTACTTTTTTAATCTGCGTAGCATCTCCATTAAACACTACGTAATTCCAACAATTGTTTGCCATTTTATTTAATTTAAGTTATGTGACTTGTGTCGTGAATAGGGAGGAATCGAACCTCCCAAGCACCATGCTATTCTTTAGTGTTTTACTGTTACCTTGTTGTCATCTACAAGGATGTTACCAGTGTCATCCCAACCTTCTCCTCTCCATTCTATGTTGCCATTAAGCTTTAGTCCCCATCCTTTAAAGATGTACTTAATTACGTACTCTAACCACTTTACGTACTCGTAGAATTTCTCTCCACCATCCCATTCTAAGTAGTGTTTTCCATCCTCTTCTACAATCTCCCACTGCAACCAAATAGATGGCTTTCCGTTTGGCTGATAACCATCCTCATGGCGTTCTTGTTGAAACTTTTTGTATGTCTCAATCATGTCCTTTGTAAGTGTCTTGTTGAACTCTAATTGTCCTCTAAAATCTGTAGTGTATCCCATGTCTATTTTATTAAAATTGATATTATTATTAATATGATTAATGCTACGATTGATAGAAATGATGCAATCATGCTGTCGCTGTACTTTCTGTCGGAACGACCTTGTCGTGACCGATATTGTCTTACTTTTTTCTTGGAATTTTTCAAGGTTTTCTTCATAGCTTACTTGTTTTTGATTGCACTACGATTAATAAATCTTACAATTTCATTCAGCTCGTGAATTTCATCACTACCGATTCTTTGACTCCAGTCCAGTATTCCTTTGACTGCATCTCTAACTTCTTTCAAGTCCTTGCGTAGTGACTTTACTGTTTTCTGAGAGTCTAAATAGTCTCCCATTAATTCTGTGACTCTGTTGAAGTCTCTGTCTTTTTGTGTTTCTTGATAACTCATTATAATTGATTTTAATTATGGCATTATTGCCTTGTACCACCAAAAACCCACTCCGTTTTGGAAGTGAGTTTGGTTTTATCAAAGGATCAGATTTATTACTGTCTAATCGTTTCTGTTTTCTTGTGCATATTCATACAGCTGAGTTGATATGACATCCTCTAAAAAATCATAGTAAAAGGTTATAATATCTTCTCCGTTTAACAGCACTTTAGTTATCTCTAACTCATCTTCTGAAGGTGCATCGTGTGTTGCCTCTTGCCAGTAGTAATCGTAGTGGATTTCTAACTCGTATGCAAACGCCTCTGTAACCTCGTAAACTCCTTTTGTTTTCATGTATTTTAAATTAATGTTTATCATATCTCAAAGTCTTTAGTGAATGACCAATCGTAGCATCCAAATCCATGATTGGTTGTGTAGATGTATCCAAGCGATACAAGTTTCGATACAATCTTGTTAGCGTGTTTCTGAACTGTATTGTCATACACGCCACCACTATTGTCTCCAATATACCCACTACTCACTCTTGCGTAATTGTCCTTTTCTAATGTCTCAATGCATCTCGATGCAAAGTCTTTTACTTTTTGAATTTCTTCTGTTGTCATGATTTATCTATTTATGTAATAACCTCCACCTCTATTGGTGGCTTTTGATGTACATCCCGATGTACTGCCACAGCTCATCAATGATATTAAAATTAATAATGCAAATGATATTGCCATTACTCTGCTGAACACTTTAAATGATTTCTTCATATATCTTCGTTTTTGTTTTCATAACCATTCTCTTCTGCTATAATGTCAATTGCTTCAAAAATACTTGCAATTGTTATTTCTGATGTCATCGCATCTTCTATGATATCTAATGCTTGGTCTTGGTTTACATTGTAGTTCTGACATACATCATCTGTGTGCCATAAATTTGCTGTGAAATAACCTTGAGATTCAAGGTATTGTTTGGCATTGTCAATCTGTGCTAATCTAAATTCTCTTGTCTTGCTCATAATTATAATTGGTTTAATTGGTTAATACTATCACTGAAATCTACTCCTAAAATCACATTTGATTTTGGCTCTTCACATCCTTCCATTTCTACCCACTGGTCATAAGTGCTGTAACTGGTGCGAACATGAATAATAGACTCTAATGACTTTATGCTTGTGCCATTGATATTGCACACTAATCGCATTTCTTCTTCGGTTGCGATGCTCATGACATCGTCCCATACTTGATTGAATTTCTCTTTACTGTTCATAAATTGTAGTTTTAAATATCTGCATTATTGCATTGA
>Ga0307488_10003988_pt1 | contig 12310 bp, 8 predicted proteins | sample SB02metaG_FD_202248 | JGI IMG/M metagenome (GOLD analysis project Ga0307488, IMG submission 202248) | Sea-ice brine microbial communities from Beaufort Sea near Barrow, Alaska, United States - SB 0.2 | ecosystem: Environmental > Aquatic > Marine > Coastal | place: USA: Alaska | collected 2017-05-06
CAGCGGCCCATCCGCCCTGGCTCTATCAGGATTACCAGTGCCAGCTACTGGCAGACCAAGCACCGCCCTATAAGCCGCAATTGGAAACCATTCGTGGCGGCAGTAATTTGCTGAAAAACCAATCGATCTGCCCGTTTAATGCCTTTGTTACCCACAGGCTAAAAGCTCAGCCTTTGGAAGAGCCCACTCAGGGTTTGTCGGCGATGGATCGCGGTTCACTGTTGCATGAAATCCTTTTCCGCCTCTGGGGTATCTGGAAAAGCTCCGCCACATTGCAGGCGCTGGCCGATGAGGAACTGCAGCAACAGCTGGCAACCACCATTGCCGAAACACTCACGGAATGGGCACCCTCCCACCCCATCCTGCGCGGCGATCGGTTTCGCGGACTCGAGCAGCAGCGTCTAGAAAAACTCCTCGCCCAGTGGCTCGAAGAAGAGAAGCTACGACCGCCCTTTGAAGTGGTGGAATTGGAAAGTAAAAACAGCGTGCGCTTCGGCGATCTGGAGATCAATCTGCGCCTTGACCGGGTCGATAAGATCGGCGACAAGTTGCTGATTATTGATTACAAATCCGGCGAGGTAAAAGAGTCCAGCTGGAGCGGTTCACGGCCTGTGGATCCGCAGTTACCACTCTATGTGCTGGCGAGTAATCCCCGCGCCAATGGCTGTGCCTTTGCGCAGATTAAAGGGGGCAAGATTAAATTTGTCGGCAGTACTGACAGCAAATTCTTAGGCAGCGAAAAGGCCAGCGCCGATGCCGATCTTTCACAGCTCTGGGCAGAACAGATTGATGCCTGGCAGAGCGCTCTGAATAACCTGGCCGATGAGTTTGTCCGCGGTCATGCCCCCGTTGAGATTTATGACCAGACTCAGTTTGGCTATCAGGATTATCTGCTGCCGTTAAATCGCTGGTCGGAAGAAGCGGATATCAATGCCGAAGTGGCGGGCTCTAAAAACAGCGCCGGCACTACTGAGGAGCAGAGCCAATGACTGAGATTGCCGATCTACAACAGCGCCGCCAGGCCCTCGACCCCGCACAGAGCTTTATCGTCTCGGCCCCAGCGGGCTCGGGAAAAACCGGATTGATTACTCAACGGGTGCTGCGTCTGCTGTGCACCGTGGACAATCCTGAGGAAATTCTCAGTATCACCTTTACCCGCAAGGCCGCTCGCGAGATGGCCAGCCGTATTCACAGCGCCCTGCGTCAGGCGGCTTATACGCCACGACCTGCGAATGAGTATGAAGCCCAAACCTGGGATCTGGCCGCCGCGGCCGTTGACCGAAACCGACAGCTGGGTTGGAACTTGCTGGATATGCCGGGTCGCTTAAGAATTCAAACCATTGATGGCTTCTGCCGTTATATCGCCAGCCAGTTTGCTCTGGAAACCAAGTTTGGCCCGATCCCAGAGCCCAGCGAGCAACCGCAGATTCATTATCAGAGCGCCGCCCGTGTATTGTTAGATAAGATCGAAGAAGCTGGACCCGTTGCGGAACAGCTGGCTGTGCTGCTGGCCCACACCGGCAATGATATGGTGCGCTGTGAAACTCTGCTCTCCGAGTTACTCGGCAAGCGCGAGCAGTGGTTGCCGCTGATTTATGATGCTGGCAAAAACAGCCAATATTTTCAGCAGGTCATCGAACAGGTAGTCGCGGACAATTTACTGCAATTAGATGAAGCCTTAATGCCCATCGCCGGTGAATTTGTCGAGCTGATCGATTTCGCCGCCCAGCATGTAGCTCCCAAGGATATGTTTGAACTCAGCCAACTGGGCAGCTTTACGGAACTGCCAGAGATTGGACTTGAGGGCGTCGCCCAGTGGAAACTAATCCTCGGCCTGCTGGTAACCAAGGGCGGTGATCCACGTAAAACAATCAATGTTAAACAGGGTTTCCCCAGCGATCAGAAAGACATCAAGGCACGAATTATGGTCTTGCTCGACTGGTGCCGTGAGCGTCCTGAACTGAATGAACTGATCGCCAATGTGATGTATCTCCCCGATGCCGAGATCAACCAATCGCAGCAAAAAATGCTCGATGCCCTGGGCTTCCTATTACCCCTATTGGCAGCCCAACTGGATGTGATTTTTCAACAGCAGGGCCAGTGTGATTATCCAGCGATCACTCTGGCGGCATTAAATGCTCTAGAGCCAGAAACAGCAGGTGGGGTGGTGTCCGATATTACTCTGCGTCTCGACTATCAGCTGCGACATATTCTGGTGGATGAGTTTCAGGATACCTCTGCGGCACAGATCAATTTGCTCGAACAGCTGATTGGCGGCTGGCAGCCAGACGATGGCCGCACGCTGTTTTTGGTTGGCGATGCGATGCAGTCCCTGTACGGTTTTCGCAATGCCAATGTCGGGCTTTTTCTCAATGCCCAGCGCCATCCTGTGGGGCCAGTGCAATGTACGCCGCTGACACTGAGCTCTAATTTTCGCTCTCAGGAAGGCATTATTGAATGGGTTAATAGCGCCTTTAGCCAGGCTTTTCCAGCCCGTGCCGACATTAGTCGCGGCGCTATTCCCTACTCCCCGTCGGTAGCGGTTAAAGCTGCAGATAGTGGCCAGGCTGTGCATTTTCAAGGCTTTTCCGGCGACGATCACAAGATCGATGAAGCCGACTATATTGCTAAGCTCTGCACTGATCTACGGGATCATAATTCCGGGGAATCAATTGCCATACTGGTGCGCGGCCGCGGCCATCTGCGCAGTATTATTCCGGCGCTGCGCGAGGCCAAGCTCTACTGGCAGGCGATCGACATCACTCCATTGGCCAGCAGAATGGTCGTAATTGACCTGCTCTCCCTAACCCGCGCTCTGCTTTCACCGGCGGATAAAATAGCCTGGCTGGCTGTGCTGCGAGCGCCGTTTTGCGGCCTCAGTCTCGGAGATTTGCTAACCGTAGCCAATAGCGCCAAAACCGATGATGAAAACCGCTACCAACAAAACAATGCAATATTGGCCCCATTAATTGAATTGCTCAACACCCCTGATTCATCGCAATCCCTAAGCCAGCATGGCAAGCAAAGCCTACAGCGGATCATCCCGCTACTCGAAGGGGCTTGGCAAAATCGTGGCCGCGCTAATTTGCGCGCCACCGTTGAGCAGCTTTGGATAGACTTAGGGGGGCCAGCTACCTTGGTAGACAGTGCAGACCTCAGTGATGCCAGAAGCTACCTAGATCTGTTGGAAAACTGTCAAACCGGCGCAACGCTCACCGATTGGAACAGTTTTAAACTGGCGGTAGACAAACTCTACGCCGCCCCTTCCCCCGATGAGGATAATTCAGAGAATGGCGATGGCAAACAGTCGATCATTCAGATTATGACGATTCACAAAGCCAAGGGCCTGGAGTTTGACCATGTCATTTTGCCCGGCCTGAGCCGCGGCTCCGGTTCTGATAAGAAGCAGCTATTGCGCTGGCAACAGCATATAGATGAGCACAGTGACTCCTCACTAATAATGGCGCCACTGGGGGCTCACGATGAGGAGGACGATAGTGTCTATGGCTATCTGAAACGGGAGGACAGCCTCAAAACCCGCCTCGAGAGCACGCGAGTACTCTATGTTGCCGCCACCCGCGCCGTGCGCCGACTGTATCTCTGCGGCACAGTAAAGCAACTCAAGAGTGGGCAGTGGCAACCGACGGGCAAGACCACCTTATTGACCCCGATATGGAAAAGCATCGAGGCAGGACTGGAACAAGACATTTATTCGGTACAGCAGAGTGCTGCTGCGTCAAATGATGACAACAAAGAGGTCCCCAGTCTGCGCCATATTCGCCGGCTCGAAGAACCGTTTCAAGCACCTCTAAGACCCGATGGCAGTGCTAATCTTGGCACCCCTGAAACCACTGCCGAATCCAGTGGCGATAAAGACGCTAGCCTTTCAAACCGAGCTCGTTCCATGGGCACGGTACTACACCGAACCCTCAAGCAACTGGCCAATGAAGGTGTGGAAAAGTGGCCTGAATCTCGAATTCAACAGTTACCGACAACCTGGGCCGCCCAGCTTAAAGAGCTCGGCATGTTAGCCAGACCCGATGAGCTTAAGAGCCTACTTGAAGCGGTTAGCAGCATGCTCGCAGACAAACGTGGCCGCTGGATCCTGCAGCATCATGAGCAGGCTCAGTGTGAGCAGGCTCTGGGTTATAGGTATAGCGATCGCGGCCATATGGGGACTTCGGTTATAGATCGAACCTTCATCGACGATGGCACCCGCTGGATTATTGATTACAAACTTTCGCAACCTGCCGAGGACGAGTCTGAAGCGCAATTTTCTCAGCGTCAGAGCAGTGCTTACAGCGCCCAATTAAGCCACTACGCGAAGCTCTATCGCAGCATGCAACCTAATCCGGTTCGCTGCGCGCTGTATTTTCCTCAAATCCCCATGTTTATTGAGCTGGAAGCCGAATAGCCTTCAAAAGTCAGTAGATTTCAGTACAATGGCTGATCTTCGAAAAAAACACATTAGTTAGGAACTTGAGCATGGATTCACAGGCTGTAGAAAATATTAATATCGAACCACCAGTGGTTCTGATTACCCCAGCAGAATTGAAGCGTGAAATCCCGCTGAGCGATAAAGCCCGTGCGGTAATTTCGCAGGGTCGAAAAAACATCGAGAATATCCTCGAACGCAAAGATCATCGCATTATCGTTGTGGTTGGCCCCTGCTCAATTCACGACCTCAAGGCGGCACATGACTACGCCAACAGACTTAAAGCCCTGGAAGAAAAAGTCGGTGACACGCTGCTGATTGTTATGCGTGTCTACTTTGAAAAGCCCCGCACCACCACTGGCTGGAAGGGCTTGATCAACGACCCGTTTATGAACGACTCGTTTAAGATTACCGATGGTCTGCATATTGGCCGTCAGCTGCTGCATGATATTTCGGAAATTGGCCTGCCGACTGCCACTGAAGCGCTGGATCCCATTTCACCCCAGTATCTGCAAGATCTGATTGCCTGGTCGGCAATTGGCGCGCGTACCACTGAATCCCAGACGCACCGTGAAATGGCCTCCGGCCTATCTTCATCGATTGGCTTCAAGAATGGCACCGATGGCAGCTTAACCGTAGCCATCAATGCACTGCAGTCAGTGTCTAGTCCGCACCGCTTTCTCGGTATCAATTCAGACGGTAATGTCTCGATTGTGACCACCAAAGGCAACCCCTACGCGCACGTGGTATTGCGCGGCGGTAATGGCAAGCCCAACTATGATTCAGTCAGCGTGTCTATTTGCGAGCAAGAACTGGTTTCCGCAGGTATCGACGCCAATATCATGGTCGACTGCAGTCACGCCAATTCCAACAAAGACCACAAACTGCAGCCACTGGTATTAGATAACGTTGCCAACCAAATTGTTGAAGGCAATAAGTCAATCATCGGTGTGATGCTGGAGAGCAATATCAATGCCGGCAATCAGAAGCTTTCAAGTAATCCAGATGATATGGAATACGGCGTTTCAGTGACCGATGCCTGTATTGATTGGGCGACAACTGAACGCACATTGATCGCCATGGCCGACAAGCTGCGCGATGTTTTAAAAACCCGCTAAGCGTTACTGGCCTAGCGTAAAAAAAGCCCCTGCTCTGTAAAGATCTGGGGCTTTTTTGTAGCCGTATTACGAACAGCAGAACGATTCGCCCTGAGTTCCATAACAGGGTATTGTTAACCCAATTCTCAACCCGCAATTTTCAACTCTAAAGAGCACTATGATTAGATTACTGTTACTCGTCGCGATTATCTTTTCACTCTGGTACTGGTGGACCACCATAACCCGTCTACCACAGGACAAACGCCGGGCTTTTTTGTGGCGCAGCGCATTTTGGCTGGTCCTCGGCGCCTCTGTCATGCTCGTCGCAACCGGTCGCATGCACTGGCTTGGGGCCGGTCTTGCGGTACTGGTTCCAGTCCTTAAAGGAACCTTCGCAGTAGGACTGCGCGCCCTACCTTTCCTGCAGATCTTGAGCCGTTTTAAAACCAGTCCCTCGCAATTTCGCACTAAGTCATTGGCCGTCGAAATCAACTTCTCGACCCGTCAAATGGATGGCGAAGTGCTTGATGGCGAGTTTGCCGGGCGGCGCCTCTCTGACTTGAGTCCTGAGGAAGCACAACAACTCAGCGACAGCCTGCGCGAAACTGATCGCGAATCCTATGTGCTAATGCAGGCCTATATGATGCGCAATGGTCGCGGCGGTGATGAGCAGACCCAACAGGACTCAACTTCAGGTAGTTTTTCTGATTTATCCAATGACGAAGCGCTGAAGATTTTAGGCCTCGAGGCCGGCGCATCGAAGGAAGATATTGGCAAAGCCCACAAGCGACTAATACAGCGCTTGCATCCAGACCGCGGTGGCAGTGATTATCTGGCGGCAAAAATTAATGCCGCCAAAGATCAGCTGATCTAGCCTTGGCAGATTCAATAGTCGCTAAATTAACCGCCCTCTAGCTTGTAGCCAAAGCCCCAAAAAACTGAGCACCCTATGCATCACAGGCAAGATTTTGATTCTGAGAAAAGAATTAACTGGAAACTATTTCAAGTCATTTGGCCCTACCTGCTCGAATATAAAGTTCGCATCGGTATAGCCGTAGTCTGTCTGGTGCTCTCCAAAGCAGCCAGTGTCTACGGTCCTTTTCTACTTAAAGACATTGTCGACACACTGAGTCCCTCCGGCAGCACCGCCAGCGTTCCAAGCCTGCTCGCAGTGCCCATCGGACTTGTTTTAGCCTATGGATTTGCACGCTTTTCGATGATCATTCTCGGGGAGATCCGCGATACCGTATTTGGTCGTGTCACCGAACGCGCCATGCGTCGCGTTGGACTGCAAGTCTTTAATCATGTCCACAGCCTTGATCTCGACTTTCACCTCAACCGGCGCACCGGTGGACTGGCCCGGGATATCGAACGCGGCACCAGCGGCATCAGCTTTTTGATGCGCTTCTTTGTGTTTAATATTGCCCCAACACTAATTGAAATCGGCTTGGTGATTGGCCTGCTATTTTATAACTACGGCATTGAATTCGCCGCCATCACCATGGCCTCAGTCGTTTTATATATTCTCTTTTCTATGGTCACCACTGACTGGCGCACCCAGTTTGTCCGTGAGGCCAACAAAGCTGACTCGGCGGCAAGCACCCGATCCATCGACAGTCTGTTGAACTACGAAACGGTTAAATACTTTACCAATGAACAGTATGAATCACGGCTCTATGACAACGCCCTAGCTGACTGGGAGTCGGCACGACGTAAAAACCGCCTGTCACTACTGTCACTGAATGCGGGCCAAGCGCTGATTATCACCGTCGCCATGACCTCGATGATGTGGCTGGCCGCACAGCGGGTTGCCGAGGGCAGCATGACCATCGGCGACTTTGTGCTAATCAATGCGTTTATGATGCAATTATTTATGCCGCTTAATTTTCTCGGTTTTGTCTATCGTGAAATCAAAGGGTCGATGGCCAATATCGAAAATATGTTCGATTTGATGGAGCTCAGCAGCAAGGTCACAGACCTACCCGAAGCGCCTCAGCTCAGCGTTACTCAAGGGCATATTCGCTTTAACCAGGTCTCTTTTGACTACCAGCCGGATCGGAAGATTCTGCAAAACATCAGCTTTGATATACAGCCGGGTGAAAAAGTCGCGGTGGTGGGTGCCAGTGGCGCAGGAAAATCAACACTGGTGAAGCTGTTGTTCCGCTTTTACGATCCGACTCAGGGCAGCATTTCCATTGACGGGCAGGATATCTGCAAGGTGTCTCAACAGTCTCTGCGGGCTGCAATCGGCATAGTTCCGCAAGACACGGTGCTATTTAACAGCAGCATCTTTGACAATATTCGCTACGGCAAGCCTGAGGCCAGCGACCAAGAAGTCCATAACGCGATCCGCATGGCCCACTTGGAAGCCTTTATTAAACAGCTGCCGAATGGCGTGGATACCATGGTCGGCGAGCGTGGCTTGAAGCTTTCTGGCGGAGAGAAACAACGGGTCGCCATCGCCAGAACCATTCTCAAGCGGCCGCCAATCCTGCTGTTTGATGAGGCCACCTCGTCACTGGATAGTAAATCAGAGCGCTCCATTTTGGCCGCACTTAGAGAGATCGCTGAGGGTCACACCAGCCTAGTGATTGCCCATCGCCTATCGACCATCGTCGATGCCGACCGAATCGTGGTGCTCGATCAGGGATCGATCGTCGAACAGGGAACCCATCATCAGTTACTGGCGCTAGAGGGCCGCTATGCGGAGCTCTGGTCTACACAGCTGAGATCTACCGCACTTAGCTCAGACTAGGCCGCCTCGTCCCAAACTAGGGCTGATTTCAATCCCTAGCAATAATGGCTTGCCAATGGGTCCTGCGAGTCATATCGCGGCCCTAAGCAGTCCTGGTTCAACTATTAATGTTAACCAGTTCACACAATTCAAGCCAGACAGTTGCGGCCTATACGCCATGGCATAGAATCGCCTCACTAGAAATGAACATGTGTTGGCACGGTGCTGACAGGGAGCTATAACGGAATGGGCAACAACTTAAAAACCATAAGTCTATCTATCACCAGCGTTGCACTGACACTGCTTATCAATACAGCTGCCTTAGGTGCGCCAGTTAATATCGAGTATGAGGGTGCTGGCACATCAACCTCACTCGACATCAAAAATGCTCCCTCAATAAATGCTGGGCTCAATACCATAACCGTCGACGGTAATAGCAGCCTAGCTCTCAACACCTCAAACAACAGTATGACTGCCACTTGGACCGCTACAGCGAATAGCTATGTTGATGTTCAGGCTGGCGCCGGCCAATATAACCACGGCTCCAAGGGCGAGGAAAAGTACTCTAAAGCGGGATACCTGTTTAGCCTATTGGATATTTCTGAGAGTCTCAGCACTACCGCAGCAAAATATAATGCCCTAGTAAACTATGTTATCTGGGATATTCTAGGAAACCCGCCCAAGCTCGGTAATAGTGATGATAGGGATGCTGCAGACTCCCTGGAAGCTTTAGCCAAGGACAACAAAGCATTTGACTGGTCAACCACTATGGTTGTCTATACCGCAAATGATGGTAGCGCACGAGAGTTCTTTACCGTGCTGCCACCGATTGCAACACCGATCCCCAGCGCACTGTTTTTGTTTGGTTCAATGGCCCTTGGATTGTTTGGCATAGCGACACGCAAGCAGGCACCCAGCGCTTGAATAGCGCCACACTCAACTCCGCTCCGAAAGCTCCCTCCTAAATGGTTAGGTGGGAGCTTTTTTAATTGCGGTCTTTTTTACGACCCGCTTATGGCGCCTTTGAACAGATAAAGTGAATATAGCGCCCCAGCCATTTAAACGGTTCCTGTATCGAGTGACGCAACTCCATATCGATAACCGCACTAGGGTCCTCATGGCCACCACGCTGGGTCGTGACATAGTCGTGAAACACTCTAATACCCGCACTGTAATCCGTTGCCAGACCAACCTCATCAACCCACTGCTGCACGGCGTCCGGTTGCAGTGGTTCGCCGGGCGTGAGACTTTTCGGATGGGCTGAAAACTCTCCCTGCAAGACATTGAAATTACCACGAATTAAATTGCGGTAGACCAGAGCGTTCTGATTATAAAACGTAAGGGACAAGAATCCCTGAGGTCTAAGATAGCTCTGTAGATCGGCAATCAACAATTCTGGTTCAGCCAACCATTCGATCAGTGCGTGACTCATCACCAGATCAAATTGACCTATGCTTTCATTTTTAAGTGTTTGGTATGGTTGCCGATACCAGATGATTTTATCCAGCACCCCTGCTTCCTGCGCCAGCTTCTGTGCCGCCTCAAGCATCTGCTGAGAGAGATCGTTGTAGACCACCTGATGCCCAAGCTTGGCCAGCGCCACAGACAACTGCCCTAAACCACCACCAATATCGAGAATCCGCAGTGGTACTTGAGTTTCTAATTGTGGCATCACCGCCAGTAGGTCGCGCCAGATAACCGCGAGGCGAATATCCCCTTTAAGGCCGCCATAGACTTTGCGCGCAAACTTCTCGCTCAGATCATCGAAATTTCTATCAACTGTATTTTTGCTCAAGCTGGTCTCGCAGAGTCGTCGAATGAGTAAAGCATAATAAATAATAGCGCGATGTTAACCGGAATCTAACCCGGCAGATATAGCGAAGCGCGCATTTGCCCTTTACAATGAGCGCCTAAATAAAAGGTCGCCCCTATGTCTCAATCAACCCCCTATGAACTGCCTGCCTCTCATTTGACAGAAACTGTGCTGCTTACCCAAGAGCTTATTCGTCGTCGCTCAGTGACGCCGGATGACTGCGGCTGTCAGGAGGTTATGATTGAGCGGCTCAGTGCCATCGGCTTTAAGATCGAACGCCTGCGCTTCGGTGATGTGGATAATTTCTGGGCCGTACATGGCGACTCAGGACCGACCCTCTGTTTCGCAGGACACACTGATGTAGTGCCCACTGGCCCTGAGCAAAACTGGCAGCAGGCGCCTTTTGACGCCAGCATAGTTGAGGGTCATATAATCGGCCGTGGCGCTGCGGATATGAAAGGATCGCTGGCTGCGATGGTTGTCGCTAGCGAGCGCTTTGTGGCGATAAATCCCAACCACAGTGGCCGTATCGCTTTCCTAATCACCAGCGATGAAGAGGGCATTGCCATCGATGGCACGATTAAAGTCATTCATCTGCTCCAACAGCGCAACGAGCTGCCGGAGTGGTGCCTGATCGGCGAGCCTTCCAGCACCGCAAAATGTGGCGATGTAGTTAAAAATGGCCGCCGCGGTTCACTGGGCTGCACGCTTACCGTGAAAGGTCAGCAGGGCCATGTCGCCTACCCTCACCTAGCCGATAATCCAGTGCATAGAGCGGCGCCCGCTCTCGCGGCTCTGGCCACTGAAGTCTGGGATCAGGGTAACGCGTTCTTCCCCGCCACCAGTTTTCAAATCTCTAATATTCAGGCCGGTACTGGTGCTACCAATGTTATTCCAGGAGAGCTGGAGGTGGTCTTTAATTTCCGTTTTTCAACTGAGTTAACGGAGCAGCAGATTATTCAGCGCACCGAAAGCCTGCTCGACCAGCACGGACTCACGTACTCCGCTAACTGGAACCTCAGTGGCCATCCATTTTTAACCTCGAGCGGCGAGTTAGTCAGCGCTACCGTTGAGAGTATTGCCGAAGTCACAGGCTTGGAGACTGAGCTGTCGACTGCCGGTGGCACGTCTGATGGCCGCTTTATTGCGCCCTTGGGGGTTCAGGTGATTGAACTGGGGCCCGTCAATGCGAGCATTCACAAGATTGATGAAAACACCAATATTGACGATCTCAATTGTCTGACGGAAATCTATCAGACTATTTTGAGCAAGCTATTGGCTTGAAAAGCGCGATAGTGGGTAGAGCATGAACGCCCTCAATAGTGGCCTCTATTTAGCCACCATTCTGATCTGGGGCTCAACTTGGCTGGCGATCACCTACCAGCTCGGCGAAGTCGATCCGCTGGTCTCAGTAATCTATCGCATGGCTCTGGCATCGGGCCTGTTATTTGTCTGGTGCTGGCTGAGAAAGATTCCATTGCGTATCAGTCTCCGCGACCACCGTTTTATGGTGGCTCAGGGCTGCTTTCTGTTTGGCTTAAATTACTGGACTATCTATTGGTCTGAGGTCTATCTGCCGAGTGGCTTAGTTGCGGTGATTTTTTCACTGTTAGTGTTTTTCAATATTATCAATGGCAGGATCTTTCTCAAACACCCCGTGACGTTGCAAATTGTAGTTGGCGGTCTTGTTGGCCTGACTGGCATCTGCATGCTGTTCTATCCTGAGATCGCTGTGCTCACTGATACGAGTTCCAACTCCAAGGACCCACTGCTCGGCTTTGCGTTGGCATTTGTTGCCGTAATGTTTGCCTCGCTGGGCAATATTGTGGCGGCGCGAAATGGTAATACTGGCATCTCAGTCTGGGCGATTAATGCTTGGTCGATACTCTATGGTGCGGTGATCTTAACCCTGATCGCACTGGTCAGCGGCGCCGAGTTCTCCTACGGCTCAACCCTGGAATACAGCCTGTCACTGGTCTATCTCTCGGTGTTTGGTACCATTCTGGCTTTTGGCGCCTATCTCAAGTTATTGATCAATATAGGCCCCAGTCGCGCCGGCTACACCGCGCTAATCATTCCATTTGTGGCGATTGTCCTATCAACTCTCTTTGAGGACTACCAGTGGACTCCGCTGGCTGCAGGGGGCTTTTTGTTCGTCGCACTGGGTAACTATTGGGTATTGAAAAGGCGCTGAGAGGTCTTCAGCTGCGCAGCTTTTAGATAGAGAGCTT
>Ga0307488_10003993_pt1 | contig 12302 bp, 25 predicted proteins | sample SB02metaG_FD_202248 | JGI IMG/M metagenome (GOLD analysis project Ga0307488, IMG submission 202248) | Sea-ice brine microbial communities from Beaufort Sea near Barrow, Alaska, United States - SB 0.2 | ecosystem: Environmental > Aquatic > Marine > Coastal | place: USA: Alaska | collected...
AAAATGAGTAATTTGTGCTTGGAGATAGATTTGCCTACATCTCCATTAGATCCTAATGATCCAGAAACTGGCGAAATTAGTCTATGCACACTTTCAGCTACAAACTGGGGATTGATTAATCATCCTAGTGAGTTTGAAAAGTACTGCGATTTATCGGTCAGATCTTTAGATGCTTTATTAGATTATCAGGACTATCCTATTCGTGCCGCAGAAAAAGGTACTTTAAATCGCAGACCTTTAGGTAATGGTATCATTAACTTTGCTTACTTCCTTGCTAAACGTGGACTTAAGTATAACGAAGATGCACTAGAAACTATTGACGAATATGCAGAAGCTTGGTCATACTACCTTATTAAAGCTTCCGCTAACTTAGCTGCTGAAAAGGGTACAATCCCTTTAAATCACGAAACTAAATATTCTAAAGGCATCTTACCTCTAGACACATATAAAGATGCAGTTGATACATTAGTTAAACCAGTTACCAGAATGCCATGGGACGAACTTAGAGAACAACTAAAAGAAACCGGTATTCGTAACAGTACGCTTATGGCACTTATGCCTGCTGAGACATCTGCACAAATTAGTAATAGTACAAATGGTATTGAACCACCACGAGATCTAGTATCATACAAACAAAGTAAAGATGGTATTATGGCTCAGGTAGTTCCTGGCTATCATCAACTTAAAAACAAATATGATCTCTTATGGGATCAAAATGGACCAGATGGCTACTTGAAAGTATGTGCTGTATTACAGAAATGGATCGATCAAGGCATATCAGCTAACACATCGTATAACCCTGAGCAGTACGAAGATAATAAAATCCCAATGTCAATAATGATTAAAGATCTAGTTACAGCCTACAAATATGGTCTTAAACAATTATACTACTGCAATACCTATGATGGTGCTGGAGATGATATACCGGAAGATGTACCAGAATTAGAACAATCCCAATATGACGAAGAAGACTGCGAGAGTTGTAAAATATGATACTAAAGAAAAGCAAACAATCTCATCTAGACAAGAACATGTTTCTAGATGAGCCTGTGGATATCGCACGATACGATGAAATGAAACATCCATTGTTGGATAAGATCACTGAGAAGCAATTAGGCTTCTTCTGGCGTCCGGAAGAGATTGACATCTCTAAAGATAAGAAAGACTTTAACTCTCTTACGGATCACGAGCAACATATCTTTACCTCTAACCTACGCAGACAAATCCTTTTAGATTCTGTTCAGGGGAGAGGACCAAACCTAGCATTTCTACCTATCTGTTCTTTGCCAGAAGTAGAAAATTGGGTGGAAACATGGTCATTCTTTGAAACTATTCATAGTAGATCATACACTCATATTATACGTAATGTGTACGCTAATCCATCTATTGTGTTCGATACGCTATTAGATGTAAAAGAAATCGTAGATTGTGCACAAGACGTATCCAAATACTATGATGATCTAATATATCAGAACACACTAATCGGTTCACCTGAATACGATGTTATGACTCATAAAAAATGTTTATGGATGGCAATGGTTAGCGCTAACGCATTAGAAGGCATTCGCTTCTACGTATCATTTGCTTGTTCTTGGGCATTTGCAGAGCTTAAGAAGATGGAAGGTAATGCTAAGATTATTAAGTTTATTGCCCGTGATGAAAATACGCATTTAGCAGGTACTACCCATATACTTAAAGCAATGCAAAAAGAAGATCCAGACTTTGCTGCTATAGCTAAAGAAATGGAACAAGAAATGGTTGATCTTTACGTTGATGTAATAAACCAGGAAAAAGAATGGGGTAGATACTTATTCAAAGATGGTTCAATGATTGGTTTAAATGAAGCTATCCTAGCCAACTACATTGAATGGATTGGGTGTAAGCGTATGAGAGCGCTGGGTCTAACTTCTCCCTTTACAACCTCAAAGCAAAATCCTTTACCATGGACTGAAAAGTGGATTGCAGGCGGCAACGTCCAAGTAGCACCACAAGAAACAGAAATAACCTCATACGTTACGGGTGGAATGAAACAAGATGCCACAGCCGAAACTATGTCAATACTAAGTTTATAAGGAACAGTAAATGTTAATTGAGATATACAGCAAAGATAATTGCCAATTTTGTGAACAGGCTATAAACCGAGCAAACGTTAATGATAATGAATTGATAGTGAATAAACTAGGTGTAGACTTTAATAGAGAAGATTTACTAAAGATCTTTCCCACAGCTAAGACCTTTCCCCAGATCAAGGTAGATGGTGTGTCTATCGGCGGCTGGAATGAATTCAGAAACATGGAGATCTAAATGAAAAAAACAATATCTTGTGGCTATTGCTTTAAGCTATCAATTGTTCAATTGGAGGAAGACGAGGACGTTATTGAGTTCTGCCCATACTGCGGGGAACAGCAGGAAGAAGGAGACATCGGGGAACTCGATGATGAATAGAAATGGAATGGCACAAAGACGGCATAGTCTGGCAGCCGCCAGAAGAGTTCAATCACGAAATAGTCTACGGCTTCGTTTATCTGATAACGAATCAGATAAACCAAAGGAAATACATTGGAAAGAAGTTTTTCTGGAGCCAAAAAACCTTACCAGTAACCAAGACAAGAAAGCGTAAAAAGAAGATTAAGGTTGAATCCGATTGGCGTAAGTATTACGGATCTAGCAAGCATCTTGTAAACGATATAGAGGAGTTCGGCGTAGAGAACTTCTCCCGTGAGATATTACACCTATGTAAAACAAAAGGCGTACTATCCTACATGGAAATGAAAGAACAGGTTGAACGTGAAGTACTACTAACAGATCAATATTACAACGGTATCATCCAATGTAGAATAGGATCGAACAGTGTTAAACCTTTAAAAAAAGATCAATAAAAAACACAATAGGGGGTTTACATTCCCCTATTTTTATGATATAATGGTCTCATCAAATAAAAAAGGTATAAAGGTCTATGTCTATAATACTACAATTTCCAACACCGGAACTACTAAAAGAAAAGAAAGACGAGCTTGATGATTTAGCTTACCTAGAATATTGTGAACGACTGGTAGATATCTCAACATCTTTCGCCGGTAATATGTACAACATAATTTGGGATGAATTAGAAGAAGCAGAGATCATGGTAGATGTTGACCCTGACGATATAGATGCCAAGGAGTCACAGGATATACACGTAATAGCTAATATGATATGTTCAATGGTCATGCGTTATTATGGAATGGAACATCATCTTCACGATAACTTAGATGATGCGTTTGTACAATTAGAAAACCTTGATAATGAACCAACAAATGAAAATGAGGAATAACTTTGATACTACTAGATTATAGCCAAATAGCTTTAAGCAACATCATCATGCAAAAACTAAATGATGAAGACATGATTCGCCATATGATATTAAATTCTATAAGAATGTACAATAAGAAATACCGTGACGAGTATGGTCAAATGGTTATATGTTGCGATGGTTCAGATTACTGGCGTAAGTCATTCTTTCCTGAGTATAAGGGTGCTAGAAAAAAGAATCGTGATGCTAAATCAGATATGGATTGGCCAGAAGTATTTCGGGTTCTTAACCTAGTTCGGGATGAGTTAGCAGAACACTTCCCATATAAAGTTATCCGATTAGATGGATGCGAAGCAGATGACGTCATTGGCGCATTAGCCATTAACAGTCAGGAGTTCGGAGAAGGCGAACCTGTTAAGATCATATCATCAGATAAAGATTTTATACAGCTACACAAATATAAAAACGTTAGTCAATTCTCACCTATTCAAAAGAAAGAAGTAACGGATAAAAATCCTAGATTATATTTGTTTAACCATATTATGCGTGGTGATTCAGGAGATGGTATTCCTAATGTATTATCACAGGATGATACCTTTATGACTGAAGGACTTAAACAGAATCAATTAAGACAAACAAAAATAGATGGTTGGTTAGAAAGTGCAGAAGATTTAAGATCTGTTATGACAGATGATATCTATCGTAATTACCAAAGAAACTTAACGTTAATTGATTTAGATCAAATTCCTGAAAAGCATTTCGAAAGTATTATAGATAGTTTTAAGACACAGAAACTTCCTATGAAAATGAAGGTTCTGAATTATTTAATTAAGAAACGATGCAACAATTTGATTGAAGTCGTAGAGGAGTTTTACAACCGATGAACACGAAAAGAAAGTTATTATTACCCGAGGTATTCCTAGCAGCAGCTAAGATAATCTCCAAGAAAGAACGTATCCAATTCTTAAGGGATAACAACTCAGCAGCTCTCAGAGATATTTTAAGAATAAACTTTGATGAAGATATTATTTCTTTACTGCCAGAAGGTGCACCACCTTATAGAAAAGATGATGGAGTATATGGTTACAGCCCATCGAGCTTACATAAAGAATATAAAATGTTTAAGTATTTCTTTAAAGGAGGTTCAACAATCAATCAGGCTAAAAGAGAAACGATGTTTATTAATCTTTTAGAGTCTGTTCATCCAGATGAAGCAGAAATCTTTATTCAAGCTAAAGATCGTAACCTAAAACTAAAAGGTATCAGTAAGATCTTAATTAATGATACATTCCCAACCCTTTTGAAAGGTAAAGCATAGGAGGTATACCAACGAAGAAACCTATATTATGATAGTTTCAATTCATTCAACTCGAATAAGGAAAAAGCTTATGGAAGGTATACAAATTGAACGTCTCAAGAAAGATAAAAACGAGACCCTGTACTATCGTAAACGATTAATTAAAAAAGGGAAAGATGTTAAAGCCTATAAAATGGCTAAGAAGATTGAGCATCTCGATTACCACATTAGTCAAATGGAAGCCTTCAACGGGAACACCCGCTAAGTGATATGGAAGGAGTAATCGGAATAGGTTACTCCTTTTTAGTTATAAGATATGTTATATAGTTCTATAAAAGAAGTATACAAACCACTAGTAGTACGGTATAATAGCTGTATTAAATAAACAAATGAGAGATACCTATATTATGAACTACTTAAACCAAATCAATACTTTTACCAAAAAAATGTACACTATTAAACTTACTCCTACTCAATTTAAACTAATTCCATCTTATCAAGAAACCTACAATATCCAATTTATGGAATCAGAACATTTTCTACAACCTGTAGGAACTCCAGAATTAAACTTACCACCTATGGAAATATACTTTAATTCTTACTTTACTATTTTCAAATTCTTATTACTGGAACTTAAAAACATCAAACCTTTAATTAAACTTAGGTTCAGAAATAACTTATACTTCGGATTAACACAATCAGACCTAATCTAAAAAATATCCAAATAAAGGTTTACAAGGATGTAAATCTATGGTATAATAGTACACTATCTAAAATAAAACATGGGATAAACCTACATCATGAATATATTCATCCTTAATACAGATCCGGTTATTGCCGCACAAGAACAATGCGATAAGCATGTGGTCAAGATGATATTAGAATCTGCACAAATGCTATCCACAGCACATCGCATGTTGGATGGTTCAGAAACACGCAGACCTTCTAAGTCCGGTAAGACTATGTCTAAGTATTGGGTGTTGCCAAATCCAACCAAAGAAAGCCTATTCTATAAAGCTGTTCATATGGGCCATCCGTGTACCGTATGGTCAATGGAATCTATAGAAAATTACAACTGGCATTATATTCATTTTCAAGCGTTATGTAAGGAATATACATATAGGTATGGTAAGGTTCATAAAAGCGATAAAGATCTTTCAACGTTATTAAAAGATCCACCTAAGAATATACCAATGGTACCGCAAACCCCATTCAAATTAGCAATGGGCGCAGCACCAGAGTGTATTCTACCAGGTAACCCAGTAGAATCATACCAAAGATTTTACGAAACTAAGCAGGAACGATTCAGTATGGATTGGACCAAACGTCAAGTACCAACATGGTTTAAACAATATGCCCACATATGATTTCCAGGATAAAAATACAGGGGAGTATGTTCAGAAGATGCTATCATTCTCAGCAAGAGATCAATACATCGAAGACAACCCTCACATGAAGCAGGTCCATCTCAAAGCACCGAGGATTATAGGTGAAAGAGGCGGATCAGTATTGAAAGTAGCTGGTGACGGCTGGAAGGAAGTACAGGATAGGATCAAATCAGGTCTACCACCATCATTAAAGGATAACATAAACTCAAAATGAATACTACTAAACCAAGTAAACTTCGTCTAGAACATCTAGCTAAATTAGAACCATTAACACCAGCACAAAAGAAAGTGTTTGATGCATATGGAAGTGGAGATACTAACCTATGCTTATCAGGATCAGCAGGTACTGGTAAAACGTTTGTATCATTATACCTAGGATTAGAGGAGGTAATGAATCCTAAGACATTACCAGACAGAATCATTATTGTTAGATCAGCAGTACCAACCAGGGATATGGGTTTCTTACCAGGCACAAAAGAAGAAAAAGAAGATGCATACGTTGCACCTTACAAAGCTATTGTATCAGATCTCTTTGGTGATAAGGAAGCATGGAATAAACTACTAGCATTCCATACTATAGAATTCCTTACTACATCATTCATAAGAGGTATGACAATAAACAACGCAGTAATCATCGTGGATGAAATGCAAAACTGTAACTATCATGAGCTATGTTCAGTAATATCTCGTGTAGGACAAAACTGCAGATTCGTTATGTGTGGTGATTACTATCAATCAGACTTTAGCACAACCCGCGATAAGAACGGCATACTAGAATTCATACAAATCATTGAGAATATGAAGTACTTTGAACATGTAGAGTTTACATGGGAAGATATCGTAAGATCAGATTTCGTAAGAGATTTTGTTATGACTAAAGAACTATTAGAAAGAGGAAGATTAAAAAAATGAGAATGTTAGGAACCAATGTATTAATAGCAGAGACAAAGAAAGAAGAAAAGACCCAAGGTGGTATCATATTAACAGGTGGACCAGTATCTAAGGCATCACAACCAGGCTTAGTATTAGCAGTTGGACCAGATGTAGTAGGACTAGAAGCAGGTGATCGATGTTTCCTACAATGGGAAAAGGCAATGCCAATTGATCATGATAATAAACAAGCAGTCATCGTGCAGTTAGAATTCGTACGAGCAGCGTTCTAAAGAAAAATTTTATTATCGTATAAAACGCATAAGAGTGAGTGAGAGTATGTTTAAGCATGAACCAGTAGATCTAGGTTATAATGACCTTATAGCAGAGACAGGTAAGAAAGGAAGGGTGTACAATACACCAGACGGTACACAGTATCCTTCGATTACTACCGTACTCTCTATATTGAATGAAGAACATATACAGAAGTGGCGTAAACGTGTAGGTGATGCAGAGGCGAACAGAATATCCCATAAAGCATCTACACGTGGTACTGCGGTACATTCTCTCTTAGAGAAGTACGTGGACAATGATCCGAACTTCAAAGATGGGTTCATGCCTCACGTGATTGGGTCTTTTCAGGATGTGAAGACTGTATTAGACCAATCACTCACTAAGGTTTATGCACAAGAAGCTCCGTTGTATTCCGAGCATCTCGGAGTAGCGGGTAGAGTAGATTGTGTAGGCGAATGGAATGGTAAGCCCGCGATAATAGACTATAAGACATCAGCTAAGGTGAAGAAGAAAGAATGGGTTACTAACTACTTCCTTCAGTGTTGTGCCTATGCTATCATGTGGGAAGAACGCACAGGTCAACCAATAACACAGTTAGTTATCCTTATAGCAGTAGATGGTAATGAGCCTCAGGTCTTTGTTGAACATAGAGACAATTGGGATAAGAAACTAATTGAGACAATCACAGAGTATAGACGTCGTAAGATGTTCGGGAGATAAGAATGCCAACATATAACTATAGATGTAAAGGATGTGATCATCGATTTGAGATCATGCAGCGTATGAGTGACGATCCTTTAGTTATCTGTCCTGAGTGTAATGAAGAAGAACTTAAGAAGGTAATGGTTGCTAGTACTACTGGTGGATTCCAATTGAAAGGTAAAGGATGGTTTAAGTCCGGTGGCTATTAGTTATAGCACAAATTGGATGGGACCAATCTCTACTAAGTGGTACGAAGATAGAGACATACCATTTGTAATGAAGAGAACTTCTGGAAAACATTTGCCGGCAGTAGATTATAAAGAATATTTAGAAAGTTACTCTGGTGGTAGAATAGATATTCGAGGTGTGCCTGACGAGCCATGGGGTCTCGAGTACGGATTGCCTATCATGCACACTGAGGATTGGTGTGCGCTAAGTGATTGGTTAAATGATTTTGAATCTGAAGAACTCGTACTATACAACTCACTAATAGAACAATTCGAAGAACACTATGGCAAACCTATTAGATGGTTATTAGATATACCTATTCCGAATTGATCTAAGGTAAAGGTATACATCTAGTATTACATATGGTATAATGGCTGTATTAAATAAACAAATGAGAGATACCTATATTATGAAATACGCGAATCAATACGGTTATTCTGATGTATACCCTTATGAAGTAGTTAATGTTATCTCTGATAAGACCATCGAGATACGTAAAATGAATTCTATCTTAGATCCTAACTTTAAGTGTGATACAGTTCCTGGTGGATTCTTCGGTCATACTGTTAACAATGATGCCCAATCATATACCTATCAGTCTATCCCAGACTATCCTACAATGAGAATCAGATACAGCAAAGCAAAGACCGGTTGGTATTCAGCCTGTGGATCACGTTACATGTTAGAGTCACAACCAGTTAGATTCTATGACTACAACTTCTAGGAGAACATATTGAATCCTTTTATTCTTATTACAATGAGACAACTAGATAATCCCTTCTTATTCAATGAAGAAGAACTATCCAATATAGCAGAAGAAGCTGAATCTGCTATAGAGTGTTCATCAGCAAATTATCATGAAGCAGCAGCTAACGCCTCTTATGCGATAGATGCTTACATTGATGGTTTCGAAGATGAATGTGAATTCCTCTCAAGTTTCTTTAATGTAACCGGTGAAAGCCTTAACCTATACTATGACGAAGTGGAGCGTTTAAGATGAACAAATACGTACTAAAAGCAATGCGTTATATGGATAATCCTGAATTGTTTACTATTGAAGAAATGGTTGCTAATAGTAAAGAGGCTGATGCTGTTTATTCTGTTGCTGATGCTGCCGCTTATGCAGCTAATGCTATTAATACTTCCTGTGCCGAGGAGTCTGCCGATGATGCTGTTGATGCGGTTGATAACTATTTTAAAGCTACGGGTGAAAACAAAGACGTTTATAGTCTCAAAGTGAGGAGCTTAAGATGATGGTAACTTCTATAATAGTATTCTTAGTAATAGCATTTGTATACTCGGTCGTATACCTATATCAAGAGCATTGGTATAAGCGTACTCGTAGTTACAATCCACGTACTAACAAATGGGAAAAAGATACTTAATGGTCCTAAAGTATTACGTTCTTACTTCAAGTAAGATAGAAGGATTAACCAGACACACCTCAGAACAATACAGTAACATACCAAAGGATCAGATGGTTGTTATTATCAATACACTAGACTTAGCATACTCTCATCAGGCACAAGAGTATTGCATCCTAAACAATATAGAACATTACGTAACAGAATCAAATGGTACACCTGGTAAAGGGAAGAACTCATTACTTGATAAGTTCTTAGAGAGTGATTATGATTACATGGTACAAATAGATGGTGATGATTATCTTACACCACATGGCGTATGGTTATACAATCACTTAGCACAAACAGAATCCCCGCCTGATGTTGTATGCTTAACCGAACAGGTATCACTTACTCATAAGCCTTTGCATATACCTACGTTTAAGAAAGAGCATGGGCGTTTGCCAGAGTTTGATGATCTATCCATTGAAGCAACTAGACCATTTTATACAGACTATGCGTACCTAGATGATTATAATATTGACCGTATGTCAGATGCTGCAAAGAGTATAATAAACTATTGGGTAGAACAAAAGAAGTATTCAGAACCAAATGAAACACATTGTCGCATTACATGGTACTCACGTAAGGCTGCACAGTGTAGATTCAGAGAAGACATTCATATAGGTGAGGATACTATACACTATTTCCTTATGAAAAATCTACATGTAAATGGTCAGTTAACCTTTATGTCAAATACTGAATCCCCTCCAACGTACATCTATGACCAATCAGTACCTGGCATAGTACATAGTCATTCACAACGTGGTGATGATCTAAGCTGGATTGGAAAGTACTTAAATGTGTTATATGATATGAAGAGCAAAGGACAATTACATGGGAATGATACCGTTGTATTGCCTAAGCTTTCCATAGAATACCCATATGGATATGAGCCAAACGTATTAGGTCTAATTGGCAGTAAGATGCACAAAGTAATAGATGGAGAATCTACTGTACATATAGGTTACCCTGCCAATGGTACAGCGCAAGGACTTATTAACAAATACAGAGGATATTGTCATAAGATATAACCAACTGTCATAAGAAAGGGGTATACATCTAGTATTACATACGGTATAATAGCTACATAAAATAAATACAGAGACACATATATTATGAAAACCCTTATCCCATACGCGGTTCAGTTTGCCACCAAGTTTCACGAAGGTCAAGTTCGGAAGTATACAGGTGAACCATACATCACTCACCCCTTGGCAGTAGCTGAACTGTTTAAAGAATCCTTTCCTGATTTTGCAACAGACGAAGCGTATATTGCGGCTATACTACATGACTGCGTAGAAGATACTGAATGTACCTATGGAGATATCATAAAGGGGTTTGGTGAAACAGTGGCGGCATACGTATGGTTCTTAACTAAGCCTGAGGAATTTGTTGGGAACAGAAGATTAAGAAAGGCCTTAGACATAGCAAGATTAAAGGAAGCTCCTGAGGTTGTTAAGGCTATCAAACTATGTGATCTTATGCACAACAGTTTAAGTATAGAAGAACACGATCCGAAGTTCTGGAAGACGTTTAAGAAAGAATCACTTGAGTTAATCTCTATAGACGGTGGAGCAGGTTTTACTAGTATAGCTGCGACATATTCTGAGCTAGACTTCTTCTTACACGAATATTCAGAATTTCTAAATAAAATAACAAAAGAGGGTTAATAATATGAGTTACTTACTATGTAGATTCGTTACAGAATACTTAAGAGATGGCAATGATCCATCAAGTATTCAAGCATGTGTATTAGAAGTACAGGAAGCATTCGCATTGGATAGTGATCAAGCACAATCTGCTGTCAACGATGTACTATCATCTGGTATAGTATTATGATATGGGTATTAGGTACCATCGCGGTTGTTAACATCATTGTTGGCATTAAGATATGTCTACAGTACAAGAAGTATAAATCTATAAATGAAGAGGATAGCTTAGAAGATGAATAAGTATACCGCTGGATATCATCCGGACCATTGGGTAGTTATAAAGATCCCTAGTACTGGGTTATATAAGGTACTTGCAGGATGGGACGATTCATCATGGAGAATAAACAGCGGTATTAATCTTGTGGTTGATCATGATGATGAAGTTCACTTTTATGGTTACAGCGGTAGTCTTTACGTGTGCAATAAGGATAAGTTTGGTGTAACACCTGCTACTCATTCTGTCTATGATCAGGTAAAGCATTTGGTTAAACTTATGGATGCTGATACCAATTGGAATAATCTGTTATAATAAGTTATATCTTTATGCCTATTTGTCATAGGCTAATTTCACATAAGGGGTTTACACGTAGTACATAGTACGGTATAATGGTCTCATCAAATAAACAAATGAGTAAAACTATATGAACTACGAAATAGGCCAAACAGTAAAATCCATGGACTTCCCTAACAGAACAGATTGTTACATGGTAGGTAAAGTTACATCTATTGATAAGATTACTAAGATCATGTGTCTTAAAACCTTATTCATTATGTTTGGTGGTGAAATGGCAGATGTATCAGAAGACGATAACTTCTCTACTCATTACGGTGTTGGTATATTCGATGATCTTTTTATCGAATCTCGTTTACAAATTATAGAAGGATAAATCATATGTCAGATCATTATTCAGACTTACGTTTAGCAGATGCTCAAGAAGAACGTAAGTGGGAACGTTTAACCCATTTACGTAATCAGGCTAAGAATTGGGCCGAAACCTATGAAGAATATAACTCTGCTGACGTAGCGACTGAGGCTCTTATAAGAGCTGAAGCTGTTCGTGAACTTGTTTGTAACGCAATTCAAACTCCCGATGGTACTGTATTACGTTCTCG
>Ga0307488_10003994_pt1 | contig 12301 bp, 8 predicted proteins | sample SB02metaG_FD_202248 | JGI IMG/M metagenome (GOLD analysis project Ga0307488, IMG submission 202248) | Sea-ice brine microbial communities from Beaufort Sea near Barrow, Alaska, United States - SB 0.2 | ecosystem: Environmental > Aquatic > Marine > Coastal | place: USA: Alaska | collected 2017-05-06
CGTTTTAAACTTTAATCTCAACTTCAACACCACTTGGTAACTCAAGCTTCATTAGTGCATCAATAGTTTTCGAAGAAGAACTATAGATGTCTAATAATCTTTTGTAAGAAGCTAATTGAAATTGCTCTCTAGATTTTTTATTTACGTGCGGTGAACGCAGTACTGTAAAAATCTTTTTATGTGTTGGTAATGGTATTGGCCCGTTTACAACAGCACCAGTACTTTTTACCGTCTTTACGATTTTCTCAGCAGATTTATCTACTAAGTTGTAATCGTAAGACTTTAATTTAATTCTAATTTTTTGACTCATCTTGTAATTATTTAGTAAATTAACCTTTAGATTTTGCAATTACCTCTTCAGATATATTTGAAGGAGTTTCTGCGTAATGTGAAAATTCCATGGTAGAAGTTGCTCTACCCGAAGACATCGTTCTTAAAGCAGTAACATAACCAAACATTTCTGATAATGGTACCACCGCCCTAACAACTTTAGATCCAGCACGATCACTCATGTCGTTAACTTGACCTCTTCTTCTGTTTAAATCTCCAACAATATCTCCCATGTTCTCCTCTGGAGTTAACACTTCTAGCTTCATCAATGGCTCCATGATTTTAGCTTTCGCTGATTTCGCGGAAGCTTTGTACCCCATTCTTGCTGCTAATTCAAAAGATAACGCATCAGAATCCACTGCGTGGAAAGATCCATCTCTTAAAGTAACCTTCATTGAATCCATTTCATAACCAGCTAACGGGCCATTCTTCATAGCTTCTTTGAAACCTTTCTCTACAGAAGGAACAAATTCTCTAGGAACATTACCACCTTTAATAACAGATGCAAATTGCAATCCTTGAACGCCTTCTTCAGCTGGCCCAATAGTGAATACTATATCAGCAAACTTACCACGTCCACCAGATTGTTTCTTATAGATTTCCCTATGACTTGTTTCAGCTGTAATCGCCTCTTTATATTCTACCTGAGGTTGACCTTGTGTTACTTCAACTTTAAATTCACGTCTTAAACGGTCTACAATTACATCTAAGTGTAATTCTCCCATTCCAGAAATAATAGTTTGTCCTGATGATTCGTCTGAACGCACTGTAAATGTAGGATCTTCTTCGGCCAACTTATTTAACCCAATACCTAACTTATCTACATCTGCCTTCGTTTTCGGCTCAACAGCAATTCCAATTACTGGATCTGGAAAATCCATAGATTCTAAAACTATTGGGAATTTTTCCGCTGATAATGTGTCTCCAGTCTTAATAGATTTAAAACCTACAGCCGCACCAATGTCTCCAGCTTCAATATAATCAATTGCATTCTGCTTATTCGCATGCATTTGATAAATACGTGATATCCGTTCTTTTTTACCAGAACGATTGTTTAAAACATAAGAACCTGCATCTAAACGACCAGAATATGCTCTAAAAAATGCCAAACGCCCTACAAAGGGATCTGTAGCAATTTTAAATGCTAAAGCTGCAAAAGGTTCTTTTACACTTGGCTTACGTAATTCTTTTTCGTCCGTATCCGGGTTTATACCTACAATACCGTCTTTATCCATAGGAGAAGGTAAATAACGACATACAGCATCTAAAAGAAACTGAACCCCTTTATTTTTAAATGCAGAACCACAAATCATCGGAATGATAGACATGTCCATAACAGCAGCTCTCAATGCAGCGTGCACCTCTTCTTCTGTGATAGAGTCTTCATCCTCCATATATTTTTCTAACAAATCTTCATCATAAGCGGCAACTTCTTCGATAAGTTTACCACGAAGAATTTTTGCTTCTTCTTTTAGTTCTTCCGGTATCGCAACAACATCAAATGTTGCTCCCATCCCTTCATCATGCCATATAATAGCTCTATTTTTAACTAGATCTACAATACCCTTAAAGTTCTCTTCGTCACCAATATTTAAAACAATTGGCACCGCATTAGAACCTAACATTTCTTTTACTTGATTACAAACCATCATAAAATCAGATCCTTGACGATCCATTTTATTAACGAAACCAATTCTTGGCACTTTGTAATTGTCTGCAAGTCTCCAATTTGTTTCCGATTGTGGCTCTACACCATCAACCGCCGAAAATAAAAACACTAAACCATCAAGAACACGTAAAGATCTATTTACTTCTACCGTAAAATCTACGTGACCTGGAGTATCAATAATATTAAAGTGGTAATCTTTGGTATCTGAAAGAATTTCAGCATTTTCCTTTGGAAACTGCCAAGTACAAGTAGTTGCAGCAGAAGTAATAGTAATACCTCTTTCTTGCTCTTGCTCCATCCAGTCCATTGTAGCTGCACCGTCATGTACCTCTCCAATCTTATGAGAAACACCTGTGTAGTACAAAACACGCTCTGTAGTTGTGGTTTTACCCGCATCAATATGCGCCGCAATTCCAATATTTCTTGTATATCTTAAATCTCTAGCCATTTCTATTAAAATCTAAAGTGAGAGAATGCCTTATTAGCTTCTGCCATTTTGTGAGTATCTGTACGCTTTTTAACAGCAGCACCCTCTTCTTTAGCCGCAGCTAAAATTTCAGCAGCTAAACGCTGTGCCATTGTTTTCTCGTTTCTTTTACGAGTGTACAAAATTAACCATTTAATAGCCATAGAAACCTTACGGTCTGGTCTAATTTGCATTGGAATTTGAAATGTAGCTCCACCAACACGACGAGATCTTACCTCTACATGTGGCATTACATTTGATAAACCATCTTTCCAAATCTCTAACGCTGATTTTTCTTCTTCACCTTTTCTTTCTTCGATGATGTCTAACGCATCATAAAATACTTTAAAAGCTACTGACTTTTTACCTGCCCACATTAAATTGTTAACGAATCTAGTTACTAACTGATCGTTAAATTTAGGGTCCGGTAATAAGACTCTTTTTTTTGCTGCTCTTTTTCTCATGTCTTTACATTAAAAAAGTTAATTGATTTGTTATTCGCTTTTCTTGCTCCCTTTTGCCTGCTAACAGTCTCTTTTAAGATACTTCTTAAAACAGCTGTTCACAATTAAAAGATCTACAATTTATAACTTATAACTCTTTTACTTCTTTGGGCGTTTTGCACCATACTTTGATCTACGCTGAGTTCTTCCCTCAACTCCCGCTGTATCTAAAGCTCCACGGACTACGTGGTACTTTACTCCTGGCAAATCCTTTACCCTTCCACCTCTAACTAATACTATCGAATGCTCCTGTAAGTTATGTCCTTCACCTGGAATGTACGCGTTTATCTCATTACCATTTGTCAATCTAACTCTGGCAACTTTACGCATTGCTGAATTAGGTTTCTTTGGCGTTGTGGTATAAACACGAGTACAAACTCCACGTCTTTGAGGACAAGACGACAAAGCAGCCGATTTACTCTTCTTAGTTATTTTGGTTCTTCCTTTACGAACTAATTGTTGAATAGTAGGCATACTAAATATTTGCTTTTTTTCGTTTATAATTAAACTTGTCTCTTTTTAAGAGTTTGCAAATGTACAATTAATTTCTAATTATAAAAATATCAGCAAGTTATTTTTTCGAAAAAGCATTTTCTTTCTTAATATTTAATCCTTTTTCATATATATTTGAATATTACAACAAAATAATTTTTGAAAAACACAAAAACCTTTTTACTAGCACTCCTTTTTACGCTCCATTTTTCAGTCTTAGCTTTTTCGCAAGAATATCGTCTAAAACTGGTGTCTAATGATAGTATTGAAAATTCATTTTTATCTAAAATTGATTTCAAAAAAAAACACAACGATTCTATTTCAATTTTTGATGAGCTGCATAAAATAAATAAATTAGTTCAATTAAATGGTTATTTTTTGAGCACAATAGACAGCATTATTGCGCATCAAAAAAACTATTTTGTTTTTTTTGATATGCATCAAAAAGTAGATTCTGTAATTTTAAAACAACAAAACTTTCCGACTATAATTTTGCAGAAATTTAATTTCAGAAATGATAAAATTAAAATGTCAATACACAAACTGGAACTTTTTTTAAGTCAGATTTCAGAAACATTTGAAACCGAAGGAAAATCTTTCTCTAGCATTCAATTGAAAGATTTTACAATCAAAAAAAAGGTATTATATGCTACCATTGATTTTAATGCCTCCAAACAAAGAAAGCTCAATAAATTAATTTTCAAGGGCTATGACCAATTCCCAAATTCTTTTGTTAAAAACTACTTTAACATACATTCAGAAACCTTGTTTAATAAAAAGAAATTGAATGAAATTTCAAGACTGTCACAAGCGCTAGATTTTGTGTCTGAAATTAAAAAACCAGAAACGCTATTCACAAAAGACTCCACCTTTGTATATGTGTACCTAAAAAAAAACAAAGGAAGTAGCTTTGATGGCCTGGTAAACTTTTCTTCGCAAGAAAACGGAAAAATACAGTTTAATGGGTATCTAGACTTAAAACTCAGTAACATATTAAACACTGGAGAACATTTTAGCTTGCTATGGAATAGTTTTGGTGCTGAAAGGCAGGAGTTCTCGCTGGCTACAAAAATCCCTTATATTTTCAAATCGAAGCTTTCTCCGGAACTAAATTTTTCAATCTATAAACAAGATTCTACTTTTTTAAATACTAAATTTAATACTCAGCTTCAATATCAAATAAAAAGTAATGCTGCCTTATTCTTATCTTTTACCTCAGAAAATTCTGAAACATTCACTAGTACAGCATTAAATAACATTGACAACTTTAGGAGTACTTTCATTGGCTTTGGATATGAATATGAAGTACCAAAAAATGATGTTTTCAGAAACAACAGCTTTTTCCTAAATATCAACCCTTCCTTCGGAAAAAGAAAAAGCGCAAACAACGCACACAATCAAATTAAGTTAGAATCTACAGTTTCGTATTTATTTAATGTAAGCCCTAGAAGCAGTCTCTATTTGAAAAACCAAACAGGCTTATTAAATTCTGAGAACTACCTTCAAAATGAACTATTTCGAATCGGAGGAAACAACTCCATCAGAGGATTCAATGAACAAAGTGTTTTTGTTAAGGACTATGTTATTCAAAATATAGAATATCGATATTTAGTGTCTAAGGACGCTTTCCTCTATTCAATTACAGACCTTGCTTTGACGGCAACACAGAATAACACTAAAAAACTCATAGGTATTGGAATTGGTTATTTATTTCATACCAATACCTCTCAAATTAACATATCCACTGCAGTTGGAACCGATAGTAATACCCCAATAAATATTAAAAACACGCAGTTCCTTGTAGATTGGATAACCTTTTTTTAGACTACTTTACACCTTTTTTTTGCTGATACAGAAAGGAACGCTACTATTTAGAATATTTAACTATAAAAAAAATGCTTAGCTATCTTCTTTCGTATAAGGTCTACTCATGTATTTAATTCTTAAAGCAAATAATACTCATTTACATTCGTATTCTTTTGTAAAAACCAATTTAGTGCTCTTTGGGCGAAAAAGTAAATCGCTACACAATTTTTAAAGAAAAAAAAACAAAGTATTCTTATTTCAATAAATCTAAAATTAGGACTCTAAATATGTCATTAAACTAATAAATATTAAAATATCTTATGAATTCAATAAAATATTTTCATGAATATTTTGTTTTGTTAAGAAATTATTAACATCTTTGACAGAATTAATTCAAATAAAACAAACAATGAAAACAAATTTTAAAGGAATTTTAACGCTTTTACTGGCGTTTATTGTGCAAATAACCTTTGCACAAAAGAAAACTGTTTCTGGGACGGTGTCCGACGAAACAGGGACGCTACCAGGTGTTAGTGTCGTAATTAAAGGCACTAGTACAGGAACACAAACTGATTTTGACGGAAAATACACTATTAAAGCGGAGCAAGGAGATGTTTTGAGTTTTAGCTATATGGGGTATAAAACTACCAAAAAAACCGTAGCTACTTCACAAACAATTAATGTTTCAATGAAACAAGATGCTAATGTGTTGAATGAAATTGTAGTAACTGCTTTAGGAATATCCAAAGAGAAAAAATCATTAGGATACTCTACTCAAAAAGTTGATGGAGATGAAGTTTCTAGAGTTAAAGACGCAAACTTTATTAACTCATTATCTGGTAAAATATCAGGTGTTCAGATTAAGTCAAGTGGAACTATGGGTGGCTCTACCAATGTTGTGATGCGTGGAAACAGTTCATTAACCGGAAATAATCAAGCATTATTTGTAGTAGATGGCGTTCCAATGAGCAACAGTAATATGAATAGTTCAGGCCAAACAACAGGTAGGGGTGGTTATGATTATGGAAATGCAGCTTCAGATATTAACCCAGATGATATTGCATCAATCAATGTACTAAAAGGTGGAGCGGCTTCTGTATTGTACGGATCTAGCGCGGCAAATGGAGTTGTAATTATTACCACTAAAAAAGGTAAATCTAAAAAAAATCAACTTGGTGTTACTGTCAACTCTAGTTTCTCTTTAGGTGTTATCGACAAAACTACATTTACTGAATACCAAGATGGGTACGGTGCTGGTTATGGTGCTTATTACGGAAGTACGGGTTATTTTAATGATGTTGACATGGATGGAGACGGAGTCTTAGACTTAGTAACTCCTTCTACAGAAGATGCTTCTTTTGGAGCTCCCTTTGACGGTAGAATGGTTTACCAGTGGAATTCATTTTACCCACAATTACCTGATACTTATTTAAAAGCAACGCCATGGGAAGCTGCTAAAAACACACCAGTAAGCTTTTATGAAACTGCTGAAACAGCGATAAACAGCGTTTCTTTTGAAGGTTCTACCGATAAATCAACGTATAGATTTGCGTACACAAATTTTGATCAAAAGGGTGTTTTACCCAATAGTTCAATTAAAAAAGATATTATCGACTTTGGTTCTTCTTATGATTTAACTGACAAATTTAATATTAGATCAAAGATAACATACTCTAGCGTAAGAGGTAAGGGACGTTATGGAACAGGGTATGATTCTAAAAATATTAATCAATCATTTAAACAATGGTTTCAGACGAATGTAGATATCAAAGAATTAGAAGATGCTTACTTTTTAACAGGAGAAAACATTACTTGGAATACCAATTCTACTACAGATAGAACTCCTATTTACATGGACAATCCTTACTGGACACGTTACGAAAATTATCAAAATGATGAAAGAAATCGTATCAATGGACACGTTACCATGTCTTATGAAGTAAACGATTGGTTAAATGTAATGGGTAGAGCTACCATTGACACGTATAGCCAAATAAGAGAAGAAAGAATTGCTGTAGGTAGTGTAGACGTATCGGAGTATAGTAAAGCTGTAAACCGTTTTCAAAACAACAACTACGATCTTTATCTAAATTTTGATAAAAAATTCCTAGAAGATAAGTTAAATGTTAGAGGTACCTTAGGAGCCAACGTTGTAAGAACTACCGTCAATAATATGTCGGCTAGAACTACTGGTGGTCTTGTTGTTCCTGGACTTTATGCATTAAGCAATAGTAAAGAACTCTCATCTGCACCAGGAGAATATGAAGTTTCTTTTGGAAGAAATTCAATCTTTGGAAATGTTAGCTTAGGATACGATAACTTCTTATACTTAGAAGGTTCTTACAGAAATGAAAAAGCGTCTACATTGCCAAAAGATAACAATACATTTGATTATTTTGCACTTTCTTCAAGTTTTATATTTTCTAAATTTATTGATTCTGATCTAATCTCATTTGGTAAGTTAAGAGCAGGTTATGCTGAAACAGGTAATGCTGCAGATGCACTTAGAATTTACGATACGTATTCAGCTACTGGAAATATGGGTGGTAATCCATTATATTCTTTACCCTCATCGAAAAACAATGCCAACTTAAAAGATGAATCTACGCAAGAAATGGAAGTAGGTTTAGAAATGAGATTTGCAAACAACAGATTAGGATTTGATTTTTCTGCATATAACAAAAAAACAATTGATCAAATTATGTCTGTAAGCGTTTCTACGGCTACTGGTTACAATTCGAAGTTTGTAAATTCTGGAGAAGTAACAAATAAAGGTGTTGAACTTAGTTTATATGGAGAACCAATTAGAACAGATGATTTTAAATGGAAAGTAAATGTAAACTGGTCTAAAAACCAGAATGAAGTTGTGTCTTTATATGAAGATGTAGAACAATTGCAGATAGGAAGTGTGCAGGGTGGTGTTTCTGTTAACGCTACAATCGGCCAACCTTTTGGTACTATTGTTGGTTCAAACTACGTTTATGACGCAAATGGTAGCAAAACTATTGGTGCTGACGGATACTATCTAAAATCTGCTTCTAAAGAAGTGATTGGTAATATAGCCGCAGATTGGTTTGGTGGTATTAGCAACTCATTCCAATATAAAAACTTTAACTTTAGTTTCTTAATTGACGTTAAGAAAGGTGGTAGTGTATTTTCTCTTGATACTTGGTATGGTTATGCAACTGGTATTTATGCAAATACAGACTTTGTAAATGACCTTGGAAACCCAGTAAGAAACTCACTAGCCAATGGCGGTGGTGTTATTTTAGACGGTGTATTAGCTGATGGATCTGCAAATACTACAAGAGTTAGAACAGATTACTATGCAAACCCTTGGGGATACAAGCATGCTCCAAATGCAGAACACACGTATGACGCAGGATTTGTAAAACTAAGAGAGGTTTCTCTTTCTTATGATTTTGACTCAACCCTACTTGAAAGATTAAAAATTGCCAAGTTAACATTAACCGCAATAGGTAAAAACTTATGGATTATTGATAAAAGTACTCCATATTCAGATCCTGAAGCTGGTTTAAGTTCAGGTAATTTCCAAGGATATCAATCTGGTGCTTACCCTGCTGTAAAGGAATTTGGTTTAAATCTTAAAGTTCAACTCTAAAAATAATTTAATTATGAAAAAACTTATAATAATAGCTTTTATTTTAATAGGCGCTATTTCATGCACTAATGACTTTAGTGAATGGAATAAAGATCCAAAAAAAGCTACAGAAGTGCCAGCTAGCACACTATTTAGTAATGCTGAGAGAAACTTAGTAAGAACCATTAAGTCCCAAAATGTTAATTCAAACATCTTTAACTTTATGGCGCAATACTGGACAGCAACAACCTATCCAGATGAATCTAATTATGATTTAGCATCACGTGATGTACCAGGTGGATTTTGGAATGGACTATACCTTGGTGTTTTAATTGATTTACAAGAATCAACTAAAGTATTAAATGCTGCAACCGCAACTTTGGCACCGGCACTTTTACCTGAAAATAAGAATCAATTAGCAGTGGTATCTATACTTGAAGTATATACCTACCACTTATTAGTTGATGTTTTTGGAGATGTTCCGTTTACCGAAGCTTTAGATATCGATAATTCAGCACCAAAATATGACGATGATGCAGAAATTTACGCGGCATTGTTTACGCAACTTGATGCTGCCATTTCGAATTTAGATACAAGTGCCGATTCTTTTGGAAGTGCAGATTTTATTTACGAAGGAGATGTATCTTCTTGGAAAAAATTCGCGAATTCTTTAAAGTTAAGAATGGCTTTAAGAGTTAAAGATGATGCTAAGGTATCTTCGGCTATTGCAGGAGGAGTATTTACTTCTAATGCTGATAATGCAGCATTTAAATTCCTATCCTCTGCTCCATATTCAAACCCTTTATGGGAAGTTTTAGTTCAAAGTGGTCGTTCAGATGTTTTGGTTTCAGATACCTTTGTAGATATTATAGCTCCTTTAAATGATCCTAGAACTCCGGCTTATATGGATAACAACATGGATCCTTATATTGGAGGTCCTTATGGTGCCAATAATGCCTTTGGAGAATTTACGCATTTGGGAACTATTTTTCATGAGCCAGCTTTCGAAGGAATTATTTTGGACTATGCAGAAGTTCAATTTTTATTAGCTGAAGCAGCAGCCAGAGGACTTGGAGGCGTGACCAATGCAGAAACGCATTACGATGAAGCAATCACAGCATCTATTGACTATTGGGTAACTGGAGCTGACGCAGCTACCTACCTAGCACAGTCTACTGTAGCTTATGACGCAACCAATTGGGAAAAGTCGATTGGAATGCAAAAATACATTGCTTTGTATTCTCACGGATTTGAAGGTTGGGCATCATGGAGAATTTTTGGATATCCAGAATTGACTGCGCCAGCGGAAGCACATGTAAGTGCAGAAGGAATGGTACCTGTTAGATTCACGTATCCTGCTGATGAATCTCAAAGAAATGGAGACAGCTATAAGGCAGCTAGTGCTGCTATTGGTGGAGATAAATTTTCTACTAAAGTTTTTTGGAATAAATAATTCACAAAACAATACTATTTTAAGCAGACCACTAATTTTAGTGGTCTGCTTTTTTATGAAACACATACCCATTAAAAGCATCCATTCTGTGAAAGATTGGATGCTTTTTTTTTAACTAAAGGTCCTAAAAACTAATATAAAAAACAGGAGGTATCTAAGCACTATCGAAAGCAGCAATACCCTATTCAAATCAAATCCTTAAGTAAAAAATTCCTGTTTTGTATGAATTTGGTAGCATTTATGACAGCAGTTACAAGAGCAAATGGTATGGTTTTACCTGGTGTAACTACTGATGGATCTGAAAATACAGTCTCTGTTGATCCTCAAACATATGATCAAACAAAATGGAGAGTTGCAGGACCAAACACCTATAATGCTGGCTACTTGAAGTTTAGGGATGTTAGATTAAACTATGCCGTAAGCCAAAGTACTTTGGCAAAAACTCCTTTTACCAGTCTTAACTTAAGTGTTTTCGGTAGAAACTTAGCGATTCTTAGCTCTGATGTACCCTACATAGATCCACAGGTAATTACTGGATCTGGAAACATTCAAGGAGTAGAGAACGCTCAAGTACCCCCAACCAGATCATTTGGTATTCACTTATCTGCTCAACTTTAAAAATAAAAAAATCTACACGCATCACTTTATCAATGCTATTGTTTGCGCAATGTGATGACAATTTTGACGAATTGAATATAGCTCCAAATGCTGCAATCAGTGTAGCTCCTTCTACACTTCTTACTACTGCACAATATAATTTTTACAACACCCTACAAGGTGCTACTATAAACGCAGATTGGGGTTTATTAATGGTGCAACAGTGGGCTCAAACTGAATACACTGAAGATAGCAGATATCATCAAGATATCACATTTTTTGACAATACATGGTCTGCAATGTATGCGAATGTATTGAAAGCATTAGAAGCTGCTAAAACCCTAGTGGAAAGCCAGGAAGTTGCTGCTATTACAAAGCCAAATAGAACTGCAATTTTAGATGTAATGTCTACCCAAGCATACTGTTTTTTAACAGATGCTTTCGGTTCAGTTCCGTATTCTGAAGCTGTAGATGGCATCACTAATCTACCTAAATATGATGACCAAGAAGCAATTTATAAAGGAATTTTAAAAACTTTACAAACTGCAGCTGCTACATTTAATACTGCAGGAACCTCATTTACCTCAGGAGAAATAATTTATGGAGGTGATATCTCAAGCTGGGTTAAATTTACAAATTCATTAATGTTACGTTACGCAATGCGATTGGCTGATGCTGATGCTGCAACTGCAAAACAATATATTGATTTAGCTGCTTCAAATTTAATAACAAGCAATAGTGAGAATGCATTATTTAGTTTTCCCGAAAGCTTGGCAAGAGCAAATCCTTTGTTTCGAAACGTTTCTCCTTTAAGCGGAAACAGAGATGATTATGCAGTTTCTGAATACTTAGTAACAACGTTAACCGATCTAGGAGACCCAAGATTAGGTGCATTTGCTAATAAGTACAATGGTGCATATGTTGGAATGCCTTACGGAATATCTGATAACGACGCAACTGTTTTAAAACCTGTTACATCTAGACCAAACGATACTGTTAGATCAGCTACCACTCCTCATGTAATCATTTCTTTTGCCGAAGTACAGTTTCTTCTAGCAGAAGCATACCAACGTGGAATTTTAAGCGGTGATGCAAGTGCAACCTATGCAACTGCTATAAAAGCCTCTATGAATTACTGGGGCATATCAGATGATACAGCAATTGATGCTTATGTGGCATCGAATTCATATAATGCTGCAAACTGGAAAATGTCCATAGGGAACCAGAAATGGATTGCACTTTACATGAATGGTTTTGAAGGCTGGAATGAATGGAGAAGATTAGACTACCCTATATTGGCAGTTCCTGCAGCAGCTCAATTGACTTCTATTCCCGTGCGCATGCCTTATCCTTTGTCTGAAACACAATCAAATTCTAAACAACT
>Ga0307488_10003995_pt1 | contig 12301 bp, 10 predicted proteins | sample SB02metaG_FD_202248 | JGI IMG/M metagenome (GOLD analysis project Ga0307488, IMG submission 202248) | Sea-ice brine microbial communities from Beaufort Sea near Barrow, Alaska, United States - SB 0.2 | ecosystem: Environmental > Aquatic > Marine > Coastal | place: USA: Alaska | collected...
CTGTAATCGTAAAATCCTTTTTTGACTTTTTTGCCAAGGCGCCCATTAGCGATTAAGGTCTCTTGTATGCCGCAGCTTTGCATGCGCTCGCCAAATGCTGTTTCTAATATCGGTTGTATCTTACTGCCAATATCAATACCGACCTCATCTAGTAATTTGATAGGGCCAACAGGAAAACCAAAGCGGGTGAGTGCTTGATCGATCTTATCGAAAGCTACACCGTCCATGCCTAATTGCATGGCAGCGTTAATATAAGGTACAAGAATACGATTTACATAAAACCCCGCACCATCGTCTACGACGATGACCGTCTTGCCCTGTTGTCGTCCAAAATTAACGGCAGTGGCAATAGTGTTGTCCGATGTGCCAGCGTGTTTGATGATTTCTAATAAGGGCATTTTTTCAACAGGTGAAAAGTAATGCATGCCAATAATGTTTTCGGGTCTTTTTGCTTTCGCCGCGATATTTTTAATGGGGATAGAGGAGGTATTGCTGGCGAATATCGTGTTTGGATTACCGAGAGCTTCGATATCCGTTAGCATATCCTGTTTAACGGTTAAGTCTTCAAATACGGCTTCGATAATGAGGTCGCATTGTGCAAAGCCGGAATAATCGAGTGTGCCAGTAAAACGATTGCTTTTTTGTTTGGCTTGTTCGGCTGATAATATGCGGCGTTTCACTCTGTTTTTATAGTACTTATCAATATGTTGCTGAGCACTTAAAATACCATCGTGACGAATGTCTTTCATACGGACACTAGCAGTGGTTTTATCTAGTGAAATCGTCGCAATACCTGCGCCCATCAAACCGCCACCTAAAATTCCTAGCGTTGAAATACCTGTTGCCGAAAGAGTGGTAGGCGAGGTCTTGCTGGCTATAAAGCTTTCTTTCTTCAATTCGGTAGTGGCAAAGTAAATGCCCATGAGTTGTTTGGCTTCTGCTGATGCGGTGAGTTCACCAAACTTTTTTGCCTCGTAAGCTAGTGCTTTATTAATGGGCTTATGTAAACCATATTTGATCACGTCAAGTATAGCTAATGGTGCGGGATAATTTCCGTAGGTTTTTTTAAGTACTTGTTTCCGTGCAGTATAAATAATGGCGTGGCTAATGAAGGGTAGTGATAATAAATGTTGCTGTAATGAGGGTTTTTTACGACAGTTTATTAATGTAAGTGGATTAAAGATGAATTTTCTCGCCATTTTTTTTGCCGCATGTATAAGAATACTTGCGGGGACTACTTCGTCAATCATGCCTAAGCGTAATGCCCGTTTGGCATCAAGTTGTTTGCCCGTTAAGATAATGTCTAGTGCGGCAGGTAAAGGGATTAAACGTGAGAGCTTTGTCGTGCCAGTTGCGCCGGGCAATAAGCCTAGCATCACTTCGGGTAAGCCAATTTTTGTTTTGGGGTTGTTGGTGGCGATACGATAATGACAGGCAAGCGACAGCTCATAACCAGCACCTAAACAAATGCCATCAATAGCTACAATATAGGGCTTTTTACTGTTAGCGATGGTTTGTAGCATAGTGTGTGCTTGTTGCACAATCGCGGTGCCTTCTTCAGCGGTTTGTGCCTGTTGTAACATCGAGATGTCTGCGCCAGCAATAAAACAATCGGTTTTACCACTCACAAAAATAACCGCTTTAATGTTGTTATTCTTATCGATATCTTCGGCCAATAGAGTGAATTCTTCCATGACTTGTTGATTAAAAATATTCATGGATTCTTGTTGCACATTAATGGTGATGGTGTAAATGCCATCACCATCTAGTTCGGTTGATAAAGCTGTCGAGTTGTTTTTTTTCATTGCAGTTATCTTTGTGTTTTTAAATATTAATTGTAACTACTCAGCTCACAGTAAAAATCGCGCTGAGCTGCGTTAAAAAATGATTATTTACACTTGTAAACTCACATTTTTCGCCTTGCTAAGCACAATTTTGACTGCAATCTGAACAGTTACGGACAGTGTTGAGTAGTTACTATTAATTTTTCGCAGTAAATTCCTATTTATGGTTAGCCATTACTCTGCTTCTAAAATCATTGCTGCACCAATACCACCTGCGGCACATGCAGTTGTTAGGGCAAGACCGCCGCCACGGCGTTTAAGTTCGTGTAGGGTTTGGGTGATAATACGTCCGCCGGTTGCTGCAAAAGGGTGGCCGTAAGCCAGTGATCCGCCTAAGACATTGAACTTGCTCATATCTATTTCCCCCAAGGCTTTTTTACGGTGTAAAAATTCAGCAGCATATTGTTTCGAACCAAAGGCTTTTACGTTGGCTAACGTTTGGGCGGCAAAGGCTTCATGCATATCAATTAAGGTTAAGTCATCTAGTGTCATACGGGCTTTTTTAAGGACTTTAGATGACGCTTGTGTTGGCCCCATCAGCAAATCTTTTTCTACCGTATTAGCGGTGAAGGCATAGTGTTTAATATAGCCAAGAGGCTCATAACCTAATGCTTTGGCGACGGACTCTTTCATGAGTAATAGCGCGCAAGCACCATCGGTAAGCGGTGTACTATTGGCGGCAGTCACACTTCCGTGCTGGCGATCAAAGGCGGGCTTTAAAGAGGAAAGTTTTTCTAGTGTTGAATCAGCACGAATGTTCTCGTCACGTAGAAATGCCTGTTTATAAGGCTCTACATAGGCCGAAATAATTTCTGCATCAAGCTTGCCTGCTTCCCACGCTTTATGGGCTAACAGATGTGAACGTAATGTCAGCTCATCTTGTGCTAGGCGGCTAATGCCAAAATCTTTTGCCATCTGTTCCGCGCTATCGCCCATCCGTAATTGTGTAGTGTATTCAGCAATGGCGGGTGGGTTGGGTAATAGGTCTTTTAGACGTGTGCCTTTGAAGGCTTTCAATTTAGCCCCCAAAGAACGCGCTTTATTGGCAGCGACCAACTTCATGGCAACGTTATCACTAAAACAAATGGGCACAATGCTAGACGAATCTGCACCACCGGCAATACCAATTTTTATATCGTTAGTGTTAATGCCGTCTACAATCGAAGCGACGGATTGAAAGCTGGTAGCGCAGGCACGAGACACGCTATAAGCATCGCAAGTCACCGGTATATTCGTTCCCAGTACCACTTCGCGTGCAATATTTGGCGCCTTAGGCAACGCGACGACTTGCCCATAAATGAGTCGATCAATGGTAGACGTATCTATATTGTTTTGTGCGATCAATTCTTTAACGACCATCCGACCCAAATCAATCGCATTGATGCGTTTAAAAAAAGTACCTTGTCGGGCAAAAGGCGTGCGTAATCCTGCGACAACGGCAATACGGTCAGGCATGGAATTCTCCTCATGGGGCGCTGTTTATCAGTTTTCGCTCGTTTACAGGTGTTGATATTGCTGCATATGGTCTATTCTTATGGGGTGTGTTTTAAATTAGTATAGAGTATAAATATAAACAACGCATAGACACCTCTTAGGAGTGACCAATATGACTTTATTTTTCTTATTCGCGGTAATAGCGATTGTATTTTTTTGCGCGTACTCCCAAGTCCCCTTACTCATTACGGCGCTGATGTTTTCAGCCTTAACGGTCGTTAAGCTGATTACCACAGGCCTAGGTTTTTTTGGAATTGTCCTCATCATTATTTCTGCGGTATTGCTGTTGTTAGCGCAAAAGCCGTTGAGACGACAATATTTTAGCCGCTCTATTTTCACTTGGTTTCGTAGCGTATTACCCGATATTTCTCAAACCGAGCAAGAAGCAATAGATGCGGGTACGGTGTGGTGGGATGGGGAGTTGTTTAGTGGTAAACCTAACTGGAATAAATTACTGAGTTTACCTAAGCCCAGTTTTACCAAGGAAGAGCAAGCTTTTCTAGATGGCCCTGTGATTGAGTTATGCCGGATGATGGACAACTGGAATATTAATCATAATTTAGCCGTCATTCCACCAAAAACACTGCAATTTATTAAAGATAATGGCTTTTTAGGCATGATCATTCCTAAAGAATATGGTGGTCTCGGGTTTTCTGGTATGGCGCAGTCGGAAGTGCTAAGCCGTATCTCGGTGACGGGTGGCTGTATTAGTATTTTTATTGGTGTGCCTAATTCTTTGGGGCCCGGTGAGTTATTAATTAAATATGGTACCGAAGCACAAAAAGATCATTACTTGCCGCGTTTAGCGAAAGGCGTGGATGTCCCTTGTTTTGCCTTAACCGGCCCGATGGCAGGATCAGATGCAACGTCAATGCCTGACACGGGAGTAGTGTGTAAGGGTGAGTTTAATGGTGAGGAAGTCGTAGGGATTACACTCAATTTTGAAAAACGTTATATCACCCTTGCCCCGGTAGCGTCGGTTGTTGGTTTGGCATTTCAGTTAAGTGACCCTGACCACTTAATGGGCGATAAAGATGAGTATGGTATTACTTGCGCACTGATCCCACGTAAAACCAAAGGTATTCGTATTGGCCGTCGCCACAAGCCTATAGGCGATGCGTTTATCAACGGCCCTATCTTTGGTAAAGACGTATTTATCCCACTGGATTATATTATTGGTGGTTCAGCCATGGCGGGTATGGGGTGGACGATGCTAGTGAATTGTTTATCCGTAGGTCGTTGTATCACCTTGCCCAGTATTGGTAATGGTATGTCGAAGCAAATGCTCATGGGTACTTCGGCATATGCGGCGGTACGTCAGCAGTTTGGTTTGCCGATTGCCAAGTTCGAGGGCGTGCAAAAACCCTTAGCGCGTATAGCGGGCTATAGTTATATTGAAAATGCCGCCTGTGCTCATACCGTGCAATCGTTGTCTTATGGCGAGAAGCCCAGCGTAGCGTCAGCGATTTTGAAATATCACGTTACAGAAATGGCGCGTCAGTGCTTAATTGATGCGATGGATATTCATGGCGGTAAATCTATTATGACGGGGCCTAAAAACTATGTGGCCGATCCTTACAGTTCAATACCTATTTTAATTACTGTTGAGGGCGCAAATATTATGACGCGCAACTTGATGATCTTTGGTCAAGGTGCCACCCGCAGCCATCCTTATGTATTAAAAGAAATGCAATTGGCGAAACAGCCGATCAATGACAATACGGTTGCCGAATTTGATGACACATTCTTTGCGCATATTGGATTCTCTATCGGTAATGCAGTGCGCTCACTCGCGTTGGGGGTTGCGGGTGGCTTGTTAAGTAAAAACCCCGGTCATTCACGTTTGGTGAAACACTATCGTGATCTAGATCGTCTCAGTGCAAACTTTGCACTGATGGCCGATGTATCGATGTTGTCATTGCAGTCGAGTTTAAAATTTAAAGAAATGTTGTCTGCTCGTTTAGGGGATTTATTAAGTCACCTTTATATGGCGAGCATGGTGCTAAAACACTATGAAAGTGAAGGGTGCCCAGACGATGAATATCCTTTGGTGAAATGGAGCCTGGCGCATCTAACCCACCGTTATCAAGTAGCAGCGGATGAAATATTACACAACTACCCCAATCGTTTGGTGGCACTCAAACTACGTTGGTTAATCTTTCCTTTAGGTAAACCCTTTAACGCCCCGCAAGATACATTGGATACCGAGTTAGCGAATTTGTTTACGCGCAATACGAATATGCGCCAACGTTATTTAGCGAATGTGTTTGCAGAAAATATCGACGTGAATCCAGCTGGGCAGGTGAATCATGTTTTCTTAGAACATGATCGATTGGAGCCGATATTTAAGAAGGTTATTGCCGCTATTCGTGACAAAACCATTAAGAAAGCGATCGGCAAGCAACAAATTGAGCTGGCAAAAGAGGCGGGTGTGATTACGGCCACTGAAGCGAAAAAATTAATGGCTTACGATAAGCAGTTGATGGAGATCATTCATGTGGATCATTTTGAAGAAAAAGAATTGATTCGCGTAACCCCAGAGCTTAAAAAACCGGCTGCAAAAAAGAAAGCAGCAGTGAAAAAAACGGCTGTTAAAACATCGACAGATAAAAAATAACAGTCGTTATTAAATTGAAAGGAGGCTTGTGGTGCTAACGTCGCATCCTACTGATGAATGATATTTTGTAGGGTGTGTCGTGCGCACGATTATGTATGCAGATTAATTATTCTTTTAAAAAGAATAGTTAATTTGCGCGGCTAATGTGTGGATATTCACATTGTTGTACGAGCCAGCAAGTTGACCAATTGATGCCCCGTTACGGGTTATATCTTGATCCACAGGAGCGCTATCAAAACGGATATAACGATAAGCAAAATCAAGTTGTAGTTGCTTGCTGTATTGATAAGTCGCCCCTACGCTATACCACTGTCTATCAGAATCAACAGTTCTTACCGTGCGGGTTGCATCGGGGACAGGGGTTTCATCTAATGCAAAACCGGCACGAACACCCCATTGTTGATTAACCCTATAATCTGCACCTATTGTCATGGTTTCCGAATCATTCCATTGTGTAACTAATAGAGAGTTCTGGGAAGCAACACCATCGGGGAAAAGTACATCCAGTTGCTGAAAACGACTCCAGCGTGTCCAGCGATAACCTAACGATAACTGCCAGCGGTCAGATAAAGGATTGGTATAGCCGATATAAGCTGATTCTGGTGCAGTAAAATCAGCATTAGCATCAAACACCCCATTAGTGTCAGGTGTTAAATCGGCAAAGGTCGCAGTGCCTCTTATGTCATGGGTCACTTTGGAACGATAGCTAACGCCTAAACGTGATTCATCTTCAAAGCTAAGCATGGCTCCTAAATTGTATCCCCACGCAGCACTGTCACCTTCAATCGTTAGTGTCGAATCAGACGCAGCAGGGATCAGAGCACCGCTAAGTTTTGCATCAAGCCTTTGATAACTAATACCAAAACCAACAGCTACATGTTCATTAAGCGTATAAGAAAATGAAGGGTTTATATTAACGGTGGTGATTTTTGTTTCTAGCCCGCTATAGCGTCCAATAAAATTATCCGTATAGCTCGTATGCGTAGCAAAAGGAGCGGTGAACCCTAAGCCAAAGTGCCATTGATTATTAACCGGTCTGACATAATAAAAATTGGGGGTGATGGTGTTTTGTCCGCCATCATCGTTTGTACCAGTATTAGCATCAGTACTTCCCGTATTGGTGAATTTACTTTTAGGCTGAATAAAAGCCAACCCGCTTTGTAACTGTGAATCTTTTAATAGCGACATCCCTGCAGGGTTAAAAAAAACTGCCGAGGCATCATCCCCCACTATTCCAAAACCAGCATGTGCTCTACCCAGCGAGGTTACGCTATGGTCAGATAATTGAAAGCCGCCAGCGACGACACTCGGACTCATTAAAAGAGTTGCCACAATACTGGAGAAATAAGAAAAATAGCGGGTGCAACGTCTTAAACGATAAATGTTAAGGTGATTTCCTAAGAAAGTGGCTGTTATTGGCATCATCACGAGTTCGTATTATTGTCGTTAACTAAGTGTTTTTAACTATACTCTCTTAGTCGATCCGTTGTTTTTTACCTGTATTAGGTCAACTAGGTCAGTGATGTTGATCGTTGTTTCATTATTGTAGGTGATATCAGCATAGCGTCGATATAATGGCGCTCGCTCTGCGTGAATATCAGAAAAAGTTTGCCCTTCCGAGCAAGCAATACCACGAGGGCCTTGTCCATTGATACGCTTTTTTAGTTCATCGACACTGACTTCTAGGAAAACAATAATCCCGAGGCTTTTCAGATGTTGCATGGCAGTATCACTGTAAATAGCGCTACCACCAGTAGAAATGAGCGCACCTAGGGCATCTAAGCCAAGAATGACGTGCTCCTCTATCGCTCTAAGAGTTACATGGCCATCATTATCTTGAATGTCTTGTAGCTGCCGCCCTTCTTGTGTTTGAATCATGATGTCGGTGTCAATAAAGTTCAAACCGAGCGTTTTTGCTAGTTGAACACCCACGGTACTTTTGCCTGAACCAGGCATTCCGATTAAAATTATATTCATTCTATTTTCTGCAAAAGGCTTAGGAGGCGTAGTATCTATCATGACGCGAATGATATCTTTATGGACGTTTGCCTGCAAACTTTATAGTGACTCGTTGGTAAAAAATGCCTGTTTAACCCTGCAAGATAATTGCGCAATCAGCGTGCCGTTGTTATTGACGTGTTGCTGGGCGTCGCATAGGTTTCAACCAATCGCACTTAACACCGCAGCGGCCTTGCAGCAATGTGCCGCGCAGTGGGAGGGTGGATGTATTCAGCCTCTTCGGCAGTTACGCCGAGAAATGAAAGGTAAACTGTTTACCGCTGGTGACGATGGCGTTGCTTGGAACTATGCGCGAGAGCAAATTAAAGCGATAGAGTTGTCCGCTGAGCAGTCTCTATTGCAAACACTAGAACGCAGTATGCAGCAAGAATGTATCGAATTAGATATAGATATAAAAACGGGTTATTTTAATGAGGACGATAAGCAGGCAGCCTTTCTTTGGATTGATAGATTACTGAGTGATATCCATCAGTGTTTTCCGCATATTATGCAATTAACCGGCACTGCAAAAGATATGGCGCATGGTGCAATCGCACAAATTGTACTAGCAGTTATACATGCAGGGCATCCGCAGATACAGTATGATGCGCTGCTAATACACGTAAACGGCTACAGACTACAACGTCTGGTTTCGGGCCATTAAGTAGACTCTCTTATGCTAGAAAAACATCGCTTAACGTATCTCGATAGCTTGGGTATAGAAAACTATATGCCACGTTTCCAGTTGCCACACGCTTTGTCATCTCAGTTATTGTCGGATGAGGCCTTACAAGAACCTGCGGCGTTCTCTACTACTGATATATCAAAAGTGTTATCAGCTCCGACAGAAAAACTCGCAGCCATAGCGGAAGAGTCCGAGACTTTGGCTGCTAGCATTAAAAATGAAGGTGATTTCCGCGTTCAGGCCGCGCCAGGTGTAGATGCTTTAATGGCATCGTTAGGTATTCAGCGCGAAAAACCATTGGCTGAACCTCTTACAGAGGCCGAATCATCCCCGGTTGTCGTAAACACAAACACTAGCGCCGATATAAGTGCCGACACTAGCACCGATGTAAATTCTAGCGATAAGATCGATACGCTAACACCTCTACTTAAATCAAAAAAAGTTGCTGCGTCGTTAACTACAGCAGAAAAAAATGCTGCACAGACCGAGATTCGCTTTACGTTAAATGTGTGGCGCATACGCGAAGAGTTAATGGTGATTGATTCTCGACAGCCTGCGGCAGCCTTACCTACCGAAAAGTTACTACAAAATATTCTACGCAGTGTGGGTTACCCTTTAGCGCAGCTTCCACCCAGTGAGTTATTGCGTTGGCCTCTCTTTACAAACAGAAAGCTGACCAGCAAAAATATCACTAACAAACATATAGACCAAAGTAGTGAGGAAGAAGAGGCGCGCGCGATGGTGCAGGCGTATTTGTCTGCTCAGTATGCGAAAGCGCCGGTTAAAGCGTTGTTATTGTTAGGGCAAAGCGCCGTGCAATTTGCACTGACTCCAGATGCAGACATTAAGCATTTTTATGAGCAGTATAAAGGCTCACAAATATTCTCTTCGCCGTGGCAAAGTCAGGTGCTCGTGGCGCCAAGCCTAGTGGATATGCTTCATGATCCAATGCAAAAACGTGTTACATGGCAGGCGTTGCAAGTCCTGTTACATTCTCAAGCATAATGATGGCGGAGCTACATAATTCACGTAACGATCAGCGGTACTTATTGCGTGACATGAGTGAAAGCGACCTTGATGCAGTATTAGCGATAGAAAATGTTGATCAGCTACACCCGTGGTCTAGACCTAGCTTCTTGTCGAGTATTCACTCTAGCCATCAGTGTTATATAGTGGAAGATAACAAGCAGCACACATCTCAGCCTTGCGTTGCCGCTTATGCCATCGTATCAACAGCAGCAGATGAAGCCGAGCTGTTAAATATTACGGTATCATCCCATTATCAACGGCAAGGTATTGGGGGGTTATTATTGCAGCACTTAAGTGAATCATTTGACGAAAGTATTACGACATTCTTCCTCGAAGTTCGTCGTTCTAACCTATCAGCTATTGCCCTATACGATACACATTATTTTAATGAAGTGGGCGTTCGTACTCATTATTATCCCAGTGATAATGGTTGTCGAGAAGATGCCATTATTATGGCCTTGTCACTGTCTTTGTAAACTGATCTTACCACTAACTATTTTACGCGGAGTATTATTTGTTGTCGTCTATTCCTCTTAGTGCACGCTATATGATAATGAGTGCATTAGGTTTCGCTTTAATGGGGGTGTTTGTCAGAATCGCTTATGGGCAAGGTATACCCGTTCTAGAAATTGTTGCTGCTAGAGCTCTAGTTTCGGCTTTCATCAGTTATGCGGATATTAAACGCAAAAAAATTTCTCCGTGGGGGGAACGAAAAGACTTACTTATCGCTCGTGGCGCTGCGGGTGCTATCGCGCTTATTTTTGTCTATACCGCACTTGCCGCTTTACCCTTTGCAGAAGCCACTGTTTTGCAATATTTGCATCCTCTGTTTACGGCATTATTGGCGGTTATTTTCTTACGAGAATACTTACAAAAAAATACCCTTATTTGTATCCTGTTAAGTGTGATCGGTTTGCTTATTATAGTTCGCCCAAGTTTTCTTTTTAGCGGTCTGGCTGGCGATTATCCCGCATGGGCAGTAGCTGCAGCCATAGCAGGAGCCTTTGGAAGTGCGGTGGCTTATGTATTGGTGCGTAAACTGAATGCAACTGAAGATAGCTCTGTTATTATTTTTTACTTTCCGATTATGGCGCTGCCGTTATCTTTGCTTATGCTCGGTGATAACATTGTTATGCCCCAAGGGTGGGCATGGCTTAGTTTGTTATTAGTGGGTATCGCGACGCAGGTTGGGCAAGTGGGTTTAACAAAAGCAATGCAAACGGCCAGTGCAAGTAAAGCGACAAGTTTTTCGTATTTGCAAATTATATTTGCCATGGTGTTGGGTGTAATATTTTTTGATGAAATACCCACGTTATGGACTATAACAGGAGCAGTTTTTATTATGTTAGGTGTGGTGATTACTGCTTGGTCTTCATCGCATAAGTCGGCATAGTGTCAACTGTTAATCAATTTTAAAATGTTGGCATGATTTTATACAGGTAGTGTCAGAAATAGAGGTTTGAATGAAGAATAACGAAATAGTAAGGCGTTTACGTTTTGTTTTGAAAGTGGACGATAATGTATTAAGCGAATGTTTTCGCTTAGCGGGTTGCAAGCTGCCTATCAGTGATATTAATAATTTTTTACTTTCAGAAAAAGCAAAAACCTATAGTGATTGCCCAGATAAACACTTTATTCAGTTTTTAGATGGATTAATTGTCCATCTTCGCGGCCCATCACCTAACGGTGTGCCTGAACCTGTAGCCATAGATAATAATGTGATTCTCAAGAAGCTTCGTATTGCGCTTACTTTAGAGTCTAGAGACTTAGATAATATTTTTATGTTGGCTGATTGCGAGATGTCGGCGCACGAAATATCGGCATTGTTTCGCAAGCCGAATAATAAGCATTTTGTGGCGTGTAGTGATGAATTACTAGAAAAGTTTTTTAGTGGTCTTAGCTTATACGTAAGAGATTAGGTGTTAATCGATGGTCATTATCATTTTAAATTACAGCTCGTTTTTCATCGTTTTCGATGTATCGCTGGTTGATACTTGGTCGTCAATGTTTAGTGCGAGAGAGAGTAAAACTTGCGGAAGAAGTGAAAATAAAATCAGACTTGATACCGGCTAAATTAACCGTAACTAGTGGGTGATAGGCGATGGTATACTTTTTTCTGAGTTTTCTTCAGTAGTAGGGATAGCTGAATCTAGACTATCCTTCTCCTTAGGCGTTTCGTCTTCAAGTTTTTCTTGCCCTTTTCCTGCTATAGGTTCTATTCGTACCAGTTCCATTTTTTGGATGTCATCGATGCGAAAAAAGAAGGCTGCCTTCGGTATTTTTTGAGTGATATGCGTAAATAAGACCGTCGTTGCCCCAATATTTTACATTGCGTAAAAGAATAACCCCCGTTGTTAATTGATGGCTACTAATATTTGGGTAGAGTTTTTATGAGACTTCGCCGTAATTGTAATAGCTATTGATGACATCGTCTTCTTCGAGGACATTAAATTGTGTAAAGGTCCATACGGTATCACCATCAAAGTTTGATCCGATAGATGAGAAATCAAACTTTGCGTTGCATCCCATGAGTAAAATGACAATTAATACGAGTACTGCTTTATTTTCATCATTCTTATTATCCTTTTAATTGTTTTTGTAACCACGTTGATATAGCCGTAATTTCTTCCATGC
>Ga0307488_10003997_pt1 | contig 12294 bp, 12 predicted proteins | sample SB02metaG_FD_202248 | JGI IMG/M metagenome (GOLD analysis project Ga0307488, IMG submission 202248) | Sea-ice brine microbial communities from Beaufort Sea near Barrow, Alaska, United States - SB 0.2 | ecosystem: Environmental > Aquatic > Marine > Coastal | place: USA: Alaska | collected...
TTTCTTTTTTGAAGTTCTAACACATTATATACCAAACCCGTATGGTCATTTAGAACCGCACATTATGAAAATTGATAACAAGCCAGAAGAGCTTGATAAAATACGATGTTACGAATTAGATACACTCAATGCATGGGCCGGAGAGCACGGAATTAACTTGCATGTGCATTGTACTGATTATATGAGTTCCAAATATTATAAAACTATTTACAAAAATATTACGTTAAAAAATACCGATTTATTTGTTTCTTGGGTTAGTAGTCGTTTTTACCTTCAGGAAACTTTTAATCGTAACGGATGCATGCCTGGAGATCAGTATCCTCCAACAGATCATCTTGCAAAAACTATAGAATCAAAATTCTTTAGTGCTGCATGGCGTTATGATCCTACTAGACATTTTATTACAAGTTATCTAGCAGGTAAAGATATGATAAGAGGCAATCAGGTTAGTTTTTACTTTAATATAACTACTAATGAAATGAAAAAACGCATGTGGTTTAACTGGAGAGAATTTGAAAAAAAGTATCCCGATTTATCTATAACTATGTGTGCCGGCAACGAAGCATTAAAAGATATGGTTCCGTTGTCGTTTGAAGTAGTAAATCCATACGGTTGCGGTATAAGCGAAAGCGACCCTGATTACAATACTCCTGCGCAATATAACAAACGACAAACACAAGACCCGTTAGACACTTATGAAAAATGCTTTTGTGTAATTATTAACGAAAGTCGTATTACACAGCCGTGGCCAAACATCAGTGAAAAAACTTTAAATGCAATTAAATCTATACGTCCGTTTGTTATGTGTGCTGCACCAGGCACATTACAAATGCTTAAAGATATGGGATTTAAAACATTTGAAAAATACTGGCCAGAAGACTACGATAATATTCAGATAAATTCAGATCGCCTAGTAAGAGTTACCGAAGTTCTTGATTATATTAACGAATATAGTATAAAAGAAATGCGTAAAATGTATTTAGAAATGCTGCCTGATTTGCTACACAATTATTATCAGCTACAACGACTAAAAAAGTTTTATGCAAAATTAAATATGCGACTCGAGGACTAATTTGTTAGCCCAATAAATATGTGCTTCTAACCTATGGTGCCAGTACTCCTGGCCGTCTGTACTAAATCCGTTGTTTAAACAATGCTCGTAAAAACTTTCGTTTTTGTTGTCAAAATTTAAAAAGTTTTCTTTATCAATTTTATCAACATAGTATTTGTATCTAGAAGTATTTTCACAACATTGAAATGCATTTCTAAATATGTATTTGTAACCTTTGCTTTTTAATAATTCTTGCGTTTGTATAATATTATTGTATCTGTTGATATTCCACTGTACCGGATTTATAAACAAATTGTCTGCAAGTATGTCCAAGTTCTTTTTCCAAGGAACAGGTGCCCAGTCTGGATAATGCTGTGGGTGCAAGTGTGTAACATTTGTATCAGGTGCGTCCTTGATAAAATCGTATGCACTTGTAGTACCTTCATTATAAAAGTATTCAGTTCTTTCGGTGCCAGTCCAGTGTATTAAAAACAATGTATTATTTGCTAGGGCAGGGTTATCTAATATCCAATAGAGCGTTGTACGGGCTATGTAGTCGTTACTAGCGCCTGGATATGCTATGTTTGTATAACTCAATCCAAGTTGAGTTGCTATCTGGGCGCCAAAACTATTACTACGATTATAGTTGCCTTCGCCAATGCCGCTGCCTTCAATTTCACTTCCGGCACTATGACTGCATCCGTTTATTAAAATGTGATCATACATTTATAGGCTCTTTGGGTATAATAATGTCTGTGCCACAATGGCAGTGTTGTTTATTACATATAACAGGGTTAAGATCAAAAGTCAAGTCAGTATCTATAATATTTCCGTGTGTTTGCCCAACGCCGCAACTTGCGCCTGATATGGCTCCTCTTGGATTTATAAACAGTGCATCATCAACCTGGCATTTCCACCCTGCAAAAAAATTCTGTCTAGCTGAAATAATTTTATTACTGTTTACAGGCTCAGTTCCTGTATCGTAGTGTGCTATACTAATTGCTTTGTTTTCTCGATAAGGCTTGGGCAAACGCATTACAGTTTCAAATTGTGCTGCTTCTAAAAATGCCGACTTTGCAGGATCTTTATATTCCCAAGGACCTGCATTAACACTCATTTCGTCAAACAACGGTGTCCACTCTAAATTGTAGTTTGGTATTTCATTACGTACACGTTCGCCAAACTCAACTACTTCCCAGAATCGTTTTTCATGCATTAGCATTTTGGTACAAAGGTAATCAACTTTGTCGCAAAGAAATATTGCATTTTCAATATAACGATCTTTTTTACAAAATTCAACATGAAAACTTGCTACAATGTCATCAAACAAATGATGATGCTGTTCCCAATATTTTAAGGGGCGTGACAGGTTTGTATTTACTGCAATTGTAATTCCGGGAATTTCTTCTTTTAAATATTCTACCAACGGAATAAAGTTTTCCCAATAAGTAGGTTCGCCGCCACTAAAAAATATTTTAAAATGTTTGTATCCTTTGTCTTGATACGTTTGAAATATTTTACGAGTATTTGATTTGTATACTTCTAAGTCTCCGTTGTTACGATTGTCGCCTGCCCAATTGCCAGGATTGCAATAACTGCATTGAAAATTACAGAAATTATTTACTTGCCATGTAATACACGCATACGGTTCTGCCATTGGTGTAATTTTAAGTAATGTGTTCACGTATCCATCCTAACTCTGGAAACACTGTCCAGAAATCTTCTTTGCGGTGCTGGTCTAATGTGTGATTCTTTTCAAAAAACTGTTGTAGCTTTTCTTTGTTATAACGACCTACATTCATAAATTGTATTACACTATCAATGTGTCCAAGTACTTCTCGTGCTTTGTTAGGATCGCCGTTGACTTTTTCGTATGCCCACTTTTTGTAGTCAATATACTTAGCACGTAGTTCTTTCTTGTAGTCTTCAGTAATGTAATCCATACGCATAAAGTCAGGACCTGTTAGCACATTAAGTCTACATTTGTCAATATCTACTAGTCCACGTTCTACCCAATCCATATGAAAGTCTGGAAAGTTCCATACATTATATAGACTAATAGTAGGAGTAATTTCAAAATGCACATGCGGAACTTTTTCGAGCATTTCAATTCTGTTGCGCTCGATTTGTTCCCAGTCAGTTCCTGATCTCATAAACTCTGCTCTAGCACCATTGGCATCTAAACTTGCACTAACTTGAACATCTTTAAACTGTGTCCAGTATTCGTAAATACTTTTACTTTTATAACGCATATTACTAAAGTTTGTTGTGTATCGCAATCTTACATCTGTTTTGTCTGTTGCAATCCAGTGATCAAGAATCTTGTAATGTTCGTTAGTAATAAGAGGCTCGCCGCCTGCCCAATATACTTCTTCAACGTTGGGCAAATACTTTTGTAAATTTTCCCAGTAATTGTTTTCTTTAGCAATATTTACAACTGTACTACCGTTATTTTTTAGCATATTAGCAATTTCGTGTTTGCCATATAACTCGCCGTGTTCTTGTGCGTGTAAACTACTAAGCTCAGGGCCGCAACTACGACATTTCATATTACAAATATTACTAAAACGTACATCCATATAAGCCATGCGAAACTCATCAATGCTTCCGTCTGCTGCTGTTTTTTCTACAAGGTCAAAGTGTTTGTCGCCAAACCATTCGTTACTGTTTTTACGCAGTGTCCAAATCCATGTGCTTTCTTCAAGTTCGTAACAACGGCGGCAAGCAGGTAATTGCTCACCATTAATCATTGCTTTGCGTAACTCTTTGTACTTGTCGCTATTCCAAACTTCTTCAATTGAATTTGTTTTTAAGTTGCCAAATGGCTGATCACTATCTGCAATGCAGCAAGGCATAGCACGACCGTCTGGCCAGGCATGCATATGTATCCAAGGCAAGATGCAAAATGCCTTGTCCTCTTTTAATAATTTTTCTTTATCCATTTAGCATACTCGTTAATTCAGGAAATATTTCAACAAAATTTTCGTTGCGGATCTTATCGCGTCTTACAGTATTATGTATGAATTCTTGTTTGTTATCATTCCAAATGTCGTTGCTGTTGGTAAATTTGATTGCATTTTCTATATGCTGCACACTCCAAAAGTCCATTTGTTTCATTTTTTCAACTAATGCATTTAACTGCTTGGTTCCAACGTCTTTTAACTCTTGCGGCAATGATTGTGCGCTATAAAAACTTGGGTTTAACAAATGATAGATACTGATGTAGTCATGCTGTCTTAATAGATCATTATTAATCATATACCAAATAAAGTCAGCAAGTGTAACATAATTTAAGTTACTTAATACGCAATTAAATTGATAATCAATAAAATCAATGTCACGTATTTTACGCAGGTTATTTTCTACTGTCATCCATTCTGTACCATGTCGAATGTATTCTGTTTTTTTACCGTAATGATCAAGGCTTGCACTTACTTCAACTTTTTTAAAATTACTCCACATATCAAGTATGTCATAATTTTTATATTTAAAGTTGCTCATATTTGTATTGTATCGCAACACAATATCTTTACAACTTCCGTTGCGGATCATTTCATCAAGTATAACATAGTGCTCATCTGTAATTAGAGGCTCGCCTCCTGCAAAATACGCAAGTTCAATATTAGGAATTTGATCTAATACTTGATTTAATAAACTACCAGTATCATCTGCATGTTGAATTACTTTAAATCCCGGAGGAGGTGCGTCATGTGCTTTATGCTCTTGCGCCCATTTACTGCTAAACTCGCTACCGCAAGTTCTACATTTAAAATTACATATATTACTAAATCGAACATCATAATACGCCATTGTAAATTTGTCTAAACTGCCATCTGCATTTGTATACGGAACAAGTTCATCGTACTTGTGTGCAAACTTCTCAATGCTGTATTTTCTAAAACTGTAAGGAGAACTTTCTTCGTGTTTGTAACAAAAAGTACATGCTTCATTCTTCTTGCCTGACAGCATATCTAAACGCAACTGTCGCATTTTATCATTATTAAATGCTTGTGCAAGTGTGCTGTCTTTAGTATTAGCAAATGGTTCAACATAATCACTACTACAGCAGGGATATATGTTTCCTTTAGGAGTTACATTCATGTGCAACCAAGGAAACATACAAAACGTGTTACTGCTTTTTAGATGATCATCCTTCATTTGCATCCTTACATAATGCAAAGAAGTTTTGCATTTCCGGAAATGATGCTTCAAAGTCTATGTTGCGTCTGCGATCCTGCTCCTTAAAAAAATTATAAAAATCTTTACGACCTTCTTTGACTTTTTCAGCACCGTATTCTGTAGTTCGCATATAACTTACAACACGACGGAACTTTTCATATTCCATTGTGCTAAAATGTAACTTGCTACCTTCTTGCATATTATCTTCGATAAACTTTAAATGACTTTCCATATATTCCATATATTCTTCTTTTGGAAGAATATTAATATCGTACTGCAACGGTTCTTTTAGATAAGGTGTATCAAAGTGAATACGTTGCCAGCGTCCGCTTGCAACATCGTTATATTTTTTGCGCCATTCTAAAATCTTTTCAAGTAGTGTTTGAAATGTAGTTACACTAAAAATATTAAACGTAATCATGAATGTTACTGGAGCAGTTGTGTTTGTTAAGAAATAATCTAAGTTGCGTTCAAAAACTTCCAAGTCAAGACCGTCTCTAATGTATTCAGCACGTTGATTCCATGTGTCCACACTAGTAAATAATTTAAAAGATTTAATTTTATTTTGACTTAACAAACTATTCACACTATCTGTAAACTTAGCAAGTTGACGTTCTTTGCCACCTAAGTTACTGTTTACATTTAATTCAAGATTAGGTTTTGGTTCTTTTTCAAGTTCGTCAAACAATCGATATGTGCTTTTTTGAATAGTTGGTTCGCCGCCGGTGATGCGCAAAATGTTTAATGTCTTGCTAACTTCAGGCCACCATTTCCACCATGCACGAACATACGGGTTACTGTCTTCTTCGTAAACTTTAAACCAGTCAATATCACAACGGTGATTCTTTACATTTGTATAAGGACCATGCTGTTTAATTTCTTGATGGAAACGGCTACTAGCTTTTGGATGACAATATCCGCAACGGAAATTACATTCGTTGCCAAATGAAATTTCAATGTATTCTGGATTTACGTCAAAGTCCCAAGGCTTTAATTTTACTTCGTTTAGACGTTCTTCATTGTAAATACTAGCACTGCGAATATGCCTATCGCTTACAAAATCATCACCCATGTTTTCGACATTCCAGCAGTAGTTGCATCCTACACACTGCTTACCTTCTAGCATGTCTTTACGTTCTTGCTTTTTATGCTGTGTATTATGCAATGCACTTGGATTAGTTAATAGCTCGTCTACGTCAATCTTATGGGGCGCGGGATGATAACAACTGTGTGTTTCTCCTGTTTGTAAATAGATAGTAGTATGATACCATTTGGCAAAACAAAACGTAGGACTAAAATGTCTTGTTGTTATATCATTAACGTGTTCTGTTTTGAGTTTTTCGAAAGACATTAAGTCTCCTTAATAAATTGTTGTTTGGCAATGCGAGCAGGATTTTGGTATACTGTTTTAAAGAATTTACTTTGTTGGGCGCCTAATGCAGATTCTGCAATTGGCAAGCCTAACTCATTAATAAGTTTAATACCATATGTGCCTATTTCATATTCAATGTCTTCAATTGCAGCAAATGAAGTTTTCCACAAGTCGTTTAGATAGTTAAAGTCTCGTACTTGTACATAATCCCAATCTGTACACATTGTCATATATAGGCCTGCTCTTGCTCCTAATATAGCCCAGTCACCGTTTTCTACATCTGCGCCTACCATAAGCCAAATATACAAACGATGTAAGTTTTTCCAGTGGTTACGTTTAAATTGGTCCACAGAAGGTTTAATTCCTCTGTCAAGTGCCATTTTAACACCTTCGCGAAATCCTGCTCTCCATGCTTGTTGCGGCGTAGCATTATTCATAATCTCACTATAACAAGTGTTCATCTGAATATATTCCATGTCCCAACAAAAATCTACTTGTGCGTGAGGATTGCCCGGATCGGCGTTTTCGTGTGTACGCATATTTAAAACTTTTGTTTTAGGCCAACACTTGATGCCGCCGTTGCCATACATAAGCCCATTAATAGTATTACGGGCGGTCCAACTAATTACACAGTCATCTAGTTTTACTTCTTTGTTCCACGACACATCTTCGTGGTCGTCTAGATCAAATTCTTTAGCAAGAAATGCTTTGTTAATAATATTGTCGCCGTCAATGGTAATAAAACGATCTGTTTCGCTAAGCCTTGCACATGCCTTGTGTGCAGCATCACTACCTTCTACGCCGTGTACACGTTTTGCCCAAGGAATTTTACTACACAAATCTGCATAGTTTTTATCTGCATTGGGTTCGTCGTATGACAAATATATAATGTCATAATCTAAAACTCTAAACTTGTTGCTCATTGTAGGACCTCGTGATAGTATGTTTCTAATCTCTTTGTAGTATATACGCTTATTTGGTGTTCGTCAAGCTCTAATCCGGATACAAATGGAATTGAATAATTCTCAGTTATATTATTAAGATCTACTACAAAATACTGATATAAATTATGCGGGTCGTTTTTACTTGTAATACTAAAATTTAAAGCACTGGTAAATTTTACAGTTTGTGCTTTTAAATTATCAGCTAACGATTTATCAAGTATTAAATTCCACCGTTTGTTTTTAATATCTTGTTGCAAGGTAAAATCAGGACGCTCGGGTCTAACAGTGGGCAATTTATAAATTTGATTATTAATATTAAATTGTATTTCTTCTTCGACATATCGACTACGTACTACGTGTTGTTTGGTAACAGTATCATACAATACAACATAATTACTAATAACCTCCTTGCCGGTGATAAGATTTAGTACTTCGTTGAGTTCTACAGTAACATACGTTCCTTCTAAATCATTACGATTTGATACACTAGTAATTTCGCCTGCATTGTCAAAATAAACATAACGACTTGTTGGCACATATATTATTTCATTAGTCATGTTTTATTCCTAATTTATTTTCATAAGTTTCTACAACTGATTTATTGCAGAAACTTTTTTCTGTATAATGAAAAATTCCCGATTGGGTAAAGTTTCCAATTTTTAAATTACAGTCATTGTCTAAATATGTACCAACTTGCTCTTGCCACGAGTCGACATATGTTTTTTCCCAACCCTGACATTTTAATTTCATGTGCGTAAATGTTGGGTGTGTTGTTTTGCTTGTAATAGTATCTTCACAGTTTAATATTTTTGCAACAACTGCGCTGCTTACATCAATACTAGGCCATTTTTGAAAATATTTTCCACCTGCATATTGTCCATAAAACAATTCCCAATTGTTCATTACAAGTTCTAACCATTTATAAAAGGTGTGCGCGGTATCGCATTTTTTAAACCAGTGAAATCCTGCATACAGATTAGGAAGATTGTGATTACGAAACGCTTTACGATAGTGTGTGTTGTCTGCCCAATCACCTCGATATGTTTGCACTTTGTCAGTATAAAATACATCATGCTTATCAAGTGTAGTTTTCCAATGGGCAATATTATTTAATACCAGCATATCGCTGTCAATAACTGCGGTTTCTTTAAACGGTGTTGCGTGATAAATTTTCCAACGGTTTTCAATTTTCCATGTACTGTTTTTACTTTTATCACCGAAAGGAATTGGAACAACATGCTCAAATAAATCTTTGTATTTTGTTGGAACACTATCGTTAGTAATCAAACAGATCTTACTTTTAGGATTAGTAAGTCGAATACTCATTGCTGCAAGACATGCTTGCTGTACATAGTCGTCTGTGCTGTTTTGGGCATATATTGTAAAATCAAGAGTAGAGTTCATCGATAATCCTATTTAAACTAAATTTATTAATAACGTGCATACTTGAATTTGCAATTGTTACTGGATAATAACCCGACGAATCTTGTTTTTCTACTAAAAATTTAAATTTAGTATCATCAATACTGTGGCAAATATCTCGGTCAGTAATATAATACAACGTTCCAGGAAGTTGTTTAATAAAGTTTCCAGACTTATGTCCATTCATAATATGAACAGCAATACTAAATGCAAAATCATTTCTAAATGTACCATTTTTAATTTGATAAACATTTCGATAATGCTGATACGTTTGCTGAATATGCGTCACAAGATTAAAGAACGTTTCTGTTATTTCAGACTTTCTAAAAAATACAACAGTCGCCCAATAAAAATCAATGCTATTAGGACTAATATATTTAAACTCGCTTAAATCTCTCCAGTTGGATAATTCAACTGCATCCTTGTACATCATAATATCAGATGTTTGATCAAAACAATTATTTAATATATCATTTGAAATAATATAATCAGTATCCATTACAATTGTTTCATTGTATGGTGTCAGAGTGTACACATTAGATCTTGCTGTATTTTTAAACTCTAAGTTAGTTGACGAATACAATCCGTCCTTGTAGCCCTTGCGTGTGTAATCAATAGTATTATCTATTTCAATTAACTGATCAAACGGATGAGTAGGATAATGTTTTTCTAAATAACTAATATTATCTGTAATCAAACTTACAGGTATATTTAAATATCTAATAATCCTGTCTGCACAAAAAACTGCTTGTTTGATATAATCAATACTTGAGTTATTACGTGCAATAAGAATTACGCCTTTAGTCATTAAAAATGCCTTCAACTGTCCGGTTAGTTTTTAGTTTGTTATATTCTGTGAGATACGTATTTGTTGCTTCAAAATACTTGCTACATATTGCAAGAGAGAAAATGGTAAGATCTTCAATTTCAATAGGCAAATCGTTGTCATCTACAAGAATTGTATCTGTCTGATGTAATGCAATTAAACTTTGACAAAAACTTATTAGTTGTTGAGTAACTGTAAATTTTCCGCCATTAAAATAATGTGTTAAATTGTCCTGATATTGTTCTTTGAGAATGCGTTTTTGATTATCCAATGTAATCATATAATTAGAAAAATCTAATGCTTTTTTAAGTTTGTCGTCCATAGGTGTACTCCTTAACACTATTATACATTACAATAGTGCAATTGTCAAGATAAATTAGATTATTACTGGAATGTTGTTATTGTTGTAAGAGTTGGATTTGGTAAACTACATGCAGTGTAAGATGCTGCATTGTAAGTAAAAGTACTGTCTGGTCTTAGTGCAACTACACTATTTGTAATGTCGGCAGTTACCGGTTCGTCAATTGGGGTTCCTGTACCTGGTCCGCCTTGGTTACCTGTTCCAGTGTCGCCGTCATTGAGACGAATTCTAAAACGTAAAACAGTAGTACTGTCTGTACGGCCTTGTATATACCAAGAGTTATCAGCATACACACCACTACCAATTTTAGTCCATAATGTTTTGTAAGTTCCATTTAGTCCATCAAAGCCGTTGTTGGCAACAGTTGTTCCTGAACTTGCACTAGTAGCAAACTTGTCAAAATAACATGTTCCTAATGCAACTAATAGATTTTGCCAATCTGTATTTTTACTTAAACTTACACCTGTGCCTAATGTAGATGCACTAGTGTTAAATGTTAGTCTGCCGCCGGCGTTAAAATATGCAGCTCGGGCAGTAGCACTTGCAAAAGTAACTGTTAATTCATGTTCAATTTGTGTTGGAAGATCGGCAGGAGTTCCCCACGAAGTTGTACGAGTGTTACTTAACGCAGCCGAAGGCGAAAAGTTTCCTGCTGGAAAACTTAAATGAGCAGGAGTATAATTACTAATTGTAGTAACTACACTATCAAAATCATTGTGTCCCATTGCTGTGCCGCCGACAACTGCTGTTTTTACGCCGGTGCTGGTATTAAAGTTAAAACTTGTATCTGCGCCAACTGTGTATCCAGTTTGAGGTACTGCTATACTAGAACTAACTGTACCTGTTTGATGCACATGAACACTTTGTAAGTCAAGATATAAATTTAATAGTTGCAAAGATGCAATACTGTCACTAACGCCAAATGTTGCGCCGCCGGTGACTGCGCTTGATCGCATAGTTTGTGTCCATATCGAGGAATAAATACCACTAATGGTACTACGTAAATTATTATATTCTTCGTTTTGTACGCTACCGCCCGCGATCACTGGCATATTTTATTCTCCAATTTATTTTTTATAATAATATAATTTATTATAAAAGTCAACCTAAAACTACTGTATTAGCATATAATGGAGTAGCCACTTCTACATAACTTCCAGTTGCACGTTGCTGTTCAACTATACTTGTGAATTTGCCAATTACTCTTTCATCAGTTCCGCTAGTTCCTGGTTCGATTCCTGGCAGCGGCGTACCATCAAAATACTCAATTCTAAATGTCATTACATTACTTACAAGTTTTGCTTTATATGTTATCAAGTTATCGTTATACACACCTGATCCAGATTTTGTCCACAACGTTTTAAACGCAGTTGTTAAATCATATGCACCAACTGTAAACGAAGTTCCGCTGCTTGCAGTACTATTTAAATAATTCATAGTTAAAATATTTACACTAGTCAACATACTTTGCCATTCAACATATTTTGTATTAGCAGAGGCGCCGTTTGTTAATGTGGCTCGCATTCTAACTTCGCCGCCGCTGTTAAAGAAATTTCTAAAATGGTTGACGTTAGTAAATGTAACTGTAAATTCATGTATAATAGTTTGCGGGTCGCCGCCGCCGCCCCATTCAGTTGTTCGTAGACTACTAACTTTTGACTCAGGTGCTGTAACTTGATTAACATCATATGTTAACTTGTTAGCATAAACTGTATTAATCACTGCTTCATATTGCACATACACTGCATCTGTAATATCGGCACTTACCGCAACATCTGCCATAGTTGGATTGCTATTATTTTGATGTTGATATGCGTTGATAGTATCAGCTTTTAACTTTTGCATATGCGTTGCATTTACAGTATTACTTATTGCAAGTTGAGCGCTCGCAAGAGATTGCCCATAACCAAAATTACCTGTGCCAATTCCAAGAACTTGTGCAATTTTAGATTGCATTGCATTATATCTTGCTGCTGAAATAATTTCGCCTACAGCCATTATTGTCTCCTATTATATGCGTATATTTATACTTTTAAAACGCACTCAACTAATTTTTCTGACTCGACTGCGTTTGATTCTAGAGCAACACCTACTAGAGCAGTTGTTGCTAGTGTTGTACATACGCCGTCTGCCATTGCA
>Ga0307488_10003998_pt1 | contig 12294 bp, 10 predicted proteins | sample SB02metaG_FD_202248 | JGI IMG/M metagenome (GOLD analysis project Ga0307488, IMG submission 202248) | Sea-ice brine microbial communities from Beaufort Sea near Barrow, Alaska, United States - SB 0.2 | ecosystem: Environmental > Aquatic > Marine > Coastal | place: USA: Alaska | collected...
TCACATTGCTCGTTAAATTGTTATCGTATTTTTAAATAGTCTACTTATAAGAATCATTGTTACGTGTTAAATCGTCTCTGGATCAGTTTTTTCTTTATTGCTTTTATCTCTTCATTATATCAGTGGTTTTTTTTAGGCAATGGACAAATTTTTGAACAATTAGTGGGGTCAATTTTCTCCATGTCAAAGGTTACTGTCGATATATCAATTGGCTTAATAGGTATTTTAAGTTTTTGGCTTGGCATGATGAAAATTGCTGAACAGGCTGGGATTATTGATAAAATAGCACAGTGGTTATCGCCCTTATTTTCCCAGCTAATGCCTGATGTTCCTAAAGGCCATCCTGCTATTGGTTCTATTACCATGAACTTATCGGCTAACTTCTTAGGGTTAGATAATGCTGCAACGCCCCTTGGGCTTAGAGCAATGCAAGACTTACAATCGATTAACCCTAATAAAGACACGGCAAGTAACGCACAAATTCTTTTCCTAGTGTTAAATACCTCTTCAGTTACATTAATTCCAATCGCTGTTTTTGTTTATCGTGCTCAGCAAGGAGCAGTTAACCCAACGGATGTTTTCGTGCCTATTTTACTGGCAACCACAGCCTCGACACTCGTTGGTTTATTTTCTGTCGCTTTTATTCAAAAAATAAATTTATTACACAAAACTGTTTTACTTTATCTCGTTAGTGCTATGGCCTTTGTTGCTGCTTTAGTGGTTTATTTTGCTCAACTGTCCGCTCAGCTTTTAGCTGAACAGTCTTCTTTAATGGGGAATCTGCTTATTTTTTCGATATTAATAAGCTTTATCTTTATTGCAATGCGTCGAAAAGTAATAGTTTATGATGCTTTTATTGAGGGTGCTAAGCAGGGCTTTGAGGTTAGTATAAAATTAATTCCTTACTTATTGGCAATGTTATGTGCTATTGGTGTTTTCAGAGCAAGTGGTGCATTAGGCTTTATTGTCGACAATATTCGTTACCTAGTAGCATGGCTGTCATTTGATACACGCTTTGTTGATGCACTTCCAACCGCTTTTATGAACCCTCTTAGTGGCTCTGGTGCGCGTGCTATGATGATTGAAACTATGAACACTCATGGCGCAGACTCCTTTGCCGGTCGATTAGCATCAACAATTCAAGGCTCAACAGAAACCACTTTTTATGTCTTAGCTGTTTATTTTGGCTCTGTTGGCATTAAACATAGCCGTCATGCCATCACTTGTGGTTTACTTGCTGACCTTGGCGGCATTTGTGCTGCGATTGGTGTTTGTTACTGGTTCTTTGGCTGACCCTCCTCGAAAAAATACTTTTAGTTTTCGCCCCTCCTCTATTTAATTGTCGACAATTAATTTTTGACCTACTTGAATAATTAGTTTGAGTACGCTAATATCGCATTCCAGCAATAAAAGTGTCGACAATGTTGTTGGTTTCAACATTAGTTAATCAATTAAGTAGACTCAAATGGCCTTGAATAACCCTACATTCGAAACTCCCGTGACTACAGCGGATAAAGTTTTTCATTTTATGCTGCATGCCATTGTTGATGGCAAAATTCCTGCTGGCACCAAAATTAGTGAGCCTGAGCTTGCCAAGCAATATGAAGTTAGCCGTTCCACTCTTCGTGAAGCTCTCAATCGTTTAGAAAAATGTCACCTTATTGAACGCAAGGCCAATGTGGGTTCACGTGTGGTTGAGTGCACGATAGAAAGTTTATTAGAAATTTATATCGTTCGTGAGTCGCTTGAAGGGATGGCATGTCGACAAGCCGCAATTCATATGACAGATGAAGAAATTGCTGAAATGCAAAAAATGCTCCAGCAGCATGCCACTTCACAGGCACTTATAGATGGCATTGCTTACTATCAAGAAGAAGGTGATTTAGATTTTCATTATAAAGTCATTTTAGGCAGTCATAATAAACAGCTGATCAATATTTTATGTGGCCAGCTGTATCACCTAGTTCGGATGTACCGAATTCAATTTGGAATGAATAGTCCTAGGGCTACTCGTGCCTTTGAGGAACATTCTCAAATTATTGATGCGATAGCAGATCGTGACGGTGAATTAGCCGAATTACTCATGCGTCGTCATATTGCTGCATCACGAAAAAATATCGAAAAAAAAATCGCCTTACTAAATAGTGCCAGCTAACAAGTTTGTTTGTTAAAAATACCTAGCTTAATAAAATTCACATTAAAAGAGGAAACGCTTATGTCTGTTTCATTATCCGCGGGTGCTAAGTTTCGTTTAGCGCTAAAAAATAACAAACCTTTACAGGTAGTCGGGACCATTAACGCTTACTGCGCCATGATGGCTGAGCAATTAGGTCACCAAGCTATCTATTTATCAGGAGGTGGTGTTGCCAACGCTTCTTATGGTTTACCTGATTTAGGAATGACCTCGCTAAATGATGTTTTAGCTGATGTGCAACGTATTACTTCTGCTTCAAGCCTGCCGCTGTTAGTTGATATTGATACCGGTTGGGGAGGCGCTTTTAACATAGCAAAAACTGTCCGTGACATGGAAAAAGCCGGTGCAGCAGCGGTGCACATCGAAGATCAAGTTGCTCAAAAGCGCTGTGGTCATCGCCCAAATAAAGAAATTGTATCAACTGAGGAGATGGCTGACCGTATTCGTGCTGCTGTAGATGCTCGTACGGATAAAGATTTTTTTATTATGGCACGTACTGATGCATTCGCCCAAGAAGGATTAGACGCTGCACTTGAACGGGCGAAAGCATACATTGCTGCTGGTGCTGACGGTATATTTGCTGAAGCCATTCAAACTGAAGAACATTACCGTGCGTTTACTCAAGCGTTAGATGTGCCGATATTAGCTAATATCACGGAATTTGGCCAAACTGAACTATGGAACAAAGCACAGTTAGGTGAGTGGGGTTGTGCAATGGTGCTCTATCCATTATCAGCATTTCGTGCCATGAACAAAGCGGCTGAATCTGTTTACCTTACCCTATTAAATGATGGCGATCAAAAAGCGGAAATAGACAAGATGCAAACACGTATGGACTTATACGATTACCTTGGATACCACGATTATGAGCAAAAGTTAGATTCACTTTTTGCTGAAGGTAAAAACAAGTAGTAACAATACTGTTTATAGCAGGTTGTTAATCACCCTTTTATAGAAAATAGATAATGAGGAAAGAACAATGACTGAGAAAAAAATTAGTGGTGCGGGCTTACGTGGCCAAAGTGCTGGTGAAACAAAATTATGTACTGTTGGTCAATCAGGCTCAGGTTTAACTTATTGTGGCTACGATATTGCCGACTTAGCCGAGAACTCGACCTTTGAGGAAGTTGCCTACTTACTTTTTAATGGTCAATTACCAAACCAGACACAATTAGATGCTTACAAGTCTGAATTAAAAGCAATGCGTGACTTACCCGCAGCAGTAAAAGCCGTGCTTAAGTTAATACCTAAAGAAGCTCATCCAATGGACGTTATGCGTACGGGGTGTTCTATTTTAGGTAACATTGAGCCTGAAAGTGATTTTTCTGAGCAAAACCAAGCTGCAAATCGCTTATTAGCCACTTTTCCTGCAATTATGTGTTACTGGTATAAGTTCTCACATGACGGTATTGAAATTGATTGTATGACGGATGAAGATTCCTTAGGGGGGCATTTCTTACGTTTATTAAATCAAGAAGAACCTTCTGAGCAACATAAACGTGTTATGGATGTTTCTTTAATCTTATATGCAGAACATGAGTTTAACGCTTCTACATTTACCGCGCGTGTTTGTGCTTCAACATTATCTGATATGTTCTCATGCATTACAGGTGCTATAGGTACTTTACGTGGTCCTCTTCATGGTGGTGCTAATGAAGCGGCAATGGATATGATTACGACATTTAAATCTCCTGCCGATGCTAAAGTGCAAATGGCTGGTATGCTTGAACGCAAAGAAAAAATCATGGGTTTTGGTCACGCTATCTACCGTACTTCTGACCCGCGCAATGTTGTGATAAAAGGGTGGTCCAAAAAGTTAGCAGCTGAAAATGGCAATACATCTTTATACGACATCTCTGTAGCTTGTGAAGAGTTTATGTGGGATGCCAAAAAATTATTCTGTAATGCTGATTTTTTCCATGCTTCTACTTATAACTACATGGGTATTCCAACTAAGCTATTTACCCCAATATTTGTTTGTTCACGATTAACGGGTTGGGCAGCTCATGTAATGGAACAACGTTCTAATAATCGTATTATCCGTCCATCAGCAGATTATATGGGACCTGAACCACGTAAGGTTAATGCGATTTCTGAAAGGTAAGTAAAACTTGATCTTTACTTCTATTTCAGTGTTTTGGCTTTGAACTAGTAGAAAATATCTGAGTCTAATGGCAACGTTAGGCAATGAGATATTGCGATGGTTGATGACAAAATTTATTCAGCCATTTATTCATTACGAATAAGGTTAGTAAGTGACATTTTACTGTTCTTATTCTATAAAAAATAATGTGGAATAAATTATGAATTATGATTACCGCAAGCCGCTTCCTGGCGCTAATATTGATTTCTTTGATACGCGTGAAGCCGTTGAAGCAATTACACCTGGTAGCTACGCAAAATTACCCTACACTTCACGTGTATTAGCTGAACAATTAGTGCGTAAATGTGATCCGGTAACACTTACCGACTCATTAAAACAGCTTATCGATGTTAAGCAAGATCTTGATTTTCCTTGGTACCCTGCTCGCGTTGTTTGCCATGATATCTTAGGTCAAACAGCATTAGTTGATCTTGCGGGTCTTCGTGATGCTATTGCTGAGCAAGGTGGCGATCCTGCAAAAGTTAACCCTGTTGTGCCTACACAATTAATTGTTGACCATTCTCTAGCAGTTGAAGCACCGGGATCTGATCCTGAGGCATTTGATAAAAACCGTGCGATTGAAGACCGCCGTAATGAAGACCGTTTTCACTTTATCGAGTGGACAAAAACGGCTTTTAAAAATGTTGATGTAATTCCTGCGGGTAATGGCATCATGCATCAAATCAACTTAGAGAAAATGTCACCAGTGATTCAATCGCGTGATGGTGTTGCGTTCCCTGATACTTGTGTTGGTACTGACTCTCATACTCCTCATGTTGATGCTTTAGGTGTTATCGCGCTTGGTGTCGGTGGCTTAGAAGCAGAAACAGTAATGCTTGGTCGTCCATCTATGATGCGTTTACCTGATATTATTGGTGTGAAACTTTTAGGTAAGCGCGCACCAGGTATTACAGCAACAGATATGGTACTAGCGATTACTGAATTTTTGCGTAACCAAAAAGTTGTCTCAAGTTATTTAGAATTCTTTGGTGAAGGTACTACTGATCTAACCATTGGTGACCGCGCAACTATATCAAACATGACACCCGAATATGGCGCATCTGCGGGTATGTTCTATATCGATCAGCAAACCATTGATTACTTAAAGATTACTGGTCGTGAGCCAGAGCAAGTATCACTTGTTGAAACATATGCAAAGCACACAGGTTTATGGGCTGACGATTTAGTTGATGCACAATACCCACGTGTTATTGAGTTTGATTTATCAACAGTATGTCGTAATTTAGCTGGACCATCTAACCCACATCGTCGTTTAGCGACAGCCGACCTTGCCGCTAAAGATATCGCTAAAAACTTAGATGCATGTAAAGCACAAGAAGCCAATGGTGAAATGCCAGATGGTGCAGTAATTATTGCGGCTATTACTTCTTGCACTAACACCTCTAACCCACGAAATGTTGTTGCTGCTGGTTTGATAGCAAAACGTGCAAATGAGTTAGGTTTACTGCGTAAACCTTGGGTGAAATCATCATTTGCTCCGGGTTCAAAGGTGGCAAAACTTTACTTAGAAGAAGCGGGCTTATTATCTGAGATGGAAAAATTAGGCTTTGGTATTGTTGGTTATGCCTGCACGACGTGTAACGGTATGTCAGGTGAATTAGATCCTAAAATTAAACAAGAGATTATTGACCGTGATTTATATTCAACAGCGGTATTATCGGGTAACCGTAACTTTGATGGACGTATTCATCCACATGCTAAACAAGCTTTCTTAGCTTCACCACCATTAGTTGTTGCTTATGCTTTGGCGGGTACGATTCGTTTTGATATTGAAAAAGACGTACTAGGCCAAGATCAAAAGGGTAATGATATTACCTTGAAAGACATTTGGCCATCAGATGAAAAAATAGATGAAATTGTTGCTTCCTGCGTTAAGCCTGAGCAATTTAAAAAAGTGTATACGCCAATGTTTGATTTAGGGATGTTTGAACCTGCTGAAAGTCCATTATATGACTGGCGTCCCCAAAGTACTTATATTCGTCGACCACCTTATTGGGAAGGATCATTGACGGGTGAATGCGCCATGAAAGGTATGCGCCCACTAGCGGTACTTGGCGATAACATCACAACGGATCATTTATCGCCTTCGAACGCTATTCAATTAAATAGTGCGGCAGGTGACTACCTCGTTAAAATGGGTTTGCCAGAAGTTGATTTCAATTCTTACGCTACTCACCGAGGTGATCATTTAACCGCTCAACGTGCAACATTTGCTAACCCAAAATTATTCAATGAAATGTGTCGCGACGATAATGGTGAAATTAAGCAAGGTTCACTTGCCCGTATTGAGCCTGAAGGCATTGAAGCTCGGATGTGGGAAGCTATAGAGACCTATATGGAACGCAAACAGCCATTAATTATTATAGCAGGTGCTGATTATGGTCAAGGATCTTCACGAGACTGGGCTGCAAAAGGTGTTCGTTTAGCAGGTGTTGAAGTTATTGTTTCTGAAGGTTTTGAGCGCATTCACCGTACTAACTTAGTCGGTATGGGGGTCTTACCATTAGAGTTTGTTAATAATGAAACACGTCATACTTATGACATTGACGGTAGCGAAATATATGATGTGATTGGAACTACATCACCGAGTGCAGCGATGACAGTTGTCATGACCCGTGCTAACGGTGATGTTGTTGAAATTCCGGTTAAATGTCGTCTAGATACGGCTGAAGAAGCTTCAGTTTATAGTGCTGGTGGTGTCTTACAAAAATTTGCCAACGATTTTTTAGAATGTAATTCATAGTTAAATTTAAAAACCTTAATAAATAGCTCAATAAAGGGCTATTTATTAACTATAATAAAATTGTATGTTTCAAGAACATATTAACTTAAAGGAAAGCTGATATCTCAAATCACATGCCTCAAATAAAAATTCCAGCAACATATATTCGTGGTGGCACATCAAAAGGTGTTTTTTTTAATCTAACTGATTTACCTGAGCGTTGCCAGATGGCTGGCGAAGCCCGTGACGATATGTTATTGCGTGTTATTGGCAGCCCTGACCCCTACGGTAAACAAACCGACGGTATGGGAGGGGCAACCTCCAGCACCAGCAAAACAGTGATTTTGTCAAAAAGCGATGTCCCCGATCATGATGTTGATTACTTATTTGGTCAAGTTGCTATTGATAAGGCTTTTGTTGATTGGTCAGGTAACTGTGGTAATTTGACGGCAGCTGTAGGCTCTTTTGCGATTAGCCAAGGGTTAGTTAATAGTGCACGTGTGCCTGATAATGGTATTTGTGTTGTTCGTATTTGGCAAAAAAACATCGCGAAAACCATTATTGCTTATGTGCCAATTACCAATGGAAAAGTTCAAGAAACAGGTGATTTTGAGCTTGATGGTGTGACTTTTCCCGCTGCAGAAGTTGGTGTTGAATTTTTATCACCCGGTGCTGGAGGCGCAATGTTTCCAACAGGTAACTTAGTTGACGAGCTTGAGGTCCCTGGTATTGGTGTTTTTAAAGCAACTATGATTAATGCAGGTATTCCCACTATTTTTTTAAATGCTCAAGATATTGGTTATGTTGGAACTGAATTACAAGATGCTATTAATAATGATGATGTAGCGTTAAAAAAATTTGAAATAATTCGTGCTTATGGTGCCGTTAAAATGGGATTAATAAAGCATATCGATGAAGCAAAAAACCGTCAACACACACCTAAAGTGGCTTTTATTTCACCTGCCCAAGATTACCTGTCTTCGAGTAATAAAAAAATTAAAGCGGATGAAATAGATTTACATGTTCGTGCGTTATCAATGGGGAAGCTTCATCATGCTATGATGGGCACTGCTGCGGTTGCTATCGGCGCCGCTGCTGCGGTACCTGATACCTTAGTTAACATTGCTGCAGGTGGAGGAACTCGTGAATTTGTTACTTTTGGTCATCCGTCGGGTACTTTAAAAGTGGGCGCACAAGCTAGTGAAGAAGATGGTGAGTGGACAGTTATCAAAGCGTCAATGAGTCGAAGTGCTCGTGTATTAATGGAAGGTTGGGTAAGAATACCGAGTCATTCTTTTTAATTTTTTCTATTAAAAACTCTGAAAAGCAAAAAGTTGATTAGTAATACTCACCTTTTTTCATTTCCAGATTGATAAATTGGCTAATAATGCTTTAATTCCTTGGGCTAAAAGGGTATGTTATGCGCTTTTGGCTATGGTCAAAATACATTGATGAGTTCGCTTGAATGAATAAAGCAGAGTTTTACCTAGAATTACAAGGGCAAGTGTTAGCATTAATTGCTGACGAACAAGATATCATTGCTAATATGGCCAATATTAGTGCACTTTTATTTGATGCTTTAGAATTTGTTAATTGGGTCGGCTTTTATCGTGTTATCGATGAACAACTTGTTTTAGGTCCTTTTCAAGGTAAAGTTGCTTGTATTAGAATTCCTCTCGGCAAAGGGGTTTGTGGTACTGCAGCAAAAACGGGTGAAACTCAACGTATTGCTGATGTTCATCAATTTTCAGGGCATATTGCTTGCGATGTGTCGAGTAACGCTGAAATAGTTGTTCCTGTAATAGTTGCTGGTAAAGTGGTTGCTGTATTCGATATTGATAGTATTAATCTTAATCGTTTTGATGATCAAGATCAGTTGGGCATTGAAACGATAGTTAAACACCTTGAGGCTTGCATGGTATAATGAAAGAACTTGTTGTTGTACACGATTTTCTTGTGTCAGAAGCGGTTGTTGGTGACTGGGAAGGACAAGAAGAAGACGTAGCAGAAAAAATGAACGAAATTTATCATACCTTGTATGATTTAGCTGAAGAAGATATCTCTGTGGAGGTGTTGACTCAGTTATTAGAATTGGTATGGGATACATGGATTGGGCAAGATGTTTTACCTGATTTAGAAACAGATGATATTTACGATTGGTGCCGACATGTGCTTGAAAATCGTGAGCAGCATCTACAAGACGAAAATTAATTAAACAGTAAAGTTGTATTTATGGAAACTAAACGTATTAGTAGTAAAGAAATCATTGCCTATTTAAATGAAAAATTCCCTGCGTGTTTTTCTATTGAAGGTGTTGCAAAACCGTTAAAGATAGGTATATTTCAAGAATTGGCAACAAAACTTGCTGAAGATGAAAAAGTAAGCAAAACACGTTTACGCCAAGCTCTTAGACATTACACAAGTAGCTGGCGTTACTTAAAGTCAATCAAGTCAGGTGGCTTTAGAGTTGATTTGGCGGGCGAAAATGCAGAAGTTATCGACGATGCTCAAGCAGAGTATGCTTTAAAAACCCTAAAAGAAAGCCAAGAAAAATTTGGTAACAAAAAGCCTACTGACAAAAATAGTCAAAAGCAGTATAAAGAGACTAACAAAGTTTCTGATAAAGCCAACAACAAAACCCCAGCAGATACTGAAAAACGTAAAGCTAAGTTTAAGTCGGTTAAATCAACCAATACAACGAAGACAACAATTGCTAATAAAGAAGCTAAACCGCTTACAGCACTAGAGTCGTCGACAATTATTGTTAGCCAGAAGGTAAGAGTTAAATTGGGTAATGCACCTATGAAGGCTACTATTACTGAGATTTCAGGCAAAGATATTAGTGTTCAACTGGATTCGGGCATGGTTGTAAAAACTCAGATAAAAAATATATATTCTGAATAATATGGAGTAAATACATGCAAAAATTTTGTCGTATCGCGCTTGCCGTTTCTTTTTCTTTCGCAAGTATTTCATTATTTGCCTTCGATAGTGTTGATAAACTTGACTCTCTTCCAGTTCTTGAACCCGAAAGTCAACACACTACTGCCAGCAAGCGAATAACGGCAAGATTTACTCGTGATCATTATAAACTCGTCAAAGTCGATGATGCTTTATCACAAAAAGTGTTTGACCGTTTTATTAAACAACTTGATTATGCAAGAAACGTATTTTTAGCATCAGATATTGATAATATTAAAAAGTATCGTAATGAATTTGACACGATAATTACCCGAGGTAAATTATCTGCTGCTTATGATATTTACAACCTGAATTTACAGCGTCGATTGCAACGCTATCAATATGCTTTAAGTTTATTAGATTCTAAGGGTGAAGAAGAAAAAAGGCCTTTCGATTTTTCTACCAATGACGTTTACAATTACGACCGTGAAAATGCAGCTTGGCCAGCAAGTAAAGACGAGCTTGATGAATTATGGCGATTAAAAGTTAAATCTGATTCTTTAAATTTAACTCTTACTGGAAAAGAATGGCCCAAAGTCAAAGAGATTTTAGGTAAACGTTATCAATATGCAATAAAACGATTAAATCAAAGTGAAAGTGAAGACGTTTTTCAAACGTTAATGAATAGTTTTGCTCGTGTTGTCGAACCTCATACTTCTTATTTATCGCCCCGCAATGCTGAGCGTTTCCAAATGGAAATGAATTTATCACTCGAGGGAATCGGTGCAGTGTTGAGAGCTGAAGAAGATTACACCGTTATTCAAAGTGTAGTCTCTGGGGGCCCGGCAGATAAATCCAATGAACTAAAAGCTAAAGATCGCATCGTTGGTGTATCTCAAGCTAACAACGAGTTTGTCGATGTCATTGGCTGGCGCTTAGACGATGTTGTCGATCTGATTAAAGGCCCTAAAGGGACACAAGTTAGATTACAAATATTATCAGGTGAGTCAGAAAATGATTCCAGTGTAAAAGTTGTTTCTATTATTCGCGATACTATTGTTTTAGAAGACCGAGCGGCAAAGTCTGAAGTTTATTATGAGACGCCGGGAGATAAAAATAGTAAAAAACTCGGCGTGATTAATATTCCAAGCTTTTATAACAAGCTTTCTCGCGATGTTAAAAAAGAAATTGATAAGCTAAAAGCAGAAAACGTTGAAGGCATTATTGTTGATCTTCGTGGAAATGGTGGTGGTTCTTTACCAGAAGCCACACTACTAACTGGTTTGTTTATTGAGAAAGGTCCAGTTGTTCAAATTAGAGACGGTGCCAACCGTGTCCAAGTGAATAGTGATAAAGATGGTTATAGTTTTTACTCTGGACCTTTGACAGTGATGGTTGACCGTTACAGTGCTTCAGCATCAGAAATATTTGCTGCAGCAATTCAAGACTATGGCAGAGGTGTTATTGTTGGTGAACATACCTTTGGTAAAGGTACCGTTCAGCAACACCGCGGTTTAGGTAGAGTCTATGATCTCTATGACAATCCACTAGGTAGTATTCAATTTACTATTGCTAAATTTTACCGAATCAATGGTGGTAGCACCCAACATCGAGGCGTTTTGCCGGATATTTCATTTCCAACCGCGATTGACCCAGAAAACTGGGGTGAGAGTAAAGAAGAAAACGCTTTACCTTGGGATCAGATTGCTCGGGTTCCCTATACTATGCTAAGAGATTTAACTGCCGATTTATCTTATTTAGACTCTTTGCATCAAGCTCGTATTAAAACCAATAGTGAATTTAATTACTTGTTAGAGGATATTGGTCTCTATAAAGCAGATAAAGACGATAAAACAATTTCTTTAAATATTGATACTCGAAAAGCAAAACGTGAAGAACGAAAATTCAAACAGTTGGCTAGGACTAATGAACGTTTAGTTAGTATTGGCAAAGAAAAAATTACTTCAATTGATGACTTGCCTGAAGAGTTAGAAGAGTTAGACCCTTTCTTAGATGAAACAGCTCAAATTACTTTTGATTTGATAATCTTAAGTAAGGTTGCTAAAAAATAAAAATTGAATCAGAACAAAAAACCGCTTCTTTGCGGTTTTTTTATGTAAAATAAGATGATAATTGTTAAATAGTTTCATGGTTATATTCAGCCTTAATGAATAGTTATTTAGAAGTGATAATTGTAAGATTATTTTTATTAAGTTAACTCAAATAAATAACTTGCATTATTGTCAAACTCAGAGCATTTTATTACGAAAATAATGTAGGGCTTTTCATCAAGCTCTCAATAAAAAGGTAGTA
>Ga0307488_10003999_pt1 | contig 12292 bp, 9 predicted proteins | sample SB02metaG_FD_202248 | JGI IMG/M metagenome (GOLD analysis project Ga0307488, IMG submission 202248) | Sea-ice brine microbial communities from Beaufort Sea near Barrow, Alaska, United States - SB 0.2 | ecosystem: Environmental > Aquatic > Marine > Coastal | place: USA: Alaska | collected 2017-05-06
CTGCAGATGATTTAATACTATCCAGTGATACTTTTTTAAACATAGAGGGCACTAGAGCCTCAACTTCATCCACCACAGGTTCATTTCGTACAGCTGGTGGTGTTGGTATAGCTAAAAAATTATTTGTTGGCACTGATGTAGATGTGAATGGAACAGCTAACCTTGATGCTGTTGATATTGATGGTGCAACTCAAATTGATGCTGCAGTAACAGTCGGAGTTGATGGTACTGGATATGACGTTAAATTGTTTGGTGCAACTGCTAGTGCTTATATGTTATGGGATGAATCTGCAGATGATTTAATTTTTGCAGGTGATGCTGCTATAAGTATAGATGCTACAACAGATTCAAGTTCAACCATTACAGGTACATTTCACACAGACGGCGGTGTTGGTATAGCTAAGAAACTCTTTGTCGGAACAGATTTAGATGTGAATGGAACTACAAATTTAGACGCAGTAGATATTGATGGTGTAACTCAAATTGACGCTGCAGTAACAGTTGGTGTTGATGGTACTGGTCTTGATGTCAAATTCTTTGGTGCAACTGCTAGTGCTTATATGTTGTGGGACGAATCTGCAGATGATTTAATCTTGGCAGGTGCAGCAGCTATAAGCATAGATGCTACGACAGACGCAAGTTCAACAACTACCGGCTCGTTTCACACGGATGGCGGTGTTGGTATAGCTAAGAAATTATATGTCGGCACCGATTTAGATGTGAACGGAGCAACTACCCTAGATGCAGTAGATATAGATGGTGCAACTCAAATTGACGCTACACTTTCCGTTGGTGTAAATGGTACTGGATATGACGTTAAATTGTTTGGTGCGACTGCGGGTAAATACTGGTTGTGGGATGAATCTGCTGACAAAGTTGTCGCAGTCTCTGACTTACAACAAACTGGAACTATAACGGTTGGTGAGGATGATACTGGCCATAATGTTAAGTTCTTTGGTGCTACTTCTGGTAAGTCGTTTCTTTGGGATGAAAGTGCTGACAGCTTAATTGTTACTGGTACTACTACTCTTACAGGGACTACTAACCTTGATGCTGTTGATATTGATGGTGCAACACAAATTGATGCTATATTTTCCGTTGGTGTAAATGATACTGGATATGATGTTAAATTGTTTGGTGCAACTGCTAGTGCTTATATGTTATGGGATCAAGCAAATGATGATTTAATAATAGCTGGCGGTGCTGCTATAAGCATAGATGCTACGACAGATGCCACAAACACAACTTCAGGCACATTTCACACAGATGGTGGTGTTGGCATAGCTAAGAAATTGTATGTCGGTACTGATTTAGATGTAGATGGAACTACTAACTTTGATGTTGTTGATATTGATGGTGCAACACAAATTGACGCTGCAGTAACAGTCGGAGTTGATGGTACTGGATATGACGTTAAGTTTTTTGGTGCAACTGCTAGTGCTTATATGTTATGGGATGAATCTGCAGATGATTTAATCTTGGCAGGAGCAGCTGCTATAAGCATAGATGCTACAACAGATGCCACAAACACAACTTCAGGTACATTTCACACAGATGGCGGTGTTGGAATAGCTAAAAAACTTTATGTCGGTACTGATTTAGATGTGAATGGAACTACTAACCTTGATGTTGTTGATATTGATGGAGCAACACAAATTGATGCTACACTTTCCGTTGGTGTAAATGACACTGGATATGACGTTAAGTTTTTTGGTGCTACTGCGAGTAAATACTGGTTATGGGATGAATCTGCAGATAAAACAATTCAAGTTAGTGATTCTCAGCTTACTGGTGAATTGACGGTTGGTGTAGATGATACTGGGCATGATGTTATATTTTATGGTGCTGCAGCAGGTGCTTTGATGATGTGGGACGAATCGGTGGATTCACTTTTAGTTCGTGGTGCATCCGCAGATGCTGCTGGAAGTTCAGGTAAAATATTATTGCAAACTGGCCAAGCGGCTGTAGCAGATGGTGATATAATAGGACGTATAGATTGGAATGCTCCGGCAGAAGATTCTACTGACGGAGATGATGTAGGTGCTTCAATTTGGGCGGAAGCTGATGCAGCATTTTCCGCGACAGTCAATTCAACTGATTTGGTATTTGCTACTGGAGATTCGGGGGTTGCAACAGAGAAATTGCGGATTGACAGTACAGGAGTATGTACTTTTGCAGATGGTGCAATTGATGTAGATATTGTATCTCACTATTCTGCACAAAATGGATTAAAATTGGGCGGAACACTTCTTACAGCAACTGCATCAGAGTTAAACGACATAATTGACAGATCAGCAACAGTAGGTTATGGTGCTGGTATGGCTATGATTTTTAGTTGATAACATATAACCATATACCATAAATAAAGTAGAAGAACTAATTTAATAGTTACTTAACAACAGGAAATTATAATAAATGTCAGCTAACGTAGAAATAACAGATACATTTGATCAGTGGCGAGTGAAGAGTAACGAGTGGTTATCTATGATATATCCGGCTGGCTCTGATAACTTCATTAAATTAAATAATACAACCAACTCTACCAGTAATACTACTGGATCTATCATAACTGCGGGTGGTATTGGTATAGCTAAAAGTGCGGTTGTTGGTGGGAATTTTACCGTGTTTGGTGACACAGATATAGCTGGTACAACTAATCTTGATGCTGTTGATATTGATGGTGCTGTACAAATTGACGGTACAGTAACAGTCGGCGTAGATGATACTGGTACTGATGTCAAGTTCTTTGGTGCGACATCCGGTTCTTATATGTTGTGGGATCAATCTGCGGATGATTTAATACTAGCCGGGGAAGCAGCTATAAGCATAGCTAACACCACAGATTCAAGTTCAACATCTACTGGTGCATTTCACACAGCTGGTGGAGTTGGTATAGCTAAAAAATTATATGTCGGTACTGATTTAGATGTGAATGGTACAACCAATCTTGATGCTGTTGATATTGACGGAGCTGTACAAATTGACGCTACACTTTCAGTTGGTGTAAATGATACTGGTGCTGATGTCAAGTTCTTCGGTGCTACTTCTGGGGCTTATTTGTTATGGGATGAAAGTGCGGATGATTTAATCTTGGCGGGTGCAGCAGCGTTAAGCATAGATGCTACGACAGATGCAAGTTCAACAACTACAGGCTCATTTCATACAGATGGTGGTGTTGGTATAGCTAAGAAATTATATGTCGGAACAGATTTAGATGTGAATGGCACAGCCAATTTAGACGCAGTAGACATAGATGGAGCTGTACAAATTGACGCTGCAGTAACAGTCGGAGTTGATGGTACTGGTGCTGATGTCAAGTTTTTTGGTGCGACATCTGGTGCTTATATGTTATGGGATCAAGCAAATGATGATTTAGTAATAGCTGGCGGAGCTGCTTTAAGCATAGATGCTACGACAGATGCCACAAACACAACTTCGGGTTCATTTCACACAGACGGCGGTGTTGGCATAGCTAAGAAACTTTTTGTTGGAACTGATTTAGATGTAGATGGAACTACAAATTTAGACGCGGTTGATATTGATGGTGTAACTCAAATTGATGCTACACTTTCAGTTGGAATAAATGATACTGGATATGACGTTAAGTTCTTTGGTGCTACTGCGGGAAAATATTGGTTGTGGGACGAGTCAGCAGATGGAGTTGTAGCAGTTTCTGACTTACAACAAACTGGTACAATAACAGTTGGTGTAGATGATACTGGGCATGATGTCAAGTTTTTTGGTGCTACTTCTGGTAAATCACTTCTTTGGGATGAAAGTGCTGATAGTTTAATCGTTACAGGAACTACTACTCTTATAGGTACAACAAACCTCGATGCTGTTGATATTGATGGTGCAACACAAATTGATGCTGCAGTAACAGTTGGTGTAAATGACACTGGATATGATGTTAAGTTTTTTGGTGCAACTGCTGGTGCTTATTTGTTATGGGATGAAAGTGCAGATGATTTAATCTTGGCAGGTGCAGCAGCTATAAGCATAGATGCTACGACAGATTCAAGTTCAACTACTACTGGCTCATTTCACACAGATGGCGGAGTTGGTATAGCTAAGAAACTCTTTGTCGGTACTGATTTAGATGTAAATGGAACTACTAACCTTGATGCTGTTGATATTGATGGAGCAGTGCAAATTGATGCTACACTTTCAGTTGGTGTAAATGATACTGGTGCTGATGTCAAGTTTTTTGGTGCAACTGCTAGTGCTTATATGTTGTGGGATCAAGCAAATGATGATTTAGTCTTGGCGGGTGCTGCAGCTTTAAGCATAGATGCTACAACAGATTCAAGTTCAACTACTACTGGCTCATTTCACACGGATGGTGGTGTTGGAATAGCTAAGAAATTGTATGTCGGTACAGATTTAGATGTAGACGGTACAGCAAATTTAGACGCAGTTGATATAGATGGAGCAGTACAAATTGACGCTACACTTTCCGTTGGTGTAAATGATACTGGTGCTGATGTCAAGTTCTTTGGTGCAACTGCGGGTAAATACTGGTTGTGGGATGAAAGTGCAGATAAAACAATTCAAGTTAGTGATTCTCAACTTACTGGTACACTAACAGTCGGTGTTGATGATACTGGGCATGATGTTATATTTTATGGTGCTGCAGCTGGTGCTTTGATGATGTGGGATCAGTCAGCCGATTCACTATTAGTTCGTGGTGCATCCGCAGATGCTGCTGGAAGTTCAGGTAGAATAGTATTACAAACTGCTCAAACAGCAGTAGCAGATGGTGATATAATAGGTCGTATAGATTGGAATGCTCCAGCAGAAACTGGTACTGATGCGATAGTGGTTGGTGCGTCCATATTAGCTGAAGCAGATGCAACATTTTCTGCCTCTGTCAACTCAACCGATTTAGTATTTTTAACTGGTGATTCGGGGGCTGCGACAGAGAAATTACGAATTGACAGTACAGGTCAGGTTACTTTTGCAGATGGTGCAATTGATGTAAATATTGCAAGTCATGATGGAACAAATGGATTAAAATTGGGCGGAACACTCCTTACGGCAACTGCAACAGAATTAAATGATTTTGCTACCTCAACTTCAACAATAGGAAAATCAATTGCCATGGCAATGGTTTTTGGTACACGAACTTAAAGAATAGAAGAACTAAATACTATAAGAAGGTTTTTCTTCAATAGTTACTTAACAACAAGAAAGTATAATAAATGTCAGCCAACGTATCACTATCAGAAACCTTTGACCAATGGCGGGTAAAAACTAATGAGTTACTAGTCATAACTCAGACTGATGGCTCTAGTAACTTTATTAAACTAACCAATACAACTAATTCTACTAGTAATACTACAGGGTCTATCATATCAACAGGTGGTATTGGTATATCTAAAAGTATGGTAATTGGTGAAAACTTAAATGTTCATGGTAATATTCATGCAAATGGAAATATTACTGCAGATGGAAGTATAACTCTTGGTGACGCTGCCACAGACAATATCGTATTTAACGCTGATATAAATTCAAGTATAATACCAAACACTAATGGCTCTTTTGAAATTGGTAACAGCACACAGTACTGGTCTAATGGATTTTTTGAGTCCGTAAAACTTACTGCGGCAACAGATCTTGGAATGACTGCTTTAGAGATTGATGCAAACGATGCAGACCAAGCAGCACTTACTATTGATGGAGAACAAACTACAGTAGCCGTTATGAGGATTGATGCAGACGCGTTGACAACTAACTCCGCTGCAATTTTCTCTGATGACTCCCCATCTACAAGTACAAGAAACTCAGTACAAGTTTTACAAGCCAACACATCTGCTCTTGCTGCAACTTCGCTCCATGTTCAATCAGACGGTGGTATTACTGGTATGACACTAGATAAGAATTTTACTGATGTTAATGCTGCTACTGTTACTGGATTGCACGTTGATTTTGATCGTACTGCTGATTCTGGAACAGCAAACTTCACAGATATTGGAATTGATTTAGATGTAACCGCTTCTGGTGAGGGAGTAACTATCTCAACTGGATTGGATATTGATGTAGTCGGATCTATAGGTGGAACATCCACTGCAGTCGGTTTAGATGTTACTGTTGGTTCAGCAGATACCAACTATGTTGCTAAATTTTCTGGTGGTGGTATAATGATAAAAGAACAAGCAAATGCTGATACAGATATAGCTGCTTATGGTCAATTGTGGGTAAAATCTGACACACCAAATACATTACAATTCACAGATGATTCAGGAGTAGACCAAGCAGTGGCTTCAAATGGTAGATCAATTGCATTGTCTCTAGTTTTTAACTGATGTTATAAATAAACATGAATACAACTTTTTAAGGAAAAATACTAATGGCAAACCCAAACATAGTAGCAGTAACAAGCATACACGGCGAGAGTATAGGCGAAGCTTTAACAACTACGCTCACTACCGATATAATGACTGTTGCAGCGGAAAAGCTTATAAAAATAAATTATATCCAAGTAGCAAATGATCATGCTTCAACAGCCATTGATGTTACTGTCGCTATTGTTAAAGCTGGTTTCACTTCTGCTGGTATCGGTTCAGGTGAAGATAATGCTGCGACAATATATATCGCCTCAACTGTTCGTTGTCCCGCAGATGATATTTTGGTTATAGTTGATAAACCAATATATCTAATGGAGGGAGATGTTTTAGAAGGTGGTGCGAGTGCAGCTACAGCAGATATTTTCATTTCATACGAGGTTATAGATGATGCGTAGTAATACTAATAGTAATAATAACAGAAGGAGTAACTAAATGGCATATCTTAGAACCGGAGAACAACTGGGCCTGACGCGACAAACTGTTGCTATTGGGTTAGATCCATTGAAAGCTCTGACTACTGGTATAGACAACATCGGAATTGGTACTTCAGCAGCGGATGCGTTGACTACTGGTATCTGTAACGTAGCGATTGGAGCGAACGCGCTAGGTACTTCTACTACTGGTTGTAAGAATATTGCAATTGGTGAACTGGCGATGGGTGCAGGTGTTACTACTGGTTTAAGCAACATCGCAATTGGAGCAACTGCAATGGATGCAGTGACTTCTGGTAAATGTAACATAGCAATTGGATGTAATTCATTGGGGGGTTTAACTACTGGTAACGAAAATATTGCAATTGGAAAAACTGCATTGGGTGCAGCGACTGTTAGTGGTCATTATAATATCGCTTTGGGTCTGTTAGCTATGGACGCTTTGACTACTGGTTGTGATAATGTTGCAATAGGAGTAAACTCATTAGGTGCTTCTACTACTGGTTGTCTGAATATTGCAATAGGTCAACTTGCGTTGGGTGCAGGTGTTGTTACTGGTAAAACCAATATCGCAATAGGTGTTAATGCTGCAGATGCTTTGACTTCTGGTATGTGTAATATTGCAATTGGAAAAAATGCACTTGGTGCTACTACTGCTTCTTTGCTGAGTATTGCAATTGGGGAAAATGCATTGGGTTCTGGAAATGTTTCTGGTGGCTACAATATCTCATTTGGATATTCATCATCGGCCGCCATGACTTCTGGTATTTGTAACATAGCGATGGGATCAAACGCACTTGGTGCTTCTACTACTGGTTGTGATAATGTCGCAATCGGAACTTCTGCATTGGGTGCAGGAGTTGTTACTGGTAATGGTAATGTCGCACTTGGTGTAAATACAGCGGATGCGTTGACTACTGGTGCCTGTAACGTAGCAATTGGAACACACGTGCTAGGTGCTACTACAATAGGTACTATAAATGTTGCAATAGGATGTATGGCAATGGGTACTTCTACTTCTGGTTGTAATAATGTTGCAATTGGTCGGTACGCACTGGGCGGCGCCAATCATACTGGAGCCGGAGCTAATGTTGCTATTGGCAAATTTGCAATGTGTTTACTGACTTCTGGTATCTGTAACGTAGCGATTGGAACAAACGCATTAGGTGCTGCTACTACTGGTTGTCAGAATGTTGCAATTGGTGAACTTGCGTTGGGTACTTGTATTCTTACTGGTGTACGAAATGTCGGAATTGGATATAAAGCCGGAGAGGATCTAACTTCTGCTCAATATAATGTTATGATTGGTGGATTCGCGGGGGGTTCTACGACTACTGGACTCTGTAACGTAGCGATTGGGGCACTAGCGTTGAATGCTGCAACTACTGGTTGTCTGAATGTTGCAATTGGTGGTACTGCAATGGGTGCAGGTGTTACTACTGGTATAAACAACATCGCAATTGGTTCATGTTCAATGGATGCGTTGACTTCTGGTATCTGTAACGTAGCGATTGGAACTAACACAATGGGGGCTGCTACTACTGGTTGTCAAAATATTGCAATTGGATTACATGCCGCGGGCAGTGGTGTCCTCACTGGCCTCAGCAATATAATGATCGGCATTCATGCTGGTATTAAGGTTACCGGTGGTCATTATAACGGTTTTATAGGATATAACGCAGGAGGCAAAACCACAACTGGTTGCCACAATATTGGATTGGGAGTCAATGCAGGATGTAATGTCACTACTCAAAATTATACTATTAATATTGGGTCAGGCATGAATACTACGACTGCTTCAACCACTTGTATCGGTGGTAATTGTCTAATGGCTGCACAATTTACTGCAACTTCTGATTGTCGTTCTAAGTGTAACATAAAAGACCTTCCTTACGGATTAAGTTTTATCAATCTCCTAAGACCAGTATCTTACAAATGGAAACCACAAGCAGATAAGTTAGACAAAGACGGAAATCTACTCGAAGAAGGAGAAGGAGCTCATGCTCATCAAAGAACTATGTTCGGTCTTCTTGGTCAACAGGTGAAAGAAGCGTTGACTACATTGGGATTGGGTTACAATGATTTTGGAGGATTTCATGACCAAGAGTACGAAAACAAAGACAATCCCGATTGGAAAAAGTCATATACGATGGAAGACAAAACGGTTCAGTTGACTTACGATGATTTTATTTCACCTTTAATTAAATCAGTGCAGGAATTGTCTGCTGAAGTAACAGAATTGAAAGCACAACTCAAAATGGTTTAGATAAATACTTTTATATCATTGACAACTCTAAATTGAGATTTTATGAACACTTATATTATTGAAGGCGGCATTGGAAAACAAGTCGCCTTTACAGCGATTATAGATGCACTTGTGAAGAAGGATAAAGAGAAGATTCAGATACTCTCTCCTTATGTTGACATTTTCGGTGGAAACACTAATATCAAATATGCACTTGATGCAAACACAATACCAGTTCACGATAAACGCATATTAGATTCGCAGAATATTAATTTCTGTGAACCTTACAAGGCTAATTTTCTCAAGGGCGATCATCACATCATTCAGAGTTATTGTAAATTGTTTGGAGTGAAATACGAAGAGAAGATGCGGCCGAAGATGTACACGGATCATTACAAAGAACCTGCAAAAAAGACAGCAGGAGATGATGATTTTATAGTGATTCAGTTTTCGGGTGGACAAGCACCAGCCGGATTCAATGCTCAAAATCAGTATGTAAGTAATGACCCTACGAGAAACTATAATCCATTTCTTGCTCAAAAAGTGATTGGCCTCATCAAAGGAAAACACGAAGATTTGAAGATACTGAACTTCTCTCTTCCAAACGAACCAAATTATGAAGGAACAGAAAAACCAGAACTGATGCCGTTTGCACAATGGCATGAAATACTGAAACTCCCAAACTGCAAAGGGTTTATTTCAACTGATTCGTGTTTGAGTCATTTTGCTCGGAGTGCTGGAAGAAAAGGTGTTGCCATTTGGGGTGGCACAAGATGGACACAATTTGGGTATAAACAGAACAGGAACATCAATAAATGGTGGTCTGAATGGGATGAGTGGGATAATGAAAAGTTTGAACCACAAGATCCAAGAAATATCATGGTAGAACCGAAAGTGGTATTTGAACAATTTGAACATATATATGGAAAGGAATTGATAAAATGAAATTCGCAAATGGAATATTTCTAAATGATAAATTCATGTCAACAGTTGCAAAGTGCAACGATTACGAAGATTGGGAGCCAAAGGGAGCTTATTGGTTCAATCGGTTGGTTAAGAAGTTAAGGTCTGCACAAGAAGATTTTAACGATACAAGACAAAAATTAGTAAAGAAATATGCAGATGAACCAGATAAAGATGGAAATGTAAAAGTTGCAGAGGTTCATATTCCTGCATTTACTACTGCTATGGGTGAACTGATGGAAGAAGAGTTTGAAATTGAAGGTATCAAACCAATTAAGTTTCCAGATGGGCTAAAACTTTCACCTAGCGAAATGGGACATATGGAAGAGGTTGTTGATATGTCTGCGTTCTTGGATGATGAGGATGAGTGAAACTTAATCTTGGATGTGGAAAAAATTACATAGATGGATGGACAAATGTTGATTTCTACGATGATACAAAGTGTGATGTAACTCACGATCTAGAAGAGTTTCCTTGGCCGTGGGAGAATGATTCGGTTTCTGAAATTAGGATCATTCATACTTTGGAACATCTTGGTGCCGATTGGAAAGTTTACATCAAGATACTCCAAGAGATGTATCGGGTTTGTGAAGATGATTCGACGATTGTTGTGCACGTTCCCAGCCCTTGGCACTGGAACTATACATCAGACCCAACTCATGTTCGGCCAGTTACACCAGATGGATTGAATTTATTTTCCAAAGAGCATTGTCAGAAGTGTATAGATGAAGGAAAATCAGAAACACCATTTGCGATGATTTATGATGTTGATTTGCGACCACACGATGTTGTTTGGAAATTTGACCAATTGTGGGAGAATAAACTAAATAAAGGTGAAGTGCAACGCTCACAGATGGAAGAGTTTCACTCTATGTATCGTAATGTGGTCACAGAGTTTCAGATTCCTCTTGCAGTTGTGAAGTCAGAAGAGACAGACAAAAAACATCGTTATGAACAACAACTACATTTACCAGATGGTTCTGTTCCATCTGAACCACCACCATCAAATATTGTAAGGTATTAGTAAAACAAGTAATTTGAAAAATACTTTTGTTATAAATATAATAAAAGAAACGAATTATAATTAAGTAGGAGAATAAAAAATGGCAGGACATATTTATGCAGATGCTACAAGAATAAATGGTTGCGTCACATATTTCTTTGGTGTTTATGTAGCTGGGAATGCTACACTAACTTATGATCTCGCCGTGGCGGAAGATGCCAATCAAGGAAATTTTCACAAGGTTGAGGCAGGTCTGAGTCACCATAACTCAGGCTCTTATCTCGCTGTCATGGATGGCCTTTGGGTTTCAAGAGGCACGGGAGTCACCAATCTCGCTAATCTTTATTACAATGGAACTGGTAATATGGGCTCGTTTTCTTTTTCTAAGACTAACGCTACTACCGTACGAATTCACAAAAGTGCTGGAACTTATTCCGGCCCCGGCTATGGGTTTGTAAGGTTAACATCTGTATAAACTCAGAATTATTTTTTTGGAAAATTAATTTAATAGGAATACAATGTATATCATAAACAGAAAGTCCGATAATTCATTTGTTTTTGCGGGGGATATTCTTCCAACTGACCCTTCGGGTGATGCATACATCATTATGACACTCCCCGAAGGAGAGAGTTTTGACTACAGGTACATATACACCTCAGTTGACGGCATAGCGATAAAGGGTGATATTATCCCCATAGACGAGGTTGAAGTGGCACGATTTGAAGCAGAAGTGGCTGCAGTCCAATATCAGGACGACAGAAGGCCCATATACCCCACAGTTGAAGAACAGCTGGATTTATTGTATCATGCAATTGATACAGGTACATTGAATAAAACGTCAGAGTTTTATACAAAATTGAAAAAGGTGAAAGACGATAACCCAAAGCCTACTTAATTTTAATTATTCCAAAGTGAAAAATAATGAAAAAAAATATATTATGTTTCTTTCGTGCTGGATTAGGGGATTTTTATCTAAACTTCCCTCTATTTTACACACTCCGAAACATCAGAGCCAGTAATTAGTCATATCCACAATCCCTACCTTTACTAAATAATAATAGAAAAAGGTTTTAACTACAGGGAGATTTTGAATGACACTAACTTTAAATAAACAAACCGTAAATTTCGTATTGGATCAGGGCTGTACGTTCCAAAAGACCATTACTGCTAAAAATACAGCAGGTGGTAATGTGACCATATCTTCCGGCAGCACTGCGGCCAAGCTAAGACAGTCTACATATTCTGGTAACAATATACACACCTTTTCTACATCCGTTTCTGGATCAAATGTTACTATTTCAA
>Ga0307488_10004001_pt1 | contig 12288 bp, 8 predicted proteins | sample SB02metaG_FD_202248 | JGI IMG/M metagenome (GOLD analysis project Ga0307488, IMG submission 202248) | Sea-ice brine microbial communities from Beaufort Sea near Barrow, Alaska, United States - SB 0.2 | ecosystem: Environmental > Aquatic > Marine > Coastal | place: USA: Alaska | collected 2017-05-06
AAAAGATCAGAATTTAAAAGACATGGTGATTGTAGGCGGATACGATGCCATAAAAGTTGCAGATCAGATCAAAGCTGAAAACATAGCTGTTCTGGCACCTCGCCCTCATAAAACTCCCAACCAGGATGATGAAGATTATGATTACAATTACAAACTTGCCAAATTGCTTTCAGATAAAGGCATCTTAGTAGGATTGGAAAGTAGTGGGCAAATGGAGCGGGCCAATACCCGAAATCTGCCATTTTATGCAGGAACAGTTGCGGCAAGTGGTATGGATAAAGAAGAAGCTTTAAAACTTATAACCCTTAACAATGCAAAAATACTTGGTATTTCTGACAGGTTGGGAACTTTGGAAAAAGGGAAAGACGCAACCCTTTTTATAAGCGAAGGGGATGCTCTGGATATGCGAACCAATAAATTGATGACAGCATTTATTCAGGGTAGAGAAATAAGTTTAGAAACACATCAAACCGAATTATACCACAGATATTCCGATAAATATGAAAATCAGAAGAAAGAATAAATTTTCTGTAATTCTAATTTGATTATAAAACCTCTGATAACTTCAGAGGTTTTATATTTGTAGCCATCAATAAATCTTATTTTCATACTATGATCAAACAAATATCCAGCATCCATAATCCTTTGGTAAAAAGATTGCTTCAGCTTCAGGAGAAATCTCGAAATCGAAAAAAGGAAGGAGTGTTTGTTGTAGAAGGGATTAGAGAAATTGAGCTTGCCAATAAAGGGAACTATCAATGTGAAGAAATCTTCTTTTGTGATACTTTATTTCGCGCAGAGAATTTAAAAGAATTAACAAAAAACTCTCAATCAACTCCAAATTACACTGAATTTTCTAAGGAAGTTTATCAAAAAACAGCCTATCGTGGTAGCACAGAGGGTGTAATAGCGCTCTTTAAATCCAAGGAACTTTGTTTGGACTCATTAGAACTAAACTCTGAAAATTCTTTGATCCTGGTAGCTGAAGCTCCCGAAAAACCGGGAAATATTGGAGCACTGCTAAGAACTGCCGATGCTGCAAAAGTAGATGCGGTGATTATTGCAAATCCTAAGACAGACCTATTTAACCCAAATATTATTAGATCTAGTGTAGGCTGCGTTTTCACTAACAAGATTGCGCTAGGAACCACTTCAGAAATAATAGATTTTTTAAAAAAGCATCATATTCCTATGTACTCTGCCGCATTGCAGGCATCTAAGAATTATACAGAAATAGATTTCACAAAATCTTCAGCAATAATTGTGGGAACAGAAGCAACCGGATTAAGCAAGGAATGGATAGATAATTCGACTCAAAATATTATTATTCCTATGAGCGGAGAAATAGATAGCATGAATGTATCAGTTGCTGCAGGAATATTGATTTTTGAGGCTAAACGTCAAAGAGGTTTTAATCAATTATAAATGACCTTAAATTTTGGAACAAATTTTGAAAACTAACAAAATATAAAACCTATATTAATCACTTACTCCCAAAACCTAATCCTACGTGAACGCTGAAATTTTATTTTATATAATAATCGCTATAATTTTAATCGATTTCGTTGTCGATAAAATCTTAGATTCTTTAAATGCAAGTCGGTTCAATGATCCGATCCCTAATGAATTGGAAGATGTTTATGATGATGAGGAATACCGAAAATCCCAGAATTATAAGAAGGAGGGCTACAGATTTGGACTAGTTTCTTCTGTTTTCTCATTACTTACTTTATTGGTATTTCTGTTTTTTGAAGGTTTCGCATATGTAGATGAAATCGCTGGTGGAGTTACAGAAAACCCTATTTATAAAGCCTTGATTTTCTTTGGAATCATCATGTTCGCCAGTGATCTTCTCACCCTGCCATTTTCGTATTACAGCACCTTTGTAATTGAGGAGAAATATGGTTTTAATAAAACAACAAAAAAATTGTTTGTTCTAGATAAGTTGAAATCATGGGGATTAATGATCGTTGTTGGTGGTGGGATCCTTGCGTTGATCGTATGGTTCTACCAACTAACCTCTACTAATTTTTGGTGGTATTCCTGGATCATGGTCACCGTTTTTATTGTGTTTGTAAATATGTTTTATGCGAAACTTATAGTCCCTCTATTTAACAAACAATCCCCTTTACAGGAAGGATCACTAAGGTCTAAAATAGAAGATTATACCCATAAAGTGGGGTTCACACTGGATAACATATTTGTAATTGACGGCTCTAAAAGAAGCACAAAGGCAAATGCCTATTTCTCCGGATTTGGAAAGGAGAAAAGGATCACTTTGTATGATACATTAGTTAATGATCTTAGCGATGAAGAAATTGTGAGTGTACTGGCTCATGAAGTTGGCCATTACAAGAAAAAGCACGTGGTCGTAAATTTGATGGCCTCCATAATCACCACTGGATTCACCCTTTGGTTACTTTCGCTGTTTGTTGGGAACGAATTATTATCTCAAGCATTGGGAGTGGAAAATCCAAGCTTTCATATTGGTTTGATCGCCTTTGGAATATTGTATAGCCCCATTTCTGAGATCACAGGCTTATTAATGAATTATTTGTCTAGAAAATTTGAATACCAGGCAGATGATTTTGCAAAAAACACCTATAATTCAGATTCATTAATTTCCAGTCTTAAAAAATTATCCAAATCCAGTTTAAGCAACTTGACCCCACATAAAGTCTATGTTTTTATGCATTATTCGCATCCAACCTTGTTGCAGCGAATTAATAATTTAAGAGCTTAGTTTGTAGTTGTTTCTTTATAATGATAATCGTAATTTTAAGTTATGACAGATGCTGCAGTAGAAAAAGAAAATAAGGAAATTACGCGCCAGTACAAGGAGTTGTTACGTATTAGTTACAGATCCCTTTCTAAGGATGATAAGAAATTAATTAGAAAGGCATTTGATATCGCTGTGGAAGCGCACAAGGATCAGCGTAGGAAATCTGGGGAAGCTTATGTTTTCCATCCCATCGCCGTGGCTAAAATAGTTGCTTCAGAAATTGGCCTGGATGCTACCTCTATTGCCGCAGCTCTATTACACGATGTGGTTGAAGACACCACCTATTCTATTGAAGAAATAGAGAAGATGTTTGGAAAGACCGTCGCTTTAATTGTAGATGGCCTTACTAAGATCTCCCATTTACACCAAGATAAGGATGCTTCCTTGCAAGCTGAGAATTTCCGGAAAATGTTGCTTACCCTTAATGATGATGTTCGGGTAATCATTATAAAAATTGCAGATAGGTTGCATAATATGCAAACTATGGATTCTATGAAACCAGATAAACAGGTTAAAATAGCTTCAGAAACACTTTATATCTATGCTCCTTTAGCACACAGGATAGGGCTTTATAGCATTAAAACCGAACTGGAAGACCTCAGTTTAAAATATACCGAACCTGAAGTTTATAATGATATTCTACAGAAGATCAGGGAGAGTAAACAAGAACAGGATGCCTATATTGAAGACTTTACTAAGGTTATTAAGGATTCCTTGGATCAAGAGCAATTAGATTACACAATTAAGGGAAGGCCTAAATCCATTTACTCTATCTGGAGAAAAATAAAGACCCAAAACATTACTTTTGATGAAGTCTTCGACAAATTTGCGGTTCGTATTATCTACAAAACCGATCTTGCCAACGAAAAATTCTTGGCCTGGAAAATATATTCTATTGTTACAGACCATTTTAGGCCGAATCCTATACGATTACGAGATTGGATCTCTTCTCCAAAAACTACTGGGTACGAAGCTTTGCATATCACCGTTATGGGCCCTAAAGGGCGCTGGGTAGAAGTACAAATACGAAGTGAGCGAATGAATGAAATAGCTGAAAAAGGCTATGCTGCTCATTATAAATATAAGCAGGGAGCAGAACAGGAAGAAAAGACCATGGAAGAATGGTTAAATAGATTGCAGGAAGCCCTAGAGAATTCTGAAGCCAATGCAGTTGATTTTGTTGAGCAATTCAAACTTAATTTATACGCAAAGGAGATCTTTGTATTTACTCCCCAAGGTGATTTGAAATCTTTGCCAAAAGGAGCAACTCCATTGGACTTTGCTTTTAGTATTCATACTGCTATTGGGCTCCATACCCGAGGTGCAAAGGTGAATAACAAATTGGTACCGCTTAGTCATGAATTAAAAAGTGGTGATCAGATAGAAATTATTACTTCAGACAGTGCTAAGCCTAACGTTAACTGGTTAGACTATGCAAGTACAGCCAGAGCCAGATCTAAGATTAAATCTTCGTTAAGAGAAGATAAAAAAGAACTTGCAGTAGAAGGAAAAGCTGTCCTTGCCCGGAAATTAAAAGCTCAAAAATTGAGTTTTAATGAGGGTATGATCAATGAGCTAGTGATCTATTTTAAACTAAAAACATCATTAGATCTATTTTATAGAGTTGGTATTGGAAAAATAGACAATAAGAGGTTAAAAGAATTTACCGCCTCCAGAAGCAATGTCTTTGTTAGTTATATTAAAAATAAGATCAGGAAACCTGAAATTGCAGAAGATCTTGATAAAGAAGAGATCACTTCCAAGTACGATCAGATCGTATTTGGTAAGGAAGAAGAGGTTCTGGACTATAAATTAGCTAATTGTTGTAACCCCATTCCCGGAGATCGAGTATTTGGTTTTATTACGGTAAGTGAGGGGATAAAAGTTCACAAAAAGGATTGTCCAAATGCGATTCAATTCCAAAGCAATTATGCTTATAGAATTATTCAGGCTAAATGGATAGATTCTTCACAACAAGATTTTAAAGCAGTCGTCAACCTAACAGGAATAGATAATTTAGGATTGGTTAGTGAAATCACCAAAGAGATCTCTAATAGTATGAACGTAAATATGCGAAGCATTAATTTTGATAGTGCCGATGGTGTGTTTACAGGGAAGATAACGGTAATTGTAAAAAACAATTCCATCTTAGACACTCTTATAGTTCGTCTTAAAAAAATAAGTGGGATAGATAAGGTGTCAAGAGAATAAACCAATACCTTTGCAAAGGAAGGAATATTATGAGTAAGAAAAGCGCAAATAAGAATGATCAGGACGTTGTAAAGAACGTGTTCACCAATTTTTTGGAAGAGAAAGGACACAGAAAAACCCCCGAACGTTTTGCTATTTTACAGGAGATCTATAATAACGAAGAGCATTTTGATATAGAGTCTCTTTATATTAAAATGAAAAACAAGAAATATAGAGTTAGTCGCGCAACTTTATATAATACTATAGAATTGCTTTTAGACTGCGGTTTGGTAAGAAGGCACCAATTTGGCCAAAATCAATCACAATATGAAAAGTCTTATTTCGATAGGCAGCATGATCATATTATCTTAACCGATACTGGGGAGGTAATAGAATTTTGCGATCCTAGAATTCAAAGTATAAAACAAACAATAGAAGAAGTTTTTAACATTGAAGTTTCTAAACATTCTTTATACTTTTACGGCACAAAAAAACAATCAACTAATTAAATATTTATGGCAGTAGACTTACTACTCGGATTACAATGGGGAGATGAAGGAAAAGGTAAAATTGTAGATGTATTTACCAAAAAATATGACATAATCGCTAGATTTCAAGGAGGGCCAAATGCAGGTCACACTTTGGAATTTGATGGTCAAAAACATGTTCTTCACACTATTCCATCCGGGATTTTTCATAAAAACACCATAAATCTTGTTGGAAATGGGGTGGTAATAGATCCCGTAATTTTCAAAAAAGAACTTGAAAATTTAGATGCTTTCAAAACAGATTACAAAAAAAATCTTTACATCTCGAGAAAAGCACACTTAATTCTTCCTACTCATAGATTACTGGATGCCGCTTCTGAAGCTGCTAAAGGAAAAGCCAAGATTGGTTCTACGCTTAAAGGGATTGGACCTACTTATATGGACAAGACCGGAAGAAATGGAATTCGTGTTGGGGATCTTGAATTAGACAATTGGAAAGAAAAATACAGATTACTGGCAGATAAGCATCAGGCCATGATAAGCTTCTATAATGTAGATGTGCAATATGATCTAGCTGAATTAGAAACTGAATTCTTTAAAGCTATCGAGACATTAAAAACATTGAAGTTCATAGACAGTGAGCAATATTTGCAAGTAGCACAAGAAGATGGTAAATCAATTCTGGCTGAAGGTGCTCAAGGATCTTTATTAGATATAGATTTTGGAACCTATCCATTTGTAACCTCGTCTAACACTACCGCAGCCGGAGCTTGTACAGGATTAGGTGTGGCACCAAACAAAATTGGAGATGCTTTTGGAATATTTAAAGCATACACTACAAGAGTTGGAAGTGGCCCCTTCCCTACCGAGCTTTTCGATGAAGATGGAGAAAGAATGGGAAGAGTAGGAAATGAATTTGGAGCTACAACAGGACGCTCAAGAAGATGTGGATGGTTAGATCTGGTAGCGCTTAGATATGCAGTGCAAATAAATGGGATCACTCAATTGATCATGATGAAAGGTGATGTCCTAAGTGGGTTTAAAACACTAAGAATATGTACTTCTTATAAATATAAAGGAGAAGAAATCAAGCATTTACCTTACAATATAGAGCCGGAGAATGTAACTCCTATCTATACTGAATTTAAAGGTTGGGAAGAGGATCTTACAAAAATGACTGAAGAATCTCAATTACCATCTGAATTCATGGAATATGTAAAATTCCTGGAAGATGAGTTAAAAACACCAATTTCAGTGATCTCTGTAGGGCCAGATAGAAAACAGACAATTCATAGATAAACGAAATTTTTAAAGTTTCGATAAAAAAAAGCCTTTCAATATTGAAAGGCTTTTTTTATTAAAATCAATCCTAATTTTAACCCCATATTTTCCTTTAATCTCAAGAGAATATTATTCTTGAGATCAAGAAGCTCGAGGCAAGCCCGCCTGAATATGATACGGGCAGGCCCAAGAGGGATTAAATATGGAAGAGCAAGAAGCTGAAAATGCTTAAAATTGATGTTTTTGATAACTAGTTATTCCCTTTATTACTCTTTTCATTACTTTTGAAGCAAACTATTCGAATTGAAAATTTCTCCTTCGTCAACATTATTAGTATTCTTATTATGCCTGTTCAGCATTACTAAGAACTTTTCACAAGAATCTAAAAAAATTGATTACACCAGTGATAGAACATTAAAGGATGAAAACAAGTATCCGGGTGCTATTATATTGAGCAAAGTGACCAATCAGGTACATTTTATTCATGAAGGTATAGAGATATGGTGTGACCAGGCGATCCATTACGATAAGGCAAATTTTTTCAAGGCTTATGGTAATGTTAGAATGCAACAGGGGGACACCGTTACCATGCAAAGTAAATATGCCGAGTATAATGGAACAACCCAATTTGCCTTTGCGAGCGGTAATGTAAAAATGAGCAACCCTCAATCTTCCATAGAATCAGATACTTTGTTCTTTGATAGAGTAAAACAACAAGCCTATTATAGAAGTGGCGGGACTGTTCGCGATACTGCCAGCGTACTTACCAGTAGAATTGGCAGATATTATATGGATCAGGATAAGTATTCATTCCTCAGCGATGTTAAAGTAACCAACCCTAAATACACTATTAATTCTCAGCAGCTCGATTTTTATTCAGACAGTGGGGATGCCTATCTCTATGGCCCAACTACTATAGAAAGTGAAACAAGCACTGTTTATTGTGAACGCGGATATTATGATACCAGAGGAGATGTAGGGTATTTTGTAAAAAACTCAAGAATAGATTATGAGAATAGAATTCTTGAAGGAGATAGTCTCTATTTTAATAGGGCTAAAAGTTTTGCTTCCGGAACAAACAATATTAAAATAACAGATACTTTAAATCATAGTTTGATCACTGGTCATTATGCTGAAGTCTATCGCGAAAAAGATTCTGTTTTTATCACGAAAAGGGCTGTTGCTGCAACAATCCAAGATAATGATTCCATTTTTATACATAGCGATACCCTAATGATAACCGGGAAACCGGATAGCCGGATCGTAAGAGGCTTCTATGATGTGAGGCTCTTTAAAAGTGATATTAGCGGAAAAAGTGATTCTATCTATGTAAATCAGAAAAAAGGAATTACCAAACTTATAAATATTGGCGGTGGCGGAAACACTTCGGTTTCAAAAAAACGAACTCCAATCATTTGGTCAGATAATAGCCAGATGACAGGTGATACCATTCATCTATTAAGCAACCCGGAAACCGAAAAACTGGATTCTTTAAAAGTCTTTTACGACGCATTTTTAATACAGAAGGATAGTATAGAAGGCTATAATCAAGTTAAGGGAAAAGAACTCACGGGATTATTTGTAGATAATGAACTGTATCAGGTAGATGTTATTAAAAATACAGAGACGATCTATTTTAGTAGAAATGAGGAGCAGGAATTATTAGGCATCAACAAAACCCTGTCTAGTTCTATAAAGATCCTCTTCGAGAACAAAGAAATCAGAGACATCTATTATTACAAACAAGTAGAAGGAACACTCACCCCTCCGGAAGATTTTCCGCCAAACGCAAGAGAGTTGACTGGTTTTAATTGGCGTGGAGAAGAGCAGTTATTACAAAAATCGGATCTTTTTAAAGGTGAAGAGCCGCCAAAGTTAATTAAGATCAAAGGCATCCCTTTACCCGAGGAACAAGAAAACTTCTTTGATGAGGATAATGGAGAGCAGCCTTTCCTAAATGAAAACTCCAGATTAACACCAGAGGATCTTAAGGACACCAAAGTAGATAGCTTAGGAGTACCTATTAAAGAATTGGATTCTACTTTGAAGGATAAACGAAAGCTTATAGAAAAGAAAAAAAATGGAAAAGTAATTTCAAAGAGTTGAAAGAAGATTTTTTAAAATATCAAGCACAAACAACTTCACATCCTTTGGCCATGGAAATTTCACATGCCAAGGGAACCTATATTTATTCGGTTCAGGGTAAAAAATATTTAGATTTTGTTGCCGGAGTATCTGCTTGTAGTTTAGGGCATTGCCACCCTCGTGTGGTAAATGCGGTTAAAGATCAGGCTGAAAAATATTTACATGTCATGGTATATGGGGAATATGCCCTATCCCCTGCTGTTGAATTAACCAAGCTTTTAGCGAATCACTTACCTAAGTCATTAAGCAAAACATATCTCACCAATTCTGGAACAGAAGCAATTGAAGGCGCCTTGAAATTAGCCAGGAGATCTACCGGTAGAACTGAAATTATCGCGGCAAGAATGGCCTACCACGGGAATACTATGGGCTCCTTAAGCTTAATGAGCTATGAAGAGCGTGTTAAGCCTTTCCGGCCACTTATTGGCGATGTAAGCTTTATAGACTTCAATTCTGAAGAGGATCTTCAAAGAATTACAGAGAACACAGCTGCTGTGATCCTGGAGACAATTCAGGGTGGTGCAGGATTTATAATGCCCACAAACAACTACTTAAAAAAATTAAAAGCTCAATGTGAACAAGTTGGTACTTTGTTGATATTAGACGAAATACAACCCGGTTTTGGGCGTACCGGTAAATTATTTGGATTTCAGCATTATAATATTGTTCCCGATATCTTAGTAATGGGAAAAGGCATGGGTGGTGGCTTGCCAATAGGGGCATTCACAGCATCAACTGAAGTGATGGACACCCTTATGTATAATCCTGAATTAGGGCATATCACCACTTTTGGAGGTAATCCCGTAATTGCAGCCGCTGCATTAGCCACTTTACAAGAAATCACGGAATCTGACCTAATGGCAGAGACCCTTCAGAAAGAGCAATTAATTAGAAACCTTCTCGTGCATCCTTTAATTAAAGAAATAAGAGGAATAGGGCTCATGCTTGCGTTAATAACAGAGTCCGCAGATATGGCGACAACAATTATTTTGAAAGCACAAGAGAAAGGACTAATTTTGTTCTGGCTTTTATTTGAAAAAACAGCCATTAGAATAACTCCCCCCTTAACAATTACATCTCAGGAAATCAAAGAAGGATGTGGCATTATTATTGACATTTTAAATGAAATTGAAAGTCAATCCTAAACTTGTTAATTACTTTGTTAAAAACAAAATAGATACCCTTACAGTTTAACTGTTATCATTTATAACTTTAGTACTGTAGAAAACTCGTAATCCCCAGTGTATGCAATTAAGCCATAACGAAGAAAACAATTTCTCACTTACTCGTTTTGAATCTATGCTAAAAACAAACGATGTGTTGTTTTTTGATTCAGAAGAATTTGAGGATATCATTCATCATTATTTAGAGAATGGAAAGATTGCGTTGGCTAAAAAAGCCGTGAAATTAGGACTGGCCCAACACCCAACTGCTACAAACCTGAAACTATTTAAAGTTGAGATCCTAGTATTTGAGGACAAATTAGACCTGGCAGACGGTCTGTTGAACGAATTACATGATTTGGAAACCTCTAACGAGGAGATCTTTATCCAGAAGGCAAATATTTTCTCCAAACGAGATGACCATCAGAAAGCTATCCAGATGCTGGAATTAGCACTTGAGATTTCTCTTGACACGGCAGATGTATATTCCTTATTAGGAATGGAATACTTGTTTTTAGAAGATTTTGAAAATGCTAAACTCAGCTTCATGAAATGCTTAGAAGCAGATGAAGAAGATTACTCTGCCCTATATAACATCATGTATTGTTTCGATTTTCTTGAGCAAAAAAATGAGTCTATAGATTTTCTTAATAATTTCCTTAACAAGAATCCATATTGCGAGGTAGCTTGGCATCAAATAGGAAAACAGTATTTCGATTTAAAACAATTAGATAAAGCTTTAATGGCTTTTGATTTTGCCATAATAAGCGATGATTTTTTTATTGGAGCCTACCTTGAAAAAGGGAAGGTCTTAGAAAAATTAGGCCGTTTTAATGAAGCTATAGAAAACTACAAGATCACCCTAGAACTCGATGATCCAACTTCATTTGTTTATTTAAGAATAGGTAAATGTTTTGAAAAATTAGGTCTAGATGAATATGCGTTGGAAAATTATTCCAAAACCGTTCACGAAGATCCATTGCTAGATAAAGGATGGATCGCAATTACAGACTTTTATTTTAAGAAAAAGAATTATCAAAAAGCTCTTTACTATATTAATAAAGCAATTAATATAGATGAAGAAAATGTACTTTATTGGAAACGTTTTGCTAAAATAAATAGTCGACTTAATTTCTTTGAAGAAGCAGAACGTGGATACCAAAAAACCATTGAACTTGGTAATTATGAGCTTGAGACTTGGATTAGACGTTGTGATATTCTTATTAATCTTGGCGAATACGAAACCGCTATCCAGAATTTAATGCAGGCAGTAGAATTTTATCCAGATTCTGCAGAAATAGAATATCGTTTAGCCGGCTTATATTTTAATTTGAATGAAGGCGACAAAGGTTATTTTCATTTAAATAACGGACTTAAATTAGATTCAGAATATTATATCATTATCGAAGAGCTTTTCCCGATGATCTTCAACAGAAAAAGCGTGAAAGAAATTATTAATTCTTACCTAAAGACCTCCTGATATTTTAATTACTTTTGAAAAGAAATTTTAATCCCTCAGAGAGGGTTTAATACCCCCCGAGGCTTGCCTCGAATTTTTAAAAGAATTTTCCAATCCATACTTTGTGGGCTTGCCCCGAAGTTCTTGATTATTTAAAAATGCAAAGAAGCTTAAAGGATTACTTTATAATTACCCTTAAAGGCATGGCGATGGGCGCTGCAGATGTGGTGCCAGGTGTTTCCGGAGGAACAATTGCATTTATCACGGGTATTTATCAGGAATTAATTAATACCATAAGTGGTATTAATTTTGGCCTTTTTAAAATTTGGAAAGAGCAAGGTTTTTTTGGGATGTGGAAAGCAGCCAATGCTTCTTTTCTAGTCGCTCTGCTTTCTGGAATTTTAATCAGCATCATTACGGTAATGCGTTTAACCAATTATCTATTGGAAGCGCATCCAATCTTGATCTGGTCCTTTTTCTTCGGTTTGATCTTAGCCAGTATCTGGTTTGTAGCTAAACAGATCCCTAAATGGAATTTTAAAATTATTTTAGCCCTATTAATAGGTGCCGCATTTGCAATCTATATTGTAAGCCTGCCTCCTATGGGTTCAAATACAAGTCTTTGGTTTTTATTTTTAGCTGGGGCTCTCGCGATATGTGCCATGATATTACCAGGTATTTCCGGGGCATTTATTTTAGTGCTATTAGGGGCCTATAAAACGGTAACCGAGGCCGCCCATGATTTCGATTTTAAAACCCTAGGAATTGTAGCATTAGGAG
>Ga0307488_10004003_pt1 | contig 12285 bp, 17 predicted proteins | sample SB02metaG_FD_202248 | JGI IMG/M metagenome (GOLD analysis project Ga0307488, IMG submission 202248) | Sea-ice brine microbial communities from Beaufort Sea near Barrow, Alaska, United States - SB 0.2 | ecosystem: Environmental > Aquatic > Marine > Coastal | place: USA: Alaska | collected...
AGGGGGTGGGTATGTTTCTCAACACAACAAGCACCCCACCTCGTTGACGTCGGTGCCCTCCTCTACCAGCTTCTTGATCAGCTCGATGTCCCGGTTGAACACCGCGCGGTGGATCAGCATGGGGCCTGCACTGAGGGTCAAAAGAGGTATCACCGCGACCAATGTGCTCCTGTGTCTCGGGTACGTTGCGTACGATGCCAGCGAGCGCAAACTGGATTTGGAGCGTGTGAGGGCCTGAGAGGTCTAAAGGTGAAGCTTTCCGCGTGATCAAGATGCGCGCAACTGTGCTGTACCTTTTATGAGTCCGCTCTTTTGCTACTCGTACCGAGCTGTGAGGCGCCGACGCGGGGGCCTGTGCTGTTGGGGGCCTGTCCGTGCCGGGAATTGTGGGATCGTACACAGCTGTGAAGACCCTGCCGACAGTGCCGCGGCCACGCATGGAGCCGCCGCCGTCATCCTTGACGCCGACGCAGCCGTACGTCTCCGGGAACGGGCCCTTCACGCGGCTGTACCAGGGGTTGCGCTCGACCATGGTGCCTGCGGAAAATGAGTGAACGCATGGGAAGGGGGGAAGTCAGCGACACTTTCTTGGAACCGTCCGAGCTGAGGCGCCAGCCAGGAGACAGTGCCGCGCCCCTCGAGGGCCGCCTATTGCGCGCGCTTCCTCGACGGCTACCTAGCGCGCGCTTGAAGTGACCGGCGTCGCCTCGCGACGCCGTTGGCCAATACTCGCCACACAACAAACGGCGTCGTGGGCGTGCGCCCGAGAGGACCTTGGAAGGTGAGTGGACGTGACGTGCGTCCAGAGGCACAATCTCATCTCTTTGATACCCACGGAGGCCGACGCGCCCGGCACGGCGGACGCGACAGATAAGCCGCGCCTGAAATCCCCTGGAAGATTTCCGCTGTCGCGTTATGCGTCCGACGGGCGACGTGCGCGGCGTGCCTCGGGTGCCGCGGCGCGAGGCGCCGGCACCCAATCGCCCGGGTTCTTCCGCTGTCGTGACAACAATGCGAAAACGAAAACGCTCGGGCACGGAGATCGCCCACCCGCTGAGGGGGGTAACGGGATGACGCGCGCTCGGAAGATGCATTGCACATGACGACTATGTGGAGGCGGCGCACCTGACTGTTGATGCTACGACGACGTGCGAACGCGCGCGATGTGTGCTGAAGGGTCAGCCGTGGTTGCCTCGGAAGAAACGCACTCGGAAAGCGCAAAAACGGCAAAGCCGCTCCACCTCCCAGGCTTTCAGGCTTAGGGTTTGTTCTTGCTTAGGGTTTAGTGTTCAGGCGTCAGCAGGGTTTAGGTTAAAAACGCAAGACGAAGTGCCGACTACAGAAACTGATCACCGGTCGCGCGCCCACTTAGAGGCGCCCTTTCCCCCACGAGCGCACCGACCATAACGCCGCTTGATGAGCCTGAGCGGTGGTGCGACCTCATCCACGTCCGATCTCCGCGCGCGCAGCAACGGCGCCACCGGCAAGGCCTTACTATACCTTACCAGAGGTTCACAACGTCGCTTCTCGCATTCGGGAAGCCCCGCCGAGACAACCGCACGAACCAACTGGAGTCAACCCTTAGCGGCGCCTTCTAACGCGCACCCGCGGCGTGTCGAGGGTGTATTGGCACATTTAGATCGGGCGCCGCTAGTAAGAGCGGGAGGGGGCCTAAGAGCCTTCCCAACGGTCTTGCGATCAGCGTTGCAGACATCGTCGGGGCTTCCTTGCATATCTCGGCACCCTGTTGGGGTCACACGTAAGTTGTGAGTGCACGCGAGGCAGACTGGCACCACACGCTCGGCTCGCCGCGCTACCTCCTTACACAGCTTATCTTGCCGCGCCACGTGCCGATATCCTCCGGCTGCGGCCAGTTGCCTTGGTAGCTCGGTGAAACGGTCAGCTTCAGGGGCAAAACCACGGTCTGCCAGCTGTGACAGCTGTAATAAGTTGAGCAGGAATGGGACCGCTTGAACGGCCCTGGACAGCGGCAGCAACGCCAACCTGCAAAACCTGCTGGTGACCAACCCGGAGAACAGGGACCCGAGCGCGATGGCCGCGCCCGCGTCGTCGCACGACGTCGAGATAGCGCCGGGGTCGCCCACCAAACCCCCCGTGGGAAACCGCAGTGCGGAGCCGGCCAAGATGTGGTAGGGCCTGCGCACATGTTGCTCGCCACGTCATAGGAAGCCGTGTAACCCAACAAACCAGGGTTCAAAAGGGTTGTCGATGACGTGGCGGGCAACTTCTGACGGGCCCTAAGATACGGGGCTTCACGCTCAAGATGAGCGAGCGGCACCTGGCAGGGCGGTGCAGGTTGAACCGATGGAACCCATGTTGAACGCGCCCGGAACGAGGCGCTTGAAACTATAATGCGATGAACTGCTTTCAAACTTTGATTTCGATTTCCACTTGCGCCGCTACAACTTGGCAATGTTTCTGGCGGCGGGGGCAGTGATAACTTACCTGGGGTTCACCGCGATGCAAGAGGGGCAGGGGCTTCCACTTGTCCACTTCCCGGCTCAACCTGAGCCGCTTTTGTCGCTGAAGTCACCCATCGTCTCCCATAAGAAGTCCTCACGTTGACCTCAAAACTGGACGAGCGTGCGCCCCTGAAGGGGGGGTGTTCAGAAGCGCGGACTTCAAGCACAGCGGGATGGTCACGCTGTGCACCACCACCATGTACTGCTTTGCCGCGGGGCTGGAGCGCGTGCAGTCTAAGGACACAGTGCGCAAGGCAGGGGGGTCATTGAGAACAATCACTCAACCGACGTTTAATGAATTGAATCTCCTACTCCTTCTCCGTGGGTCAGTACGAGCATTAACCCTGTAGGGTTGTCATCCTCTAGCCTCAGTAGAGTGCTTGTTCTTACTGACCCTCCAGCCTAGCAGGGGAGCAGGGTCATTGAGTCCGAGCACTCGACCATGAACCGAGTCTGCGCGCATCTATGAGCTTTCACCTTAAGGGTGAGTCATGCACCAATCTCGCTTGAGTGCTTGTTATGAATGACCCTCTGGCACGGGGACCTGGCGTGACTACATTATCTTGGCGAGTATGACGTCAACCGGGATGTATTTGACGAACGCCGCTCTGATGTACATCAACTACACCACACGCATCGTGGCCAAGAGCAGCAAGGTCATACCCACCATGTTGTTGGGCACGCTGATGCAGGCAGGGGTGGCTGCAGAGAACAAGCACTCGACAGACGCTGAATATCCTCCTGCTCCTCCTGTTCCTCCTCCTCCTCCTCCTCCTCCTCCTCCTCCTCCTCCTCCTGCTCCTCCTGTTCCTCCTCCTCCTCCTCCTCCTCCTCCTCCTCCTCCTCCTCCTCATCCTCCTCATCCTCCTCCGCGGCTAGAATGATCTAGAATGAGCAGTCAGAACAAGCACTCGACCGACGTTCAATCTCCTCCTCCACCTCCTCCTTATCCTGCTCCGCGGTTCTGTGTGAGCATTCGCACTGACGGTGAGTCATGCTCCGATATCGTTCGAGTGCTTGTTCTCAATGACCCTCCAGTCCGGGGCGGCGGTACGATGTCAAGGAGTATGGCGCCGCGTCACTGTTGGTGATAGGCATTGTGATGTTCACTATGGGCGACGTGGAGACTTTACCAGCGTTCGATCCCAAGGCAGGGGCTTACACTCGTCCACTTCTCACCTCAACATGAGCCGTTTTTGGTCACTAGAACCACCCAACGTATCCCACAAAAAGCGTTCAAGTTCAGCAGAGGAGTTATCGAACGTGAGCCACCCACTTGAACCCGGGGGTTCCATTCGACCACTCTCAGCTCACCCTGAGCCGCTCTTGACCCTCAATGCATCTTGCAAAAAGTGCTTACGTCGAGCCGAAAAGTGGACGAGTGTAAGCCCCTGTCCCAAGGGCATCGTGCTGATCACCATCGCGCTGTTCCTGGACTCAGCGGCGGGCAACTTCGAAGAGAGGCGCTTCTTCAACATCCCCACCCCGGTCAGCCACGCGGTAGGGCCGCCCCCGCCGACCCCGCCCCCGTCCTCAGCCCCGCCTCTGGTCCTGATCCCGGCCCGGCAGAACCTGCTCAAAACACCAGGCAGCTGGCACTGAAATCAAGAAACGAGGGTTTGCTGCCACAGTGATGTGTTGGAGGACATTTTGAGCGATATCTGCCCATCCCCACCCTGGTTTTCTGAGTGGTTTCTGGCTGGCCCTGCTCCGCGGAGGTGGTGTACCATGCCAACATGATCGGCATATGCTTTACCACAATTACCATGATGGTGACGGGCGAGCTGTGGGGGGCGATCGAGCACGCCAGGACGCACACGGCCGTGCTCCCTGTCATCGCCTTCGCCGCCATATTCGGCTACCTCAGCGTTAGCTTTATCCTCCTGCTTATTAGGCACTACGGCGCTACCAACACGGAGGTGGTCAAGGTAGGGGGGGTATTGAGTACATGCACTCGACCAGCGCTGAATCTCCTCCTCCTCCGCTCGTCTGTATGAGCGTTCACCCTGAAGGTAAGTCGTTATTATCGGTCGAGAGCCTGTCATCAATGACCCTCCCGCCAAATTCACCCTGAAGGTATCACTGTTATCGGTCGAGTTCTTGTTCTCAACGACCCTGCTACAAGTCCCTCCGCAAGATGATCAGCATAGGCGCCTCGATGATGCTGTACCCGAAACCGTTCGGGTGGAAGTACATGGGTGGGCTGGGGGCAAGGGCTTAAACTCGTCCACTTCTCAGCTCAAGTTGAGCCGTTTATGATACTCAAAACATCCCCTAAACACCTAAATACCCCTTCTACCCCCGCCATAGATACCTCCTAATCCCCCCCTAAGCACCCCTTGTCCCACAAAAAGCGCTAAGTTGAGCTGAAAAGTGGACGAGTGTAAGCCCATGGCTGGGGGCCACCGCGTGCGGGCTGCTGGCCATGTTCGCTATCAAACGGTGGGGCGCTGCACCTTCAAACCAGTTCAACCCCGTGTTGAAAGTACGGGGGGGCGGGCGAAAGCCTGGTGCCTCCCTGTACAATCGGAAGCGTCTCTCTCTATCTCTCCCCGTCTTGAAAAGGCCTGGCTTCAGCGCTTGAGGCTAAAGTGTCATGAACCGCTTTTGAACTGTGCTTGTAATTATAATCCTGCGCCACTACCAAACGGAGGAAGCTGATGGGTGCGGGGGGGAGTATAGAGGCCGCCAAGTAAGCGGGTCCAGCTGGCGGTTTGATGGGCTGTGAGGGGTGTGTGCGAGACCAGCTGGCCATTTGATTGGCTGTGAGGGATGAATGCGATTCCAGCTGGCCGTTTGATTGGCTGTGAGGGGTGGTGATTATCTATTAGACAGAGGAAGCTGATTGGCGCGGGGGGGAGTATAGAGGCCGCCAAGTAAGGTAGGCGGCCAAGGGAGCATTATAGTGCAAGTCAATTTATTACCGCCCGATGCGGTCTGTGTGTGCGCTTATGAAGTGGATGCGTTCGTGTGCAGCGCGGAGATACATTGTAACTTAATTTTGTCATTGTTATCATCGTACATCGAGCCCCAAAGGTTTAATGGACAGATTGGCGAACCCACGATCGACAAAGCCAGTTTGGCGGAGTGACCTCCTCACAGAGAATGTCGGGCTCTGTCGCGGGTTAAACGCAAGTAGAGGGTATGGCGTTGTAGGTGTGAGTCTGGAATGTGAGTCTAGAATAAGCTGATTTAGTATAGGCAACCTCCATGCACAGCTAACTTTCATGCATCGCTCGCCATGTCATTTACCGCGTTGTACATTCTCCGGTGCTTTCGGAAGTAGAAATGTCTGGGATACAACGTGCGCATTTGCAGCTACGGCGTCCGCAGTCTGATGGCTGGCTTATAATTGGCATGTAGGAGAGACGCGTTCGCGTATACGAGCAGGCACCAAGCTTTCGCTCTGGTCCCCGCCTATGATTTGCATTTACACAGGAAGGTATTCTCGACTGGGTGGTCGCAGAGAATTCTCGAGGGTTTTAATCTTTTAGATAGCTTTTACTGCATATAAATGTGTCAACGTTCTACTGTATAAATGTATCAACCTCTGCTGTATAATTACTGTTCAACTGTGTGTATCTGCCAGCTTCATAAGTGTATCATAAATGTGTCATAACTGTATATAAATGTACCGCTGCCATTATAATGTCCCTGGGTCTACTGTATAAATGTATCACAAATGTGTCACAAAATAGTTTGCACACCAGCTCCACGCGTGTCTGGGCTCGTTTTGCTCTTGTTCTTCAATCCTCGTTTTCCTGGTCGTCGCCCTCCTGTCCCCCACCTGACTGAAGGACAGGGGTTCTTGGGGCTTCACTCGAGGTTCCCGAGCGGGAGAGCCCGTACGGTACCGTCGCCGTCGCCGGTCTGCATTTCGTCGTACACGCCGCGCACGAGGCTCTCGATGTACGGCTTCCACAGCCGCGCGCGCGCGTTCACGAACCAGTCACCGACCCGCGGCTAGGGACCGATGGACATGGCTCGCCACGTCACAGGATACCTTTGAACTCATGGAATGAGTGTTGTAATGAATCGTGTTTGACCTTCGAGTTAACTCCCGGAACACCCCGAAATGACGCCAAGTCCGCTTTTGGTATGACTTGTGATCCTAGTCAATTCACTTCATTGTATTCATGGGGTACAAACTGCGTGTGATGACGTTGCGAGCACTAATCACCAATTCCCTGCCTGCTGCGGCGTGAGGCCGGTGCGGCTGGCCAGGTCCAGCTTCTCCGCGCGCGTGGGCACCGGCTTATAGGGCCTGCCGGATACTGCTCGCCACGTCATAGGGTGCCATTTAGCTCAACACTTGGAGATGAATAACGCATGTTGATGACGTGACGGGCTATATCTGCCAGGCCCTACCGGCTTCTGCCGCTCCTCCGTGGGGTAGAAGTGCGCCCCAGGTGTACAGCCGCATGTTGCAAATCACTGTAAATATTGAGAGCCGTTCGTCACATACTAGCTCAGGCGTGTCTGAGGGGTGAATGAGGGTGTATGAGGGATGTGTCAGAGGTGTATTATAATCGTATGAGGGGTGTATTAGGAGCGTTTTGGAATGGTGTGTGGGGTGAATTCGGGGCGTACAAGGGGGTAAGAGGGGGGTATTAGGGACATAGTAGGTGTGCGCCGCCTCACCAGAGCCACTCGTTGAGGACGTCGCGCGCGCGCTGGCTGTGCCGCCCGTTGCCCTTGCCGCCCGCCAGCGCCTGGATCTCGGGCAGCGTGATGCCGCCCTTCCGCTTGCCGGCACTCTTCACCACCGTGGCCAACTTGATCTCCGGCGCCTCGTCGACCGACATGTCATCGCCGGATCCCTCGTCGCGGCCTCCCGGCAGGGTCGATTGTGAGACCCCCGACTATTCGCGATGTGGTCACCCTATCAACCACAGCTGTGTGCGATATGGTCACCTGCGAATGGAGATGTGCGCGTTATGGTCATCTGGCCAAACATAGATGTGTGCGATGTGGTCACATGGCCGAACAAAGGCGTGAACTGGTGTACGACTCTACCTTCTTGCTTGCTCACCCCGATCGGTCGCTTAACTTTGCGCACCGCCACCGCCGCCCCCGCCGCCGCCGCCGCCCCACCGCCACCGTCATTGATGTCTGTATGGACGGAGGTCGCGGCGGCGTCTGAGGAGTTGTGGCGCGCCAGATGCGTCATTGTATGCGAGTGCGCCTTGGTCATCCGGTCAGGATCCACATTTGCGGCAGACACAGCGAACACGTTGCCTGTGCGTAGTGCCGTAAGTTGAAATTGGAAGCAAATTTGAAAATTGTCATGAACGGGGTATGACAAAGTGCGCCAAAGCACTTAGACACTTAGCAAGAAGTAGTACTAAGTCGTCCCGCTCGACCAGTCAGAACGCTCCGATTGGACGACTTAGCACTAAGTATCACTACGTGCCTAAGTAGTTTGACGCACTTTGTCATATCAACTGCCTGTATATCTCCCCGAATGCCACATTGTTGGACAATACGGCGTCTTATGTGATGTACGACGAAGATCGCATTCACTTCAAAGCTGTTGTCTCACACTGTCGTCTCAAGCGCTGAAACCAGGCGCTTTCAATACAGGTTTCAAGTCCAAGTCAATTTGCACGGCCTTACAGAAACCAGGCGCTTTCAACACGGGTTTGAAGTCAACGTGCACGGCCTTACCGGTGCCGTCGACGTTGACGCGGCTGCGGACGGCGGCGGAGGCGGCCACCGCCGCGCCCGCGATGTCCTTGGCGTCGGACGCGAACGTGTCGATGATCTTGATGTAGGGGCGCAACTTGAATTTGAAAACCAAGTTCGAAAGCAGTTCATCATATTTTAGCTTCATGCGCTGAAACCACAGGCGCTTTAAACACAGGTTTTTATACGGTCAATATGCACTGCCCTGCCTTGAATCGGCACTCCTGGAATCGGCGCTGCACCGCCTGCGTGGCACCCGTGGAGACCGAGTCACGCATCTCGGCGGCGGCAGCGGCATACTTAGATGCCGCCTCTGCAGTGGAGGGTGCCGCCGCCGCCGCGTTCGCCGCCCCCACCACCCGCGTCTCCACCGCCTGTACCCAGGGGCGCACACGTGTCCACTCTTCTTGCTCAACTTCAACGAATCCCTTGCTGTGGAATATGTTGGGTGCTTTCAGAGACAACACCGCATCAAGTTGAGCTGAAAAACAAATAGACGAGAGAGAGGGAGAGACGCTCCCGCAAATATATGGAGGCACCAGGCTTTTGCCCTGGCCCCGGTGACGAGTGTAAGCCCATGCCTCCAGGCGGTTCAGCTCAACCGTGAACGCAGCCTTGAGCGCTGTGAGCCGCGCGGACACGTCGGCGACGCGTGCGGGCCCGGCGCCGGCGGCCCGCACGGTGTGCTTCGCCGCCTCGGCCTCGGCGGCGGGTCATCGTTCAGCAGTAACTTGTCAGGTGATTGGCTGGTAGGCTGACAGGTGGCATCCAAGAGGCGATTGAGGGGCGTGTGATTGGCTGGTGGGCCATCAGGTGGCGACAGGTGGCGTCTGCGGGGTGTGCGATTGGCCGGTGAGCCCCACCTCGGCGGCCACGGCCACAATGGCCGTGTACGTGAAGCGCGCCTCCTCCCACCGGTCCCCGTTACTAGGGCCTGACATGTCATGATCGCCACGTCATGTGCTGTCATATCAATCGAGAAATGAGGGTCTACAAGGTGAAGGATGACGTGTAATGCATTCTCTGACATACCCTACCCCCTCACCACGTCACATGATCCCCTCTGACCCAAGACACGAGGGTTTACAATGTGGAGGATGACGTGGCAGGAGTTATCTGTGAGGCCCTACCCGTTGTGGCCCTTCTCCTGGGCCGCTGCCGCCGTCGCCGTCGCGCCAATCGGCACCGCGAGTCGTTCGTCTGAGTCGTTCTCGCCGCCGTCCTCCGTGCAGGGGCTTCCACCCGTTCCATTTCCAGCTTAATTGTAGCATCTATGTGTAGTTTGAGGTGATATCAGATGGGGAAACGGCTCGCGATTGACAGCGGCGATTGGACGATAAAAGGCCGATTGAAGGGGATGATTGGGATGCCTTGCCTCGGAGGAGGTGGGGGAGGTGCGCAGTTGCTTCTGCTGCCTGTCGTTGTCGCCGCCGTAGGTGATCGTGGACCTCGCAGGAGGGTCGTTAAGAGCACGCACTCGACCGAGATCGGAGCATGACTGGTGAATGCTCATACAGACACGCGGATGGTACGGAGGAGGAGGACTGGAGGAGATGCAACGTGGGTCGATTGGCTGTTCCCTGCCTGGACCTGGACTTGCCGCGGCACCGCGGTGACGTCACCTCGTCGCGGCCGAACACCAGGGATTGCAGAACCCGCGCCGTGTGTTTCCGTACCAGTGCCCAGGGGCTGACACTAGACGTCTACTTTTCGGTTTCGCGTGGGTACTTTCTGAGGGACACGCTGGGTCGTTGAAGGTTTTCAGTGACCAAAACGGCTCGGGTAGAGGTGAGAAGTGGACGAGTGTCAGCCCCTACCAGCGCCGCCGCGGGTGAGGGAGAGCTCGATCGCTGCAACCCCGCGCAGCATGGTCATTTACATTTACAACAAGCGCTCGAACCGAGATTGGACCAGCCTGCACGGCTTATCAATTATCTTGCGTGTGAATGCTCATACAGGAAATGCGCGGAGTAAACAGAGGAGGAGGAGGAATTTCAACGACACTCGATTACTTGTTCTCAATTCCCCCCCTACCGCTTGGTCGTCCTCCAAGGCAAGCCCGGAAGACCCATATCCCGCCGCGTTGTCACCTTCCACGAGCAGCGAGTCTTGGAACGAAGCCGCGCCCGGGGTCAAACCCGTGGTCAAATCGCCCGGGCCGGCGTACGCACCCGGGGTCAAACCGCAGCCCACGTTCAAACCGGCCGGGGGCGGAGGTGGGGTAATGCCGGTAGTGAAGAAACCGGCGGTCAAACCGGCCGGGGTGTAGGGGCGCAAGGTAAAATCAGAAGTGGTGAGAGGCAGGAGTTTGAAACCGGTTTGTCAATTGTCATGTGTAAGCTTCAAGCGCTGAAACTAAGCGCGGTCAACTTGCAGTTAACCGAGGGTGAATTCGAACCCAAAGTTTGAAAGCGGTTTATCGTATTCAAGGTTCAAGCGCTGAAAGCCAGCGTGGCCAACTTGGAGTTAAGCCAGGGTTACACTACACGGCCATACCGCGGGCGGGGTGAGGCCTGAGGGGACCCCGTCGAGGTTTGGGAAGGTGAGGAACCCGGTGTCCTCGAGGAGCCCGAACGGCGGCGGGCTGCGGGTCGGCACCAGGGGGCAGGGGCTTACACTCGTCGACTTTTCGGCTGAACGTAAGCGCTTTCTGTGGGATAGGGGTGCATTTGAGAGTTATTTAGGGGGTGTTTAGGAGGTGTGAGTGGGTAGCAGGGGGTATTCTGTGACATAAACGGCTCAGGTTGAGCTGAAAAGTGGACTAGTGTAAGCCCCTGCCGGCACCTCCACGTTGCCTGCTGCGGCGCCGTCAAACGCCGCCCATTGTGCCACGTCCAGGGTGAGGTCGTCTGCGCGGCGCCCGTACAGCAGGGTCATTAATAAAACTCAGTGTCGGGTCTGGTATCGAATATTTGGTGTCGAGTCCCGTTCGACCAATCAGAACTGTGCATGTCGAGAATTCCACCGACCGAATCGCCGATAGTCCGACCGGGTCGTGATACTTGAGTAAATAGACTCTTGATCTCTAGTAGATCAGCGTGACATGTCACGCCGACACCGAGTTTAAGAACAAGCACTCGACCGACGTCAAATCGATGGAAAAGTCGGCAGGTATGTATGAGTACTCACCCTGAAGATAAGACATGCTCCGATCTGGTTCGAGTCATTCTGCTCAACACACCCCCTGCCGTGGGTCTCGAGGTCGCCGCTGTCCAGAGACCCCCCGCTGTCACTGTCGCTGCTTCCGCCGCCGCCGCCACTGCCGTCGTCCAGGGGCTTACACTCGTCCATATTTGTAGCTCAGCTTACGCACATGTTGTGGGATCCGTTGGGTGCATGATTGTCCCCCAGTCAATTAGACAGGGGGACACGGGGAGGTGTGACCAAAACGGCTTAGGTTGAGCTGAGAAGTGGACGAGTGTAAGCCCCTGCCGTCGTCTTTGTCACCAAAGCCGTTGTTCCGATGGTTCTCAAACGCGCTCAGCACCGCGTCCTAGGGTCTCACTCGTCGTTCCTTTTGAACCCTCGTTTCTGGAGTATATTGGCATCATTCAGGTACACACACTGGTACACAATGAGCATGGATTCAGGCTGAGCAGTAAAGGGAACGAGTGGCCAGGCCAGAGAAGAGGATGCGTCGAGTGTGTACGGGTACAAGGGTATACTATGAGCAAACTGCCAGGGGTAACTCATGCACGAAGCCCTGCCGCGAGTGTGTCCGGGTACACTGGTGCACTATGAGCAAACAGTCAGGGTCAGCTCACTGGTTCACTATGAGCAAACCGTCAGGGGTAACTGATGCACGAAGCCCTGCCGCATCCCAGCAGTCGTCGTCCGTCAGAAACATCAGCGTGTCGCCCAGGTTCAGGGGCTTACACTCGTCCACTTTTCAGCTCAACGTAAGCGCTTTCCGTGGGATAGGGGGTGTGTGATGGGGTTGTTAAGGAGATGATACTCGGGGGTATTAGGGGGTATCAGGGGGTGTATAGGGTGTGTTTTAGTTTCAGAAACGGCTCACGTTGAGCTGAGAACTGGACGAGGGTCAGCCCCTGCCCAGGTTGTTGTAGTTCCCGTCCGGCACCAGGTTGGAATCGGAAGTCGGGGCCCCCAGAGGCGG
>Ga0307488_10004004_pt1 | contig 12278 bp, 11 predicted proteins | sample SB02metaG_FD_202248 | JGI IMG/M metagenome (GOLD analysis project Ga0307488, IMG submission 202248) | Sea-ice brine microbial communities from Beaufort Sea near Barrow, Alaska, United States - SB 0.2 | ecosystem: Environmental > Aquatic > Marine > Coastal | place: USA: Alaska | collected...
GTTTTTTTATGCCGAGGCTTGCAAATGAATGACTAATATTCGCCACATCCAATTTAGTAATAAGCGAACTTACGGGGTAGGTTGTATGTGTGGCATATATTTTAAATGAGAAAGTTATATTTAAAGAGAGCAAAATTGAGATCAATATTTGAGTTTTCATCGCCTTTTCCTGAATTTAAAATTAAGTGGAAATTTCCACTAGGCGATTATGTAGGTTTTGTATCAAAAAGTAGAGGGTTAAGCTTTAAGTAATCGAGGAAGAAGTTGTTTGAAACTCTCAGAAAATATTGCCCAAACAGCTATGGTCGCTATTCCATGCACTAAATATGAGTACGAATAATAAACAAAAAGTATGCTGGAAAACCCTGTAATGTGTCTTAAAAGGTATTCTGATATCATCGTTGCTTGAATAATTATTATGAATACACTTAGTTTATAAATTACCCAGTCCAAGTTTACTGAAAGTCCTTTCTGTGGAAAATAATTATCTACAATTCCCACCCGAATAAAAATTAAATATCTTACTAATAAATTAGAGACCATTATCCATATATGCCAATAAATTTCTGGTGCTGAATAATTAGTTAAATACCAATAAATTTCTGAAACTATGACTAAAATCAAAGTTGGTAATATTATCTTTACTACCCAATCGTGCCGGAAAAAATACATCATTCCAAATGTACACATATATAGGATTATTTTTACAAGATTATCATTTATAAGGTATTGCCAAGCCAAACTTTCCCAAGTTAGTTGCAGTAATAATAAAATTACAACACTCACTACATTAATATCTTTTCTACAAATAATTCCTGTGAAAATGAGCATTCCAATATGAATTTTATCGAAAGCCCATCCGTTGCCGAACGTCAATATGCCTAGCAACACGAAAAGCCCTCCGAAAAGGGCTGTGAAAATCTGGGGGAGATAGGCGCGTATTAACATAGGCCTAGACTAAAACAAGATCAGCTCAAGTTAAAGCCGAAATAATCCATAACAGTAGAGAAGAAAGATTCGCGTGTTTGTTGTGATGCAGTTTGGCGACAAATAGACCACCATTTATTCACTACACCCACTCCAATATTATCCATGGTTTCAGGTTTGTCATTTTCGATAGCAGAAACAGTTTCACGGCTAATGCCCACTCTTTGAGCAAGCTCTTCTTGAGTATAGCCCGCTTCTTTGCGCAATGATTTGAGTTGAGCGCCACTGAACATTTTTCTATGAGACATGTTAAGTCGTTTCCTGATGGTAAACTAATGGTAAATTATGAATGCTACTTGTTTAACTATCCTACGGCAAAAAACTTACCTACAGTAAATATAATTTAAACATAGGGTTGAGTAAATAGAAAAATTGATAATATATAGTGTTAACAACAGTTTTTCTTATAGTTAAAAGTTTGGAGCTTAATATAACAACTTATCTAAACTACAAAATTCCATCAGATTAGCGACTTTTTTATCGGAGTCATATACAATACGTGCCCAAATTATTCAGTAACCAGTCACTTAAGAGTATTCCATGTCTTTCCAACAAGAAGTTGATAAACGCCGCACCTTTGCGATTATCTCTCACCCCGATGCGGGTAAAACTACTATCACCGAAAAAGTACTGTTGTTCGGCAACGCCTTACAAAAAGCCGGTACGGTTAAAGGCAAAAAGTCAGGTCAACATGCAAAGTCTGATTGGATGGAAATGGAAAAAGAGCGGGGTATATCCGTCACCACCTCAGTGATGCAATTTCCGTATCGTGAATGCACGGTAAACTTGTTAGATACTCCAGGACATGAAGATTTCTCAGAAGATACCTATCGTACATTAACTGCTGTCGATTCCTGTTTAATGGTGATAGATGCGGCCAAAGGTGTCGAAGCCCGTACCATAAAGCTAATGGATGTAACGCGTTTACGTGACACACCCATTATTACCTTTATGAATAAACTCGACAGGGATACCCGGGATCCTATTGATTTATTAGATGAAGTTGAAAAAGTACTGAATATAAAATGTGCGCCTATTACTTGGCCGATTGGTATGGGTAAAGAGTTTAAGGGTGTATATCATTTACTGAGAGACGAAACTTATCTTTATAAAACAGGTTTAGGTCACACTATTCAAGATGTGCGTGTTGTTAAAGGGTTACATAATCCTGAATTAGATGACGCCATCGGTGTTTACGCTGAAGAAATACGAGATATGCTTGAACTGGTGAAAGGTGCATCACACGATTTTAATCATGATGAATTTTTGGCTGGAGAATTAACTCCTGTTTTTTTTGGCACTGCCATGGGAAATTTTGGTGTTGATCATATGCTTGATGGTTTGGTTGAATGGGCACCATTACCTCAAGGTCGTGAAACCAGTGATCGCAAGGTCGAATCAAGTGAGCAAAAGTTCAGTGGTTTTGTATTTAAAATTCAAGCCAATATGGATCCAAAACATCGTGACCGAATCGCGTTTTGTCGCATAGTATCGGGTAAATACGAGAAAGGTATGAAGATGCACCATAGTCGCATAGGCAAGGATGTGCGAATTTCAGATGCTGTGACTTTTTTGGCCAGCGACCGAGAGTTGTTGGAAGAGGCTTACGCAGGTGACATTATTGGTTTGCATAACCACGGCTCTATACAGATAGGTGATACTTTTACCGCAGGAGAAAAATTTCGCTTTGCGGGTATTCCTAATTTTGCCCCTGAATTATTTAAACGCATTCGATTAAAAGACCCGCTGAAACAAAAGCAATTGCAAAAAGGTTTAATTCAATTAGCTGAAGAAGGGGCAGTCCAAGTATTTAGGCCGCTACAAAATAACGATTTGATAGTTGGGGCTGTAGGTGTTTTGCAGTTTGATGTTGTCGTGGCGCGTTTAAAAGGCGAATACAATGTAGATGCCGTGTATGAGCATATTAACGTGTATACCGCACAGTGGGTAACATCTAAAGATCCAAGAAAACTTGACGAATTCAGACGCAAGGCAGAAGCCAACTTGTCCTTAGATGGCGGTGATAATCTGGCTTATATTGCACCTACCAGAGTCAATTTGTCTCTGGCCAAAGAACGTTATCCTGATATTGAGTTTCACACTACCAGAGAGCACTAAGGCACATTTATCAAGAGCCTGAAGCATTTTATAGACAAGAGCAGACATGAATTTACACACACTATTACTCGCAAAATTTCAAGCCGCGCTTACTGCAATAGGCGCACCAGAAGGCACAGCCGCGCCACTTAGTCGCAGTACCCGTGTCGGTTTTGGACATTATCAATTTAATGGTGCCATGGCATTAACAAAAGTGCTAAAACAAAAACCACGAGATATTGCCCAAAAAATTGTGGACGCCGTTGAGTTAGATGAAGAAGTTGAAAAGCTTGAAGTCGCAGGCCCAGGTTTTATCAATATTTACCTTAAGCCCCATTGGTTAGCCCAGCAACTAAAAGTGGCTAACGCTGATAGTCGTCTTGCTATAGAAACCGAAAAACAACAAACCGTAGTGGTGGATTACTCCGCGCCTAACCTAGCTAAAGAAATGCACGTGGGTCACTTGCGTAGCACCATTATTGGTGACTCCGTGGCTAAAACGCTAGAATTTTTAGGACATAAGGTTATTCGTCAAAATCACATGGGTGATTGGGGCACACAATTTGGTATGTTGTTAGCACACTTAAATGACAAATTAGCAGCTAACGAAATAGCCGAAACTGCATTATCTGATTTAGAAGATTTTTACCGAGCGGCCAAGGTGCGCTTTGATAATGAAAAGGGCTTTGCCGATCGTGCCCGAGAATATGTAGTGAAGTTACAGAGCGGTGATGCGCAATGTATACAACTATGGCAAAACTTTATTGACGTATCTATCGCCCACAGTGAAGAAGTGTATGACAAGCTTAATGTTAGTCTTAAGCGCAGTGATGTGATGGGGGAAAGTGCTTACAACAATGATTTGGCAGCAACGGTGGCAGAGCTTAAAGCGGCTGGTATTGTGGTCGAGAGTCAAGGTGCACAAGTGGCTTTTTTGCAGGAGATGGCTGATAAAGAAGGCAATCCAGCGGCCTACATAGTGCAAAAGTCGGGTGGTGGATATTTGTATGCTACTACCGACCAAGCGGCTATTCGTTATCGTAATGGCATATTAGGCGCTGATCGCACCTTGATATTTACAGATGTCCGCCAGGCTTTGCATTTTAAACAAACAGGAATTGTTGCTCGTAAAGCAGGATTTATTAAATCAGATCAAAGTTACGAACATTGCCCATTTGGGATGATGTTAGGCAGCGACGGTAAACCTTTTAAAACTCGTACCGGTGGTACCGTTAAATTAGCTGAACTATTAGAAGAAGCAATTGAACGAGCTGCAGTACTGATCAATAAACGTGAATCAGATTTGTCAGTACAAGAACGTAAAATTATCGCTGAAAAAGTGGGTATTGGGGCAGTGAAATATGCTGACCTCAGTAAAAACCGCACCACAGATTATATTTTTAACTGGGACACTATGCTCAGTTTTGAAGGCAATACCGCGCCTTATTTGCAATATGCTTATGCCCGTGTGCAAAGTATTTTCAGAAAAGCTCATGCTGATGATGTGAACTTACAGGCAGAGATCCAGCTTGAAGAGGTTCAAGAACAATTGTTAGCCGTCAAATTAATGCAATTTGTCGAAGCGATTAAACAAGTATCAAGCGAGGCCACACCTCATGTACTTTGTACTTACATTTATGAACTAGCCAGTTTGTTTATGAGTTTCTATGAAGCTTGCCCAATATTAAAAGATGATATTGATGAGCAAACTAAACATAGCCGACTGATGTTAGCTCAATTGACGGCTAAAACGTTGCAGTCAGGTTTGGACTTGTTAGGTATTGAAACGATGGATAAAATGTAAAATATTTAGTGTTGAGCCAGTCGCAGCAAGAGGCGAGTTTCTCGCCTCAAATTAAAAAACAATTTTGACAGCGAATTTGTAAAGTTACCCGCCATTTGGTGGGAAATTTGTTTATATAGACTGAAAATTTGAATAAGGCTTAAATGCTAATTTATTCGCATATAATAAATAACTGTTTTTATAAAAAGTGAGACAACTAATATGATAAGAATTTTAGCTTTTGCAGGTAGTGGTAGAAAAAATTCAGTGAATAAAAAAGTGGTTGCTATTGCAGCTCAAGGTGCACAAGAAGCGGGGGCAGAAGTCACTATCATCAACCTTGAGGATTTCGATATGCCCATCTTTAATGAAGACTTAGAAGCAGAACAAGGCATGCCTGTTGCAGCTCAAGCCTTTAAAGAATTACTGATAAGTCATGACGGATTTTTAATTTCATCTCCTGAATACAATAGTTCCTTCAGTAGCCTATTTAAAAATGCGATTGATTGGGCATCCAGAAAAACAGGTGATGAAACTCCCATGGCAGCTTATCGAGGTAAAGTAGCTGCAATTATGGCAGCATCGCCAGGAGCATTAGGCGGTATGCGAGTATTGGTTTCACTGCGTATGTTGTTGGAAAATATTGGAACTATGGTGTTACCAACACAAAAAGCCGTAGGTGGAGCATTTAAATTGTTTGATGAGCTAGGTAATATTAATGATGAAAAAACCGAGAAAGCATTGAAGTCTCTCGGCGCAGAGTTGGTAAATACCCTAACGAAGTTAAAAGGTTAAACTTCGTTAACGCATTTTTTTAACCCACTAATCAGCATATTGGTAGGATCTACTGGGTCAGTAGAAAATCATGTTCTGGGTCAACAATTAGGCGCCCAGACATAGCTTCCCTGCCAAGCAACATCAGATATTTCATTTCAGAGCGGTCTGTAAGTGTGATTTCTATACACCAGCGCATCCCGGCAATTAATATATCGGTTTCGATGACATGGCGTCTTTGGTGGGTAGCGTTAGAGCTCTTAACCTTGCGAACACTTTTGACTTTGGCTTCTCTTTGCACCACTTGGTTCACATCATGTGTGTCAGGGTGTATATCAAATCTTACCCACTTCCCCTTTCCCTTTTCCTTTTTAAACTCGACAATATTGTCCACATGTAATGATGATGTGGTGGCGCCCGTGTCTACTCTTGTCTCTATTGAGTTAAGCTTGAGTTGGGGTAAATCACATAGCTCGAGTGCGCCAACTAAATGTTTGTTATTCATCTGAGTTACTCTTTAATCGATAATAGAAGGATCTTCCAAAACAAAATTGTCTTGTAATAATTCGAGGTGTTCGGCGACTGAATCAGGTTTTCTAAAATAAGCTATGTGATACATGGCTTCACCCTCTTGAGTTAAAGGAATATTTTGTTTGCCTATAATTACGCCTTCTTCAGGGCAAAGTACTTTGCTTAATTCAGTTCCGTATGGATCGGCAATAATTGCCAATAAAGCTCCTTTGTTAACATGGTCACCTAATTGCGCAACATGGCTTACAAAGCCGCTTTCTGTTGCACGTACCCAACCACTTTGACGTGCTACAAACTTAGAAATTTTATGACCTTTGCGTTGACGTTTATTTAACATGCCGATTTCACGCATGACGTTAACCACACCTTTTACCCCGGCACGTATGGAAAACTCATCGTATCTAAGGGCCTCACCTGCTTCGTATAGAATCACTTTTACCCCTAAATCTCCAGCTGCCTGTCTGAGTGTGCCGGGTCGGATGTCGGCATTGAGTAAAACAGGTAATCCAAACGATTCTGCCATGGCAAATGTTTCAACATCGTCCAAGTTTGCACGGATTTGAGGAAGGTTACTGCGATGTATAGCACCTGTGTGCAAGTCAATACCTACGTCACATTTGGATACTATTTCATTTAAAAATAAGTGCGCTAGTCTTCCGGCAATAGAACCTTTTGGGCTTCCTGGGAAGCTCCTATTAAGATCCCTTCTATCAGGTAAATAGCGACTTTGACTCAGCACTCCATAACCATTTACAATAGGCACTGCGATAAGTGTGCCTCGTAAAAACTTGATTGATTTACTTTTTAGTAATCGGTTAACGATTTCAATACCATTCAATTCATCACCGTGTATCGCAGCACTAACAAACATAGTGGGGCCATCTCTTTTACCCCGTTGAACGTGCACTGGCATAGACATTCTAGTATCAGTATAAAGAGGTGGCAAAGGCAGTTCTATACGTTTTGTTTCACCTGGTTTTACTCTGACTCCACCAATTTCAAGCACTTGCATTTAGCCTTTTCCTCGGATTTTGTTGCTATTGAGTTTGGCATTTTTTTCTAAAAACTGAATAATCATTCTGGCCACATCCTTACCTGTAGCGGTTTCAATGCCGCCCAAGCCCGGTGATGAGTTAACCTCTATGACAACTGGTCCAGAGTTGGAGCGTAAAATATCCACCCCACACATATTTAATCCCATGGTTTTAGCAGCATTTATCGCAGTTTTTCGTTCTGCAGGCGAGAGTTTAACGATGCTGGCTGAGCCTCCTCGGTGAAGGTTTGAACGGAATTCTCCCTCTGCTGCTTGACGTTTCATCGCGGCAATGACTTTACCGCCTACCACTAAACATCTTACATCGGCACCGCCTGCCTCTTTGATATATTCTTGCACCAAAATATCGGCATTTAGCCCCATAAATGCTTCAATAATCGCTTCTGCTGTCTTCTGTGTATGGGCTAAAACCACGCCAATACCTTGAGTTCCTTCAAGTAATTTGATTACAACGGGCGCACCGCCTACATTTTTGATTAAATCGTCAATTTTGTCAGGGTGGTGAGCAAACCCTGTTCTTGGCATGCCAATGCCCTTCCGAGACAGTAGCTGTAACGACCGTAATTTGTCCCTAGAACGACTAATGGCAACTGATTCATTAACACTAAAGGTGCCCATCATTTCGAATTGCCTAACCACAGAGGTGCCATAAAAAGTAACTGATGCACCTATACGTGGAATAACTGCATCATAATAAGGGAGTGGTTTACCATTATATCTGACAGAAGATTGGCTACTGGTGATGTCCATGTAACAGTGCATAGTATCAATAACATCTACTTGATGACCAAGGGCTGTTCCGGCCTCAATTAGACGGCGAGTTGAATAAAGTTGTGGGTTACGAGATAAAATAGCAATGCGCAATTTTAACTTCCGAATATGCATGGTTTTGCATATTACTTGCAGCTTATGCTTAAGGTAAAGTGTTATTTTTATATGCGGGAGCAATCAATATATTCTCTGATTCATAGTTGTGTATACTTTGTATTTTTAGACCCTTATAAAGCTAAATATTCTATATGGAATTTATACAGAACATTTTTGAAAATAAACTGATTTTAACCTTCTCTATCACGTTTTTAGCAATGCTGACGAAATATGGACTCGTAAAATTGGTGCGTAAATACGCTAAAAATAAAGGTGAAGACAGAAGGGATTTAGTTAACAACGTTAAGAACTTTTTAAATTTTGTACTCATAGTCTCATTGTTTAGCCTTTGGGCGGCGGAAATGCAAACCTTCGCATTTTCAATTGCGGCTTTTTCTGTGGCTATAGTGTTGGCGACCCGAGAATTCATTCAATGTGTTATTGGTTTTTTCTATTTAGTTTCAACTCGCCCCTTTCGTATCGGCGACTGGATTGAAGTGGATCATTTTGTTGGTGAAGTCTCGGCCACAGATTGGATAAAAACCACACTATTAGAAGTAAACATTAAGACCTACGAATACACAGGTAAAACATTGTTTATCCCTAATAATAAATTAATGACTAGCCCCATCAAAAACTTAAATTTTTTAAAACGTTATGCCACACATCATTTTATTATTACCCGAGATCAAAGTGTTAATCCCTTTGTGTTCATTGATAAAATAGTCGAAATTGCAAAATCTTATTGTGCAGATTTTTATGACGTGGCGGTGCGTTATAATCAAATGATTGAAAGGCGTTTGGACATCACCATTGCTGGCCCCGACCCACATATTAAAGTATCAACCACTGAACTTGGGGATACGGAAATCGGCATTACTATCTTTTGCCCTACAGAACGAGCGATTGAAATTGAGCAAGCCATTTATGCTGATTTTATGGGACATTGGTATTCTGAAAAAGATAAAGCTAAATCTAAAACCAAAGAGCTGACAACTAAACAATAAGTTCGCTTGGTTAATTCTAATACTCTCCCTATTATTAGCGCGTAAAATCCGTTAAAATCCGTCTCCTTTTATTTCGAGTGCAACCCTATTATTCATGTTTGAAATCAATCCAGTACACAATACGTTAGCGGATATAAGACTACGTGCCGAGTCACTTCGGGGGTATCTTTGACTATGATCAAAAGAAAGAGCGCCTTGAAGAAGTTAATCGCGAATTAGAAAGCCCCGATGTCTGGAATCAACCTGAGCGAGCTCAAGCCTTAGGTAAAGAAAAAGTGGCTCTTGAATTGGTCGTCGAAACCATCGTTCTTTTAGAGCAGGGGACTGATGACGTTGAAGGTTTGGTTGAACTAGCAGTTGAAGCTGAAGATCAAGATACGTTTGATGAAGCTGAGTCTGAACTTGCTGAGCTGATTAAAAAACTCGAATTACTCGAATTTAGACGCATGTTTTCTGGTCCCAACGACGCCAACCATGGATACATTGATATTCAGTCAGGGTCAGGCGGCACCGAGGCGCAAGATTGGGCCAACATGCTACTTCGTATGTATTTACGCTGGGGCGAAGCCCACGGTTTTAAAACTGAATTAATTGAAGTGTCAGACGGAGACGTTGCAGGCATTAAAAGTGCCACGATTAAATTTAGTGGTGATTATGCATTTGGTTGGATCCGCACAGAGACTGGCGTACATCGATTAGTGAGGAAATCACCTTTTGATTCTGGCAGCCGCAGGCATACGTCTTTCGCTTCTGCTTTTGCTTATCCTGAAGTGGATGATGATATAGAGATTGAAATCGATCCTTCTGACTTAAGAATTGATACCTATCGTGCCTCAGGAGCGGGTGGCCAACACGTTAACCGCACCGATTCGGCGGTGCGTATTACACACGAACCCACCAACATAGTGGTTCAATGTCAAAACGATCGTTCGCAGCATAAAAACAAAGCACAGGCTATGAAACAGTTAAAAGCCAAGCTGTATGAACATGAAATGCATAAACAGAATCAAGAAAAGCAAACCATGGAAGACGGAAAGTCTGACATAGGGTGGGGCAGCCAAATACGCTCTTATGTACTGGATGACTCACGGATTAAAGATTTACGCACTGGGGTAGAAACCCGGAACACACAAGCCGTATTAGACGGCGATTTAGACAAATTTATTCAAGCCAGTTTAAAGTCTGGTCTGTAATACCCATCACAGCAAAGAGATATCAGGAAAGTCGATGACTGAACAAACACAAGATGAAAATAAGTTGATTGCAGAGCGCCGCGCCAAACTTTCTAACATTAGAGAAAATTGCAAATCCAATGGTTACCCCAATGATTTTCGTCGTGAATTTTACAGTGATGAATTACAGCAAGCCTTTGGTGAGCATGAAAAACCCGCTTTAGAAGAACTTGGTAAAGTAGTGAGTATTGCAGGTCGTATTTTAGCTAAGCGTGGACCTTTTATGTCATTACAAGATATGACTGGTAAGATCCAAGCTTATGCTTCCAAAGATACCCAAAAAGACATAAAAGAACGTTATGGTAGTATTGATATCGGTGACATCATTGGTGTGAAGGGCGTGTTACACAAATCAGGTAAAGGCGATTTATACGTGGATATGGCCGAATACCAATTGTTGACTAAATCATTGCGTCCACTACCAGAAAAATTCCACGGTTTGGCTGATCAAGAAACTAAATATCGTCAGCGTTATGTGGACTTGATCACTAATCAGCAAACTCGTGATACGTTTATGATCCGCAGTAAAGTGGTCAGTGGTATTCGTAACTTTTTAATCGATCGTGATTTTATGGAAGTTGAAACCCCCATGTTGCAAGTGATACCGGGCGGTGCTACTGCTAAACCTTTCACCACTCATCATAACGCCCTTGATATCGATATGTATTTACGTGTTGCCCCAGAACTTTATCTTAAACGTTTAGTGGTAGGTGGGTTTGAGCGCGTATTCGAAATCAACCGTAACTTTAGAAACGAAGGATTGTCTACTAGGCATAACCCTGAATTCACCATGTTAGAGTTTTATCAGTCTTATGCTGATTATCATGATTTAATGAATCTAACCGAAGAAATGTTACGTAAAGTGGCGCAAGATGTGTTGGGCACCACCATCATCAAAAACACGACTAAAGACACCGAAGGCAATGTAGTCAGTGAAGTAAACTACGATTTTGGCCAGCCATTTGCTCGTTTAACCATGAATGATGCAGTTATCAAATATTGGCCAGAAGCCAATGTTGAAGCGATTAATGATCCTGAAAACCATTTAGCTGAACTCAAAGTCATGGCTAAGAAGCTGCATATTAAAGAGCCAGAAGTAGACGGGATTTGGGGTGCAGGAAAATATTTGTGTGAAATTTTTGAAGCGACTGCTGAAGAAAAACTCGACCAACCCACCTTCATCACCGCTTACCCTTGGGAAGTCTCGCCATTGGCACGTAGAAACGATAACAACAGTTTTGTCACTGACCGTTTTGAGTTTTTTGTGGGTGGTCGTGAACTTGCTAATGGTTTCTCAGAGTTAAATGACTCAGAAGACCAAGCTGCTCGTTTTCGTAAACAAGTCGAAGAAAAAGATGCTGGCGATGATGAAGCTATGCATTTTGATGAAGATTACATCCGTGCTTTAGAATACGGTTTACCTCCTACAGCGGGTGAGGGTATAGGCATCGATCGTTTGGTGATGTTGTTTACTGATAGTCCAACGATTAAAGATGTGATCTTGTTTCCGCATATGAAGCCGGAAGTGCCAGCTGAATAGCTGATAGGTTTTTATATTAGAAAGGGCACTTTGGTGCCCTTTTTTGTGTCCGTTAATTTGATTTAAACGATACCTTTTGATTTGCATGGCAGATCGAATAGATTCTATAAAAGTGATTTCGGCATCACTTTTATAGAATATAGTTAAGTTATTAATTTAACGATGGAAAATTTCTTTCACATAGTTTTAAATAGAATGGATAAACGTCTCGTTCAAATCAAAAAATTTTTTACTTTTTGAAATACTTTTGTTTTGGTGTGAGAGAGTAAAAATGCTTAATTACATCAAAAGATAAATGTTGGAAATGGCAGAAATAAAATCGAGACGTTATATAAATGACATGCTTGATATTAAGCATTAGTTGCAAATGGAGATTTGGTAGCAGATGAGTAAACCGAGAGTATTC
>Ga0307488_10004005_pt1 | contig 12276 bp, 23 predicted proteins | sample SB02metaG_FD_202248 | JGI IMG/M metagenome (GOLD analysis project Ga0307488, IMG submission 202248) | Sea-ice brine microbial communities from Beaufort Sea near Barrow, Alaska, United States - SB 0.2 | ecosystem: Environmental > Aquatic > Marine > Coastal | place: USA: Alaska | collected...
GTGACGATTATCGTGAGGACACTGGTACACTATGATTAAACTAGCACCCGTGCCAGGCCCTGATTTCAGGTTGCTCTCGGGGTGTGTGGCCGCGAATATGGCGGAGCAGCCCCAGGCCATTCCGGCCGCCTCCAATCCCATCGTCGTCGTGCTCAGGCCGCGGTCGGTCGGCCGGTCCCTCGACCGGAGCAGCTCCTTAGGGATGCCTGTCTCTCCTCTTGGCACGCTAGAGGAAGGAGCGTCGGAGGAGGAGGAGGAGGAGGGGCCGCGGGCGGGGGAGGAGGCGGGGCGTCGTGGAAGCACCGTTGTGCTTTCCGCCGCCGAGCTCCGCCCTGGTTTGGTCCGAAAGATGAGCAGCCTGCGGGCGCACCCCACGGTCTCGCCGGAGGGACCCACGGTGGTAGGCACTCGCGCGTCGGTTCGTATCCCGCTTATGGAGTTTGCGCTGTACCGCGGCAGCGGGCGCGGGGAGCCGCTCGCCGTGTTGTCCCTGCACCACTTCGCCGCTGACGTGGACGTCTTCGCCGCTGACGTGAACCTGCTGGCGCCCTCCACCACCACGCTGCACGCGTCGGTGGCGGCGATTTCGTTGGAGGACTTGCGCGACGGCGGCGGCGGCGGCGGGGATGGGACCAAGCGCCGGCCTGTTGCTTTCGGCGGGTGCCTCGAGGGAGGCGGCGGTCTGGAGCGCTCCCGCGGCGGCCTTCTCCCGTTGCTGGTGGTGGAGGCCACCACCGGCCCCGCCGTGGGAGGCACGCGCGCCGCCGTCATGCTGCAGCACCTCCGCCTCGAGGTGGACCCCGCGTTCCTGCTCGACGTCGGCCGCGTCTTCGTCCCCACGCTGGCCGGCGGCGGCGGCGAGGCACCTGAGGAGGTGCTCCCCAAAGACATCCGCCTCGAGCCGGGCAAACTGCTGAAGCTCACCGGTGACGAGAAGCTGGGGCGCACACAGCGGTTGCTCGCAGACGGCGTCGCCGGCGGAGAGTACGAGCTCGACGGTGGCGGCTTCGTTCTCACGGTTGACGAGATCGACGTTTTCTCCGGCCCTGTAATCTTTGTCGGTCCAGGAGCAAAGCTTACTTTGCGTAACGTATGCATTGAGGTGGCGGCGGTGGGCGGAGCCAAAGCGGTGTGGCCGTATCTCGTTCGGCTCGCTCCAGGTGCAAAGATCCGAGCCGACCCCACGGACAAGGTGTACTACGCATCGTCCACTCCCGACGGAGGCTTGGACACACACCCTCTCACGATGGGCGGGACGGGGACGGACCAGAAGCCCGCTCCCGCGCCCGCACCAGCCGTGAAGGCCGCCACGAAAACGGAACTCAGCTTCCGGGCCACGTGCTTGGAGCTGAGAGTGGTCGGCGAGGTCGGCGAGGACGGCGGTCACGCGGGCGGCGATATGATCAATCTCACACTGGGCATGTCGATGGACGTCACGCTCGAGAGCCATGGCGGCGGCGGCGGCGGCGGCGACGGCGGCGACGACGCAGTCGCAGACGATGTCAACGGCGGCAGCGGCGGCGGCAGGGCCCCACACTAGTTCCCGTTTGAGCTCTCAACCTCAGCCGTTTGGTCACCGTAAACCCTCAGGTAAGCCCTAACAACACCTCTGAGACGCTCACATTACACATTGAGCCAATCGGGAACTCGTGTAAGGCCCTCAGTGGCGGGAGCGAGACGGACGTGCAGCTTCAACTGATCCGCGTCGGGATCCGTCAGCCCGCCACCGGCACCGGCGGCGGCGGCGGCGGCGGCGGCGGCAGCGGCGGCGACATCCTCGCTCCCGTCGACATCACTGCGCGTTACTCCGCGCGCACGAACGGGTCCGGCGCGCCGACGGATGATGCTCGCATCACGGTGGGGCCGAACACGTGAGAATGATAGTGTCTGCAACGCGTGTCTCATTCCTCATTGTTGGTTTAGCCTCCCAACATATTTCCTGTTTCCATTCGAAGGCTAGAAGGAGGTACACGTCTACGCGTATTAGTAGGTCCACACTTTGACCACACCCTTTGCCTGATCTGAATTGACCTTCCATCGTTTACGTGGCAAGCGTAATCCCGCCTATGGCTCTGCGTAAGGGTGGGCGCATCGCCGCTCTCCTTCGCCCTGTCCGCCGAGCGTCTGGCGCTGCTCTCTCGCCTCGCCAGCCGCCTCGCCGCCGCCACCGCCGCCGCGCCCGCGCAACCCTGCCGCGTCTTCCACAAAGTGTGGTCCAGCGGGCAGTCCTCCCCCGCCTCATCCGGCGGCGCCTCGGGCTTCACCGAGGGGGTGTCCAGCGCGCGGGTGGGCGCGGCAGGGTGGGGCCTGTGGCGCCCGCGCCCGCCGCCGGGTTACGCCCCTCTGGGTGATGTCGTGTCAATGGGGACGCTGAAGCCACCTTCGGAGCCCGTGCGCGTCATCCGCGACTCGCCCGCCTTCACCGCCCCGCCGGTGTCCTTCGAAGTTGTGGATCTACCGGGCTCGGAGGCGGCGGCGGCGGCGGCGGCGGATGGGCTTGTGCTGTGGCGGCCAGTCCCGCCGCCCGGGTTCGTGGCGTTGGGGGTGGTGGGCGCGTTGGTTGGCGCGGGGCCGCCGCCGCCGGATGCGCTGCGGTGCGTGCGGGCGGAGCTGGTGTCGGCGGCGGAGGGCACGCGCGGCCGCGCGTGCGCGGGTGTCGGCGCGCCGCCGCTGTGGATCCTGGACAACTGCGCGCGCACGTGCGAAACGTCAGCGGCGTGTTCGCCTGAGCTGGGAGGGGGTCTCGATATCCGCCTCCCGATGGGCCTCCCAGGTGGGGATCAAACAAAACATGGCCCGCGACGTCTTACATATTTCCCGCCATGTCATCCATATTGACCGCCACAACATCCATCTTATCCGCCACGTCACCCACATTGCCACCATGTCACCCACGTTGACCACTGCATACTCCATCTTGTCCGCCATGGCATCCATATTGCCCGCCACGCCATCCATATTGCCCACCACGTCATCTCGTTTCTGGAGTTAATTTGTATCCCATGACGTGGCGAGCAATATCTGGCAGGCCCTGCTTCCCGGCGAGCCAAACATGGCGCCCACCAAGGCGGCCGCGGCTACTGACTCCCTGGCGGCATCCAGCGGCGGTGGTGGCGGTGGGGGGGGAGTCAGCGGGGGTGCTCCGACGACGATGACGGTCGTGGAGTTTGAGCGAATCTGGTGGGACTACAACTCGGGCGCGCACTCCCACCTCAGTGTGTGGCGCCCCGTGTGCCCCCAGGCAGGGCCCAGCGCTCGTATACCCTAAACCCTAAGCCATAAGCCCTAAACCCTAAAACTAAACCCTAAACCCTAGACCCTAAACCCCAAATTCTTTCCACCTCAACTTGACTGCTTGCTCATGGTGCACCAGAGTACCAGAGGGCGTGAAGGGAACTCAGGTGAGGCCAGGGAGGAGGATGCGGCGAAGGTGTACGGGTACACTGCTATGCTACGAGCCAACAGTGAGGTTGATCTGGGAGAGCGACGAGCGGCGGGCCCCTGCCCCACGGGTTGGGCCTCCTTCGGCGACGTGGCCACGCCGCGGCTCGAGCCCCCCGTCTCCACCGTCATCGTCCAGGTAGGGCAGTGCAGGTTGACCCTATCAAACCCACGATGAAAGCGCCTGGCACCGAGCGCTTTAAACTAGAATATGAGGAACTGCTTTCGAATTTTGGTTTCAAATTCAACTTGCGCCGCTACATTCAGGTGGCGGTGCGCAACCCAGCCGACCCATCGCCCGCCACGGCGCCGCCACTTCGCTTCGAGCAAGTCTGGGCGGACTCGGGCATCCGCGCGTTCCGCAAAGGCAAGCGCCAAGGCAGTGTGGCGTTCTGGAAGCCGGTGCCCCCCCCCGGGTACGTGGCCGTGGGGCACGTGGCTACACCCGGTCACTCGCCGCCGCCCGTCACCGCCGTGGTCTGTCTCCGCGCCGACCTCGCAATGGTAAGGGGAATCGGCTCACAAACACAATTCGCCTGCGACGTTCACGTTACTAACACGTTTGAAAGTTTTGTTTTTTTAGATAGGTGACCTTCTGTGACTCCCTGTGTCGTGACTTTCTGTTCAGTGGAATATCAGCCCATGACTCGCGTTCATTTAGGCAGTTGCCAGCCCATGACCTCGTCATTGAGTGCAGTGACCCACCATGACGCGACGTCGTATTCGTTGTCTGGGCCCTGTACAGCGGTGCTGCCCATCACGGCGTTCAGCGAGGGTCCGCTATGGACCACCTCCGGCGCGGGCTTCAAGCTCGGCCGCAAGCCTCTGGCGGTGTTCCAGCCCACTGCCCACATCGGCGGCGCCGGCGGTGGCGGCGACGAGTGGATGCAGCAGGCAGGTGCTCGCAACAGTTCCCTTGAGATGATGCGGCGATTGTGTTATATGGGTTCACCGGTTCACTTTCAGCAAACAGTCAGGGAACGAGTGCCATGCCAGGGAGAAGGATGCGGCGAGTGTGTACGGGTACGCTGGTACACTATATCACATGGGCAAACTGACAGGCAACGAGTGCCATGCCAGGGAGGAGGATACGGATACTGTGTATAGATTGACTGATACACGATACTGTGAGCAAACAGTCTGGTTGATTGAAACTTCGAACGAGTTGAAGTCCCTACGCGCTGGGTTTACTGTTCGCCGTGGGGGCCGAGGAGGGCGGCACCGACAGGAAGTACATGACGGCGCCGAGTGTGGTCTACGCGCCGGCCGTGTCCATGAGGAGGTCCCCGACGAGCGGCGGCGGCGGAGGCGGTGCCGGAGGCGGCGGGGCGGGGATGATTGTGTCGACGCGGCTGGATGTTGTGAGCGCGACGCTCTTCACTGACGCCGCCGCCAGCCGCACGCCGCTGGCGCGCCTGTCGCTCCGCCGCATCACCGCCGACGCGCGCCTGGCGCCCGGCACCGCCCTGGAGCTGATGGCATCGGCCGAAGCGTCGCACTTCAACCCGCGCACTGCCGCGTGGGAACCCATCATAGAGCCGTGGGACGTGCAAGCCACGTACGGAGTGAAGGACAGCGGCGGCGGCGGCGGCGGCGGCGGCGGCGGCGACGGGGTGGATCTTCGCCCTCCCGGGTATTCGCTCCGCGTGCTCGGCGCCACGCCGCTGCGCACGGTCGTCACGCACGCATTCGCCGACGACGTCATCGGCGCGTACGCCGCCTCGCTGCAAGGCTCGGACGGCGGCGCCACATCCGGCGGCGCCGGCGCCGGTTCCGGCGGCGGGCTGGTCAACGCACTGGGTCAGAAAGTGTGGGTGCGCAGCCGGGGCGGGCGGGTGGCGGAGACACCAGTAGGCGGCGTGCTGCCGTTCGTGGGGACGGAGAAGGCGCCCCCGGTCATCGAGGGTAACGGCGCCGCCCTCGCCGCCACCTCCTCCTCCGCCGCCTCCCCCAGAGCCATCACCCGAGACCCCGCTTATCTGCTCGTTGAGGTCCTCGAGATGTCCGTCGTCGCAGCAGCGTCAAACACATCGGGAGGCGGCAGTAATGGCGACGCCCCGCCGGCGCCCCTGGAGGTGCTGCGGTTCTCGTGCGAACACGACTTTGGGGGGGGTGCTGCTTCTTCTATTCCCGCGGGGGCCGACGTGGGAGCCGCACTGGTAGGGCGATGCAGGTTGACCCTATCAAACCCAAGTTGAAAGCGCCTGGAACTAAGCGCTTGAAACTGAAACATTTTTGACTGCCTTCAAGTTGTGCTTTCACAGTCAATTTGCGCCGCTACACACTGGTGGACGTGTTGCCGTGGCGACTGCGCGGCGCGCCCGCCGGTGAGCCGCTGCGCCTGCGCTTGGAGCTCGCCACCACATCCAACCCCGCCGTGGCCGCCGCTCTGGCCGGGACAGATATTGAGACGTTCACCGCGGCGGCGACGATTGAGATCCCCGTGGTTGATCTGTTGCGTGCGTCCGCGTCGGCCGACGCGGCAACCTGGTTCCCGCGCGGCGAAGGCGAATGGTACACGCTGTCGCCGCCCGGACACGGCGTCGGCGTGGGGGACGCGTCGGTGCCACCGCCCCGCGTGCGCCTCCGCGCCCGCGCCGTGGAGGGCCTCGACCTGCGCCCCATGCGCTTGGCACGGCCTGGCAGATGTTGCATGCCACGTCATATGTTTCCGTTCAACTCAATAAACGAGGGCTTGAAACGCGTTGGATGATGTGGCAAGCAATATACGACAGGCCCTAGCGCCTGGAAGGCACCGCCCCCGGCGCCGCTGCACTCACGCTGGCGGCCCGTCAGCCCTCGGGGTCGTCGATGGACTTGGAGCGGCTCGGCGACAGCGGCGGCAGCGGCGGCAGCGGGGTGATCGCGGGCGGCAGCGAGGAGGTGGCGGCGGGCCTGATGCTGCGGCGGGTGCACCAGCTGGAGCTGGTGTGGTGGAGCCGCAACACGGGCGCCAACCAGGAGTTGTCCGCCTGGGCGCCCGTGTGTCCGCCCGGCACCGCGCCGCTCGGAACCGTCGTGGTGGGGCGGGGCAGGTTGACCCTATGAAACCCAAGTTGAAACCGCCTGGAAGTAAGCGCTTGAAACTACAGTGTGATGATCTGCTTTCAAATTTTGCTTTCAAATTCAACTTGCGCCGCTACATCGAGGTGCCTTCCTTCCAAGCTCCTGACGAGGCACTCGTGGTGCTCATGGCATCGCCCGCCTCCCTCAACTCCACCTCGCTCCCGCCCACCGCCCCCGCGGCGGGCTTCACGCGCATCTGGGCGGATAGCGGCTCGCGGGCGCGGAAGAACCCGGAGGGGACAATGGCGGTGTGGCGGCCGGTGGCGCCGAGCGGGTACGTGGCGGTGGGCTGCGTGGTGACGCCCAACCACCGGGCGCCGGAGCCGTGGGCCGCGGCGTGCGTGCGCGCCGACCTGACGCAGCCCTCCGCGCCCGCGCCGGCGCCGCTGTGGCAGGCAGGGCCTGCCGGATATTGCCCGCCACGTCATCCTCCACATTGTAGTCAATATTGCCCGCCACGTCATCATCCACATTGTAGACAATATTGCCCACCACGTCATCATCCACATTGTAAACCCTCGTTCATTCATTTAAAATGTTTAACATGAAATGGAAGGGCATGATCTGTCCGGCCCGGCCCTTGCAGGTGTACGGTTCTGGCGAGAAGCTCGGGAATGTTCCGCTGTCAGTGTACCGCACGGGGGTGGCGGCGGGGGCGGGCTGGGCCGCGCTGCCGTCGCATAAGCGCGAAGATTCGCTCACCATACCGATGTGCTTCGAGGTTCGCTGGGACGTTGGGGCAGGCGCGCGGATCGACGAGGGGGGGGATGACATCGCGGTGGCGGCGGATGGCGTCGGCGCCGAGGCTGCGGCGGCGGCGGCGGCGGCGTCGGTCAAGGGCCCGATGATCGCGCTGGGGCCGAACGGGCCGTGGGCGCCCGTGGGCTCCCGGCAGCTGGGAGCCACGTCGGCGGCGGCGGTGGCGGTGGGACCCGCGCGCGCCTCCGCCGTGGTGGTCGACCGCCGCGGCGGCTGCCTCCGCGCCCCCGCCGTGCTCGCCTCGCACCTTCCCTTCCACATCCAGGTGGGCTCTTACAGAAACCCTAAACCCTAAACCGTAAACAATAAACACTAAATCCTAACCCATTGTGACTCATCGTTTATAGACTTGCATTCAAAGACGGACTTTGTATTGAGGTGGGGATCTATCTCCTCCGCCTAAGGCCCAGCCGGCATCATCTGACTGTTTGCTCATAGTGTGCATGTTCTATCTGGCCCTGCGTGGAGGCGCGTCTGGTGACGCTACCCTCGTCCGGGCGCCCCTCGCGCACCACCCCGGCCTCCAGCGGCGCCGCACCCTCCGTGGAGGTGTTCGAGTCGGAGCGCCACTGGCCCTTCGTGGGGTGGAAGGCAGGGGCTTGCACTCGTTCCCGTTAGAGCTCAACTTGAACAACTCCAGGACACGTTCATGAGCTAAGTCGGGTTATACGGTGGACAGAAGAGCTCAAGTTGAGCTGAATTGGGAACGAGTGTGAGCCCCTCGTGGAAGGAGCCCAACAGCCATATCGATGAATTCTTCACTGCCAAGTTCGGGGACGTGCGGGGCGCGGGGTCCACCTCGTTCTTCAAAGACGTTCCGCTGCCGGAGGGGTGGCGCTGGGACGGCCAGTGGCAGGGCCGCGGCACACATCATTATACTTGTCGCCCCTAAACTAGCCTACTAAGCACTAACTCCTAAACTAGCTTAAACTAGCTTAGTTTAAGCCCCCCTAAATTGCTTTACCACTGTAGTCCCTTCACCACTAACCACTAACCACTAACCACTAGCCCCTAAACTATCTTAAACTAGCTTAGTTTAACCCCCCCCATTGCCAGCACTAGCCTAGTTCGACAAGTATACACATCATAGATGATATCGCAGAACAGCAACTCTCATTGTGAGTGTCTCGGCAATTTCATGGCAATAATTTCGGCGACATTGCAGCCATCCTTAACACTTAACACACTTCATATATCCACACTGGCAGACTGGAGCAAGAGCGTCGCCTCGATATGTCCCAGACCCCACGAAGGGGGTTATATTTCACAATTCGTATGAGTATTCTGCAGTGAGCCCTTCTCCTTTCATTAAGTGCCCGATTTATTTGAATGATCCCTCCAAGGTGCTAGCACTTGAGCAGGACAGGGAGCGACAGTAAGGCCCTAGTCATTGGGAAATGGACCTGGGGGTCGACGTGGACAAGGGGGGTTGGGCCTACGGCACCAACTGGGTCGGGCGGTGCAGGTTGACCCTATCAAATCCACGTTGAAAGCGCCTGGATCTGAGCACTCGAAACAGAGATATTGCAAACCGCGTCCAAGTTTGGCTTACAATTTCAACTTGCGCCTGTACAACCGGGTGATGCAGTGGCCCCCGCCGCGCGGCTCAGGCAAATGCGGGATCAGCGTCACGCGCCGCCGCAGGTGAGGCTCTCACTGTTTGCTCGTGGTGTGCCGGTACGCATCCCAAATATTTGCCACATGTGAGACCCTTGTTGAATGACGCCCCATGGCGACTGACTGGCTCTGAACTGAGGTGGTTCCGGCGGCGGGTGCCTATCGCTGTGGACCTGGGCGACGGCGGCGCGGGCGGCGCCGGCGGCGGCGGCGGCGCCGGCGGGGCGCTCTCGGAGGCCAGTCTCACCTGGTCCGGCAGCCTCCATCCCAGTGGCGGCGGCGGGGGCGGCGGCGTGCGGGTGCTGCCGTTGCCGCTCGGGTGCGGCGCCCCCGCCTCCGGCGGTTCATATTCTCTCGGGCTTGACATCCGCGTACTGGGTGACGATCCATCTGACACGGCGGCATCATCTGACGCCACCGAGGGTCAGGGCGCTGCGACGCAGTGGGCGTGGTACTCACCCGACGATCACAAGGACGGCGCAAATGCGGGGGCGGCGGCGCGGGCAGCGGGGGTCCGTACCGGCGTCAACGTGTGGCCGATCCCCGTGGGGCAGCTCGGGGTGCGCAACCGCCGCGACGGGGGTGTCAACTCGCAGGGGCCGTGGCTCGCGGCGTGTTCCGACGGCGACGACACCCGCTTCATCGTCGTGACTGCGGAGGCTGACGGCGAGGTGTCATCCGCCGCCGGCGGTGACGCGCTGGGCGGCGGCGCAGCGTGGCGCCTGGTGGGGACGTGCAAACACTGCCCGCCACGTCATCATCCACACGGATCAGAGCAGCCCTCGTCTCTTGGCTGAACTGACATCCTATGGAGTGGCGAGCGGCATTCATCCGAGGGCCGAGTACATAGTGTACCAGTGCTCGCCACGCCATACACCGTGCTTTAAACCCTCGCTTCCTGGGTTATATAACACACCATGACGTGGCAAGCAATATGTGGTCCGGCCGTGGGGAATGGCTATGCACGCCCCGGTGGTGATACAGTCGGCGCTGCCGTGCCGATGCACCTATGTGCTGCGACACCCGGACGGCTGCACGGTAAGGAGGTGCAGGTTGACCCTAACAAACCCACATTGAAAGCGCCCGGAACTAAACGCTTGAAACTGGAATACGATAAGTGCTTTCAAGTTTTGCTTTCAAATTGTACTTGCGCCGCTACAGCGCGGCGGCATGGGGGGTGCTGGACCCGGGTGTGTCCACACACGTCACCTCCGCCGACCCCAGGCTGCCGCTGTCGCTGGGCCTGACTCCGCTGAGCGCCGATGGAGAGTCCGCGGGGGTGTGCCTGGCGCCGCTGCCGCTGACTGGACAACGCGGCGGCGGCGGCGGCGGCGGCGGCGGCGGCGGCGGCGGCGGCGGCGGCGCAGCGGTACAACGCGAATTGTGCGTGTCGCCCACTGTCGGGGGTGAGGCCGGAGGCGTGATCCGCCTCTCGGTGGTGTGTGAACCCGCGTGCGCGGCGGCGGCCGACGGCGGCCCACCCCCGCTCCTTGTGGACGTGCGGGCCCCGCTGCTGCTGGCCAACGGGTGCCCCTTCACCATCTGCGCGGGTGCCACCGCCTCCACCATGCCTGTGGACCCAGGCAGGGAGGTGATATTTCATTTTATTTCATAACATGTTCGAGCCCCAAGGCGCTTCACATGGTGAGCTTAAGCATTGCTCTCCACAATGGGGTGGTGATTGCGAACCAGTACTCCACCGACGTTGCATCGACGAACCGAGCCCGAGCGTCTGTATGAGCAGTCGCCCTGAAGGCAAGTCATACTCCAATCTCGTTCGAGTGGTTGATGTGAAGGACCCTGGCGGGCGGCGAGCTGCTGATGGTGCCCACGCCGGCGGAGGGCAAGGCGGGCAAGACCACTGCCGCAGCTTCGGCGCCCACGCCTCGCCGCATTTGGTAGGGCCAGACACATGTTGCCACAGGGGCCAGATTCGTGTTGCTCGCCATGTTGTACTTATGGGGTGCCATTTGACTAAAGAAACGAGCGCTCAAAATGCATAGACTTGCCATTTAATGGCCCTAGCATTTGGGTCGCGGCGGCTTCGGGGGATGCTGAGAAGAGCCCAGCGGGGCGCCCGGTGCAGGTGGACGTGGAGCCCGGCAAGCCGCCCGTGCACACCGTGATTGAGACGGATGCGGGCCGCGTGGAGGTGGTGGTGTCTGCGGCGATCTGGGCGCCGCCCGGCGTCTCCGCCGCCGCGCCCATGCCGTGCCTTCGCGCCACCGTCATGCCCGCTCTGGCCGTTGTCAACTTATCTTCCTCCGCGGTTTCGTTGATCGCCGCTGGAGCGGTTCCTCAGGCGCTGGCGGCCGGTGAGGGGCCGGTGCCGGTGCTGCACAGCCCTCTGGCGGCGGCGCCGGCGCCGGGCCAAGTGTCCGCTGTGGTAAGGCCCAGGGCCGCCCAGATATTGCTCGCCACATCGGCCACACGCATTTTAACCTCTCGTTTCTTGAGGCACATGGCATCCTGTGATGAAGCGAGCAATATATGGCAGGCCCTCGGCGGCGGAGGTGTCGTTGGGCTGCGGCGGCGCGGCGTGGTGCCCGCCGCTGTCCGTGGCCGCCGTGGCCGCCAGCGCGGGGGGCGTGTGGGTCGCCATGCCGCCGCATCTCGGCGCCGGCGGCGAGGGCGGGGCGCCTCTCACGGCGCTGCACGTGTCGGTGGAGTCGGCGGGCGACGGGCAGGGGCTTACACTCGTTCACGTTAGAGCACAACTTGAGCAACTCCAGGACACGTTCATGAGCTAAGTCGGGTTACACGGTGGGCAGAAGAGCTCAAGTTGAGCTGAATTGGGAACGAGTGTAAGCCCCTGCCTACGGGTGCCACCTACTGGTACTCCGCGGCGGCGCCGGCCCCGCCGCATCCTCCGCCGCCAACGTGCGCGTGGCCAACCACACCTTCCACGCCGTCTCCGTGCGGCAGGTTGACGGCGGTGCCGAGGGGCTCGACGACGCGGATGGTCCCTGGTTTTCCGTGGACGGCGGGTGCGCGCTGCCTTGGGCGCTATCCAAGCCGCTGCGCGGCGCGAAGCAGGTTCAGCAGCCGGCGCGCAGGCGGCGCGAACGATCGAATGAGGATGAGGAGGACGAGGACGAGGACATGATGGACGATGATGCGGCGGAGGGGCCGCAGGCAGGGGCTTACACTCGTCCACTTTTCAGCTCAACCTGAGACGTTTCTGACACAAAATACACCCTATACACCCCCTCATACCACCTCACACCCCTTCAACACCCCCAAAATAACCTATAAGTGCACCCCCTATCTCACAGAAAGCGCTTACGTTGAGCTGAATAGTGGACGAGTGTAAGCCTCTGGCCGCAGGTGGAGGCGGCGTCATTGCCCATGTACGTGGAGGTGCTCATTGGCAGGGGCTTACACTCGTTGAGG
>Ga0307488_10004006_pt1 | contig 12275 bp, 7 predicted proteins | sample SB02metaG_FD_202248 | JGI IMG/M metagenome (GOLD analysis project Ga0307488, IMG submission 202248) | Sea-ice brine microbial communities from Beaufort Sea near Barrow, Alaska, United States - SB 0.2 | ecosystem: Environmental > Aquatic > Marine > Coastal | place: USA: Alaska | collected 2017-05-06
CTCCACCTTGTCCAATATCACCACCATTAGCTTTTTTGATTGCCTTTTCATCTTTTGATAAATCCAATCCACCATCAGCTTCTAATAAAGTTTTATCTCCACCTTTAATGTTTGCTTTTGATGCATCAGGTGCTGCTTTTTTTAATCTTTCTTCTAAATTCATAATTATTCTCTTTTATGTATATAAATATCAATTAAGTATCGAAACGAACTATAAAGTTCAATGGATAATCAGGTAATGATTTAATCGGCTTTGGTAACTTACATACGGCAACCATATTCAATTCGTTATCATATAAACCTATCGTTGTAATGAATGGTGCTAAATAAGAACCAGTAGTATCAACTGAAGATGAATAATCATATTCTCCAAATCCACCAAACTTAGTTGGTTCGATTGTAGATTGAATTGTTTTTAATTTTATTCGATTAGTACCATCATATGCTGATGGGTTTTGTGAAACGTTGAATTCGTTTTCGTTTACCGATAGGAATACCTCATTTTCATAAATAGTCATTGTAGAACGATACGATAGTTCAAATGATTCAATTGTTGTATCTTCAACAATATCTTTGGTAAGTACAATGAGTCCTCTATCATAATATACATTACCCTTATGGTTACTAGCTGAATCTATTAGATTTGAGTTGCTATCATCCGTTACAGTAATAGTACCATATTGTAATTCAACAGAACCCATCTTTAACCCTTCACCATATTTTTGTTGTGGTATTGCTATCACACCAATAGTATCACCAATTACTCTCTCATCGGTAGATGCATAAGATTTTCTCTTACCAACTTCCGTTAAGATTGATGAGGTTGCGGGGTTTAGATAGAACTGTGATTTTATTGAATCATATAAAGTTCTTTTAGATGTACCATCGGAATTTGTATCATCCGTATCTACATCATATAAATCAGTTTGTAGTGTTCCATATAGTGGCGTGATAGTACCTTCATTTGAAGCCCACTCTTTGTAAACTTTAAAAGGTCTAACTACTACATCCGATTTTGGTATTTCTTTAATCATCTAAATAATATACTTTCATATAAATATCTATGAAACAAAAAACCCTCCATAAAGGAGGGTTTCTATAATATTCTAAACTTTATTAGAATGAAAGTTTTACTTTTATAAGTACTTCCTTATCAAACGATTTGTTTATCGGTTGTGAGGTTTTAGCTACTGCTATCAATTCGTTTGAAGTATTTAATAAACCAACAGTTGTAATGTACGTTTGTGGGTCAGTATTAAATGTTGTTTCTACGAACGTTCCATCTGCAGCTGTGTACGTTGGATTGTTTGAGTAGTTAAATTCTCTATTCGTTGCTCTTACGAAGAAATGTTGTGTTGATACATTTTCAGTTCTTCTCGCTTGGAAATCACTTCCGTTATCAATTGCTTGAATTAATGTTTTGTGATTTTGTGTATCAGCTACAACAGTCTCAACACCTAACAAAGATTCAGCTGCTCCACTAAATGGTTTTACAGTTCCAACAGTTTCTCCTAATGCAGTTGGATTGAAAATTACAATACCTCTATCTGGGTAGAATAATCCATATCCTTTTCCTTGTGCATCAGTAGTAGATACAACAGTTGCTTCGTTTTCAGTACCTAAGTTAAGTGAACCACTTACTACCTTGAATACTCTACCAGCTTTTCCTAACGTATCTCCGAATTTCTTACCACTATCATCAATGAAAGTAAATAATCCATTAGAACCACTTAATTGTAATGACCAGTTTCCTGCATCCATCTTTTCTCTATATCTAGCTCTATTTACATTGATAGCGTAGATTGAGTTAGAATCTTCGAATATACCAGCCGTAGAAGTTTCAAATGAGAATTTATTATCAGTTGGTTCTAACAATACTGATTTGTATTGTGCGTAAGTTGCTTTTGTTGAAAGTAATGCATCATCATCAGTTTCTAATGAAACTGAACCACTTCCGTTTACGTGTCCATATGCTACTGCAAATTGAGCTTCAGCCGTTGTATCAGTTCGTGGGTCGGTACTATACACATCATAATAGTAATTTCCACTTTGAGCAACTTGCGTTGATGAAGTGTAAGCGTTAGCTAAAGAACCAACATCACCAGTCCAAAGACCCGTTGTCACTACTTCTATCTTAGCGTTTACTTTATCAAATTCACCGAATTGTTTGTACACACCAGTGGTTGCACCAGCTCCGGATTGTAATTGTTGACCAGCAGGTAATGCGGAATTTATGATTGAAACGATATCGTTCGTATCGAAAGTTCCACTTGATGCTAAATCAGCAATTTGTGCTGCTATGTTTGGGTCGTTTATTAATGCCATATCTTATTTTCCTTTATGCTCTATATGTTATAGTTACCGGAATGCTTTGTGCACCACCCGTTTCGTTACCATAGACCGTAATAGTTGTTGATACATTTGAAGTTAACGCTGGATTTGGAGTGAAGTTAAATCCTAAACCACTTACCACTTGTGCGGTAGTTGTGATTTCTTCTCCTAAGAAAACAGGAACCGAACCGGCTGCTGTTGCTCCTTGCGTTACTGATAATGTACCAGCTCTCTGGTCTGCCAATACAACAGTGTATCCAGCTGATGAGTTACCAGCAGGTGAAGTAGTTGGAGTCATTGCAACTCCCCCTTCATCTTGATAAGCTCCGATAGATGGAATTCCCAATGCTACGATTGGAATTTGTGTTGTACCTTTCGGTAGTGTAACTAATTTGTATCTTAATACTTGTGTTTCATCAGGACTTGCTTCCATTATAGGAATTGCCTTAATTGCCGAATCATAATATGCACTTCCCTTCGGATGTGCTGGTTCGTATAATGTATAATCAATCTCATCATCACCCAATGCGAACTTGGAAATGTTCAAAGACTGACCCGATGCCAACTTCTGTCTACCTTTTTTGGTCAGAATTGCATCTACTGTAATCGATGTGTTGTTTAAATATCCCATAATTTTTTATTACCCTTTTGATATACTAATAAATATAACATTTTAAAAAATAAATTAATCTACCTGTAAGATTGGTTCTCCACTACCTCTACCAGTGTCAGCAACTCTAAGAATGTTAGGATTTGTGGTAAATACTTCTACCGGTGATAATCCATCTGGAGTTGTTAATGTAGTTTGCTTTGAACCTTCAAAGAATGAATTCTTCATACCTTGTGATAAATTGTTTTTGTAACGATAATGTGTGGGGAAGTATCCAGACAAAGGAGTTACTTCTACTACATCATTACCAACCGATGGTGCCGAACCACCATATGGTAGTTTAGATACTTTGTATTTGTATTTAGTCACATCTACATTCTCATACTTAACAGCTTCATTATTTGAAGTTGCAGGGTATCCTTCGGTTTGTGTTAATATTGTTTCTACGTAAGATTGTTTAATTAAATAAATATCTTCTCTTGATGCGGTTAGGTTACCAAATATATCCAATTTAGTAACAATACCAGTTGTTATTGGTGCGAATAATCCAAATCCTGCATTAGAAAGTGAATCTCTCTCCATTCCGATTTGTTGGAATGTACTTTCATCAACCATCGCACTTAACTTAGCACCAGATGGTACATCTATATGTGAAACGTATGATGGATACTCACCATTTAATACAATTGTATCTTCAGTAGTTATATCAGCATTGTAGAATGGTGTTGTTGAAGTAATACTAATCGTATCATCCCCATCAATGTGTGCATCATAGTTATCATATTGAAATCCTAATTTTGGATTAGTAATATCTAACTCAGCTGAGAATTGGTTATTATCCCCAACTACGGAAACGTTATCATCCACACTAATTGATGTTTCATAATCACTTCGTTCCGAACTAGCCGGCTTCCATTGTGTTTTACTTCTTTCTAAATAATGTGGTTCAATTAGTAAACCTTTAGATACTTTTGCTCTAGCCGGTACTAACCCTTCCAATACTTCAAATAAAGATTTATCAATAGAACGAACTAATCGTATGTATTCATAGATATCTCTATTTACTCGTTTGAAGTAGTAATCTCTAAGAACACCCAATTCAGAGTAGTTATCTTTATATTCATCAGATGGGTTACCAATATAATTATCTATATTAAAGTTTCCAAATGATTTAATAATATCCATATTCAACTCCTTCATCGGTGAGAAGAATAATCCTAAACGAGATGAATCAATTGGTGCTCTATCAAATGCCTTTTTTGTTGCTCTAACTCTATGTGATAAATCACCAACTAAAGTTTGCGTTTCAAATCTAATTTTATCTGAGGAGTTAAATCCTAATGATGGTACTTTAGCAGTTACATCTCTATCGTATGGAGTATATTGATATGGGTATTCGGCTATTGATGGGAATCCATCTGCCGAACCAAACGCTACACTATACTCAGTACTAATTGCAACATTCTTAACATTTACATCAACTGCTCTATTTTTTGGATATTCAAAATCAAATCTTACTAATAAATCTTCAGTAGATGATGTGTATGAATTACCAACAGTAGAATCTGGCATAAGAGTATGTGTTTCAATAACATCATCTTCTAAAGGTTTTTTCCATAATCGGAACTCATCAACCGTACCATCCATTTCATAACCCAATGTTACTATGGCTGCTGAACCTGAATCCCATCCGTTATCACCAGTTATAGTCATAACATTAGTAGATATGTTAGTTCTAATTCTATCACCAAATGCTTCTTTAGCTATTATTTGGAATTGAGAATCTGAACCTACTTCTGTTCTGTTAATTACAATTTGAGTATATTCTTCATTGAATATGTTAAATGGTTCAGTTGATGATGAATGTACATTACCAGTTGAACTTTCAGAAACATATAAATCAATTGTACCAAATGTACCAGTTGTATTTGTAATACCAACTCTCCACAATGGAGTTGAGACTGAACTATTAGCTCCTTTTAATATATTATAATTTGATGGGGTTTGTAGGTTTACAGTCATTTCCACTGCGTTTGGATACGAACCATCTACCTCTTTCCATTGTGAGCTTACAAACTCACTATTATTAGTAAAGTTTATTGCGGCTGTTCTATCTTGGAATGTAAATTTCTCAGTACCACCATCAGTTGGGTCAGTTGGTCCACCAAACTCCATTATAGTAAGTAATGAATTTGGAATACCATAACAAGCCATTACAGCTTTTAAAGAACGAGATGTTCCTTTGTGTTTAAGTATATAAGGTAAGTTATTTAATATCCTTCTCCAAACTTCTTCGTTTGCTGATTTTAATGATTGTGTATATTTTTGAGTACCATCTTTATATTGTCCAAATGCATATTCCCAAAGGTATTGTGAATCGTAAGCTTTCTTACCATCCCAACCTAATGATTCTAACATAGAATACATTAAATCATTTGAGAACCCTAAATCAGCTTTATGTTGAGGTGATTTAAGTTTAGTTAACCCATTTACATATGCCCATATAATATCATAATGCTGACCTACCATATCCATAAACAACATAAAATCATCATTTTGGAAATCCTCTGTTATAAATTCAGGTAGATTGTTGTTTAAATAATTTACATTATTTCTATCATATTTGGATGCGTTTGTAGTTGTTGAATTATACCAAGCGATTGATTCGGAATCCGAACTAGCTTTAATTACATTACCACTTTTTGGATATGATAACGAATCACTATATTGTGTATCGGTATATAACCACTTTTCAAAACCATCAAAGGTTCCGATTAAATCGTTTATTTTTACTAATTGTGCAGCTGATTCTAATTTTGTAATAACTGTTACTGATAGCGCATCTAATTGTAAATTATCAGAAGCTTCTGTTATTATAGTATATCCATCATAAGCTCCACCTTCAGCAAGTACGAATCCTAACTCAACTGTGTTTGATGTTAGTTCGTTATATTTTGATTGATATGATTCTAATAATTGAATCTTATACCAAAAGTTTTTAATTCGTTCTTCGGCTGAACCAAAGTGTACGAAATTATCAAACGTATGTACTGAACCACTAGCATATTGTATGTTTAACTTCTCAGTATCAATCCCAGTCTGAGTAACATATTTTTGTATTAATGAAGTTGATGTAGTTGAGCCATTTGCAACCAAATCATCATACATCTGATATCCTATACCATTATCAACTTCTAATTTAAAATTAGGTCCTTGTAGTGGTAGACAAAAATCCACATCACTACCTACTAATGTAAGTGTATCAAAAATAGGTTCAGATTGTAATTTAGTAATCCAAACTTTTTGGTTGGTTGATATCGATGTTGGTAATGGTTCGTATAATTTAAGAATTAAAGATTTACCATCTTTTTTAGAGGTTCCTTTTAATCCAGTCCATGTGGTAACAACTTTGTTATCACCATCACCCATATGTAATAAATGTGTGAGATATTTCGAATCATCAAATATAGATTTATTAAATTGAGATATGAATCCTTCAGCAATTCGATTGATAACAACCGAACGAGGTATTTCTAAATCACCTTTATCAAATCTAATATTAATACGTTCAACCGGTCCAGTGACTGGCTTCTTAGTAGCTAAATTTATAGGTACTAATCTTAATGGGATATTAACCTTATCACCAGAAATGTCCCATCCCACTATTGGAGCCATTTTCTTAAACCGATCTGTGGAATCTCCTCCACCTCCAACGGGTGTACCAAGACCACCACCCAATTCGATTCCGTTAAATGTGTCTGGGGATTTACCCATAGATACATTAGGTGGTAACCCACCTCTTTTTTGTTCCCGTCTATTACGTTGGTCAGGTCTACCATCAATTCTTGCATCTAATGTATTTGGAGCTTTATCCATAGATACATTAGGTGGTAACCCGCCTCGTTTTTGAGATGGTTTAGATGATGGTTTGGTATGTGATTGTAATGGATATTTATCTAATAGTTCTTTTACATTTAAAGTAAGATTACCCTTTGGTCCTAATTCTACATAATCAGTAGAGTTACCAACATACATTCTAATAATAGTAGCATGTACCGAGTTCCAACTTATATCGAAATCTACATCGTATCCTACAAAATCAGCACCTCTTACTTCTTTTGGATATGTTATCTCTCTAATATCAGGAGTATTAACATATACATCAGAAACTACATTAATTACTAAGTTAATAGACTGCTCAGATATATCTATTGATTCTTTTGTATTAGTTGTATCTAATAAATAATCTAAAGCTGATTGGTTTTCATTGGATGTGCCTATATCGTAAGTACCAATTGGGATTAACGTTGTTAACCCCATTGAATTTTTTGGTACTGTTGAGTAATTGTTTGGAGTTACAGGTAAAGTAATAGTTGTACCATTGCCAGCTCCATTACCAAACGTAGAATTAGAACCACCTCCGGTAGAGAAGTTTCCCGAAACCCCATTGCTTCTTTGATTGAATGCTGTTGATATTATATTTATTGCCTGTACCGCCATTATAGATTTTCTATCGTTTTTTAACTATCATAACTATCGATTCCACCCCCACCTTGTTCAACATATGTTGTGTTTGGTGGTGGTATATTAGTACCCATATTAGGTGCATAATTTACATAGCTAGCTGGTTGTTGTTGTGTATTATTATTCGATTGGCCGGAGTTTGATACATCTGGCTTTATTGGTGTTTCTTCTGTTATATCAAATATTGGTTTTATTGGTTTTATTGGCTTTATTGGTTTTATTGGAGTTACTACATCATCCTTACCATAATCATTTAAAGAAAATGGAAATATTTCAATATTGTATTTTCCTATGTTATTAAAAACAGAATGTGGTATAACAACTCCAGCCACATCACCCTCTTCCAAATCATCAAATTCCAATATATCATCACCTACTATAATTGTAATTGCTTCTACTGCAGAATTCTTTTTAAATGCCAGTGGTACCCCTATTTCAGTATTGATGTTATATAATCTACTAGCGTTATCTAATAGTTCTATTTTAGGTGAAATTAATGGAGTTATTGATTCTACCTTTTCAACCCTTATAGTCATTTTGAACATATCACTTAAAGTAAATTCCATTGTTAAGGATTCACCTACGGTAGCTACCAATGGATTTTGTCGTTGGTTAGTATTACCTTTCTTGTAATCAATTTCAACTATTCTATATAATTTTATATCAGATGATGTGATGGTGTACTTAGTACCAATTTTATCACTATATGTAGTAGTACCCATAGATGGGAACATTTGAGAACCACCTTTGAATGTTTTATTTTTTTCAAGTAGTATTGGATTTCCACCAGTATTACCAACTAAATTAATTCTGAGGGTTTGTAGAAATTCATCATCAACAAAATCATCACCATCTCCTTTGTTTAATTTAAATTGTAAGGTTTTTAAATTACCAACTCTATAATCAGTAATTGTATTTACAGCTTTACCATTAACGTAATATCTACAAACAATTTCAGTTGTACCTAATCCACCATATCCCCCATCAATATTATCAGTTTTTACTAAGAGGTTACCTTTTGTATTTAATGCTACAACATAACTTTCATTTGTACTATAACCAGTTTTTGATAAAGTTATAGTTTTATTACCACCAATTAAATCAGTTTTAGATATAGCTATTTGGTTATCGGTTGTTTTACCCGTATTTACTCCATTAATAAGAATTGCCGCTCCATTGATATTACAACTAATTATAAATAAAATACTTTTTTGAGTTTGCTGACCACCATCACCAGTATTTCCACCGCCACCAGTATTTCCACCGCCACCATTATTCAATCTGTCATCACCATCATTACGAAAATCATCCTGTTCATCTTGAAGGTAATTACGACGATTACCATCTCCTTCTTGGGAGTTGGGTGTACCTAACGTGTAATCTGTGAATCTTGCCATATCTATAAATATTAATAAATAATATTAACTATCACTACCACCTCCACCACCACCAACAGCGTATGAATTAGAGTTTTGGAGTGAATTGGTGTTTGTTTGTATATTCGATTGTACTGCACTTATCTTAGTTGATTTAGATGGATTTGGCTTAGAAAACTTAGGTATCTTCGTATCTTTAGGTATTTCTTTTTTAATTTCCTCATCTAACTCATAATCTTTTATATATGGTTTATCAGTAGTATCGTTTTTCTTTTTAGTTACATTTACAATTGCAGGTTTTGCGTTTATAACAACATCACTTTTTCTACGTTGTAATACTTTCCCCACCTTATCATAACTTTCATCAAAAATCTTATCTATTTCAGTTTTGGTTTGGATAGTTCGTTTTGGTAAATAATATTCAATACACTCTACTAAAATTCGTTGAGCTACTTTAAATACATCATCAATTGCAAATGTTAAAGATGCTGGTCTAGGTTTAGGGTTTCCATAGTTATTACTATCAATAGATGAATACCTATTAGAAAACTCATTAAACATTGCTTCTCTGAATTTACTATGGGTAATAGTCATTAATTTATCAAATCCAGCTATACCAAATTCAGCTACCATCTTATCATACCATTTTTTGGTATAAATCTTTTTTATAAACGAATCAATTGTTGATGGTGTTATTGATTCAATAAACTGAGGTATGTAAGGTACTATATCTTCTCTGAAATCTTTGCCATTAACCATTACATTAAATCGTTGAAGTAAATCAGTCTTATCAGCTATATCATTTCGTAGTGGTAATAGCTTTACTTCAGTTCTGGATGGGGATATTTCCTTAATCCATAATTTTTCATTTGGTGATTCGTACCCAACTCTTTTATTTAATAAAGTAATTTGTGTTTTGAAAATACCATTATCATAACCAGCTTCATTTATCAAACGTTCCGCATCTATAAAATACTCATTTGGAAATTGGAATGCTTGGAATGTTGTACCATCTGCAACTAAAAAATAATCTTTAATATTTTCAGAGTTCATTGGTATGTATCTAATTAACTCACCATCTTCACCTTGTGGTAATTGGTTATCATTAACATCATATACAATAAACTCAATCATATCAGAATCAGTAAATCCAAAGAAAGATTGTAACTTACCTTCTTCGAAGATAGCTCTATCTTTAGATGAGAGTCTATATCCCTTATCGTTTATTATTTCTTTAAATGTTTTAATTGCCATTTTACTTTTTGTTTTTTCTTAAATCGGTAGTAAGAGTTACACTATCGGTTGTACCATCTGCAAATGTAACCTCAACCTTTAAAGTTCTATCTTTATAGTTTGTGGCGCTACCGCTATATCCAATCCAGTTCTCTCTCTTTTTGGGTTTCATACCTTTTAATTCACCACCATTTGCAGTGTTAAAGATAACATTAAATACTATCCCAGATTCAGGCTCAATTGATTTACCAGCATCGCCATCAACAACTGTAAACCATTGTTTACCATCACCACCATTTATAAACATTACTTTTGTTATCTTATTATCAGTAGTAACGTTATTAACCTCAATGGTATTTGTCATCTCTGCGTTTTCGCCGTTTTTTATTTTTTTAGCTGAAGCCTTAGCATATAAATCTGATTGTAGTTGGCTACTATCACCATTGGAACCATTGTTTACTTTAACAGTAAATCCATTACTAGTACCAGTAATAGCTCCTTCAGCAGTTTGTGATGCTAAACCAAATAGTTGCTCTCGTAACGATGTATTTTCTTGTAATAATGATTCATTTCTAGCCGTTAACGATACTCTTTGAATTGCTTCATTAATTGAATTCTGAACTGAGTTTGATAAATCTATTGTAGTTTCACTAACTTTTAAATTGGTAATTGTATTTTGGATTTCAAAAGTACTAGCTTTTAATATTTCATTATCTGCTGTAATTCGTAAACTCTCACTTATGATTTCTAAATTAGAAACTTTTGATGTTAAATCAAGTATAGTGGAATTTAAACTTTCTACATCATTTGTTAACCGATTATTATTATTAACAACCGTTTCATATGATGAACGTAATACAGTATCAGGTAATTGAACTGGTGTGTTGGGTATTAATTCAAATATGTTAGTATCAATTGATTTTTCTAACTCATCACGATCATAGTTAGGTCTAATTAACTTACCACTAATAATACCACCATCGATTTTATCATTTGTTAAAATACCAGCTTCACTTAAATTACCATAAGAATCAGTTGGTACATCCGATAAATCAGGATACCCCTTTACTATTGGTGATTGTTTAGTTACTTTTGATTTTCGGACAATTCGAATACCTGCCGAATTTTTTTCCGGTAGTACAGTCGAACCCGATACTAATATTCGGCCAACTTTCTTTTCATCCCTTAACCCTGATTCTTTTTTCATCTTATCCTATTACACTAAATGTATAATCACCATCGAAGAATTGTGGCGTTCCATCAATTACAACTTTGAATTCTATTTTATATACTCTATCAACTTCCCAATTGGATAAGTTTAATTTTAAATAATTACCACTATCATCACAACTTAATTTTGTAAAATTACTAAACGGAATGATTACATCATCCGAATGATAATCTTTAATTTGGTAATACGATAATGTAGGTAAGAATTTACTTATACCATATTGTGCAGTAGATGTGAATGATTTTAACGGATATAAATCCCTACCTATCACTCTCAATTTTGGAGTTGTATTTACTTTGTATTCTTTTCTAAAGTTTCTAATACCAACTTTAATTTCTTCTGACGTTAGTTCAGTTAGTGAACCAGTTGTAAATATCACATCATCCCACCCTATTCTTAATTTAGGCTGGTGTATTGTATGAGTTTCTTTACTAAATAATTTTAAGATACCATAATCCGTAGAATCACCTTCACTTTCAAATGGAAGTTTAAGTACTAACCCATCATTTGGTATAGAACCACTAATCCAATCTTCAACAATATCCTTAACATCCATATTAACATCGGAAGTCATATATTGGAAGTTTTGAGTACCATAAACTGAATCGTAGAACGTACCACCTAATCCAGCGTATGAACCAGTTGATACTTCCGAAAACTCAGAAGTTTGTAACCAACGTTGCGTTGTATCACCCTCTCGATAGTTCCAAGTTACACCAGCAGTTGATATCTCATCAAAACGAGTACCATTACCCATTTCCCAACTTTGTGAGATTGGATATGCTTCTAATGTGAATTCCAATGGTAGTTCCTCTGAATCAGTTTCTCTCAATATAAGAGTTACCTCATCCAACTTTACATCACCACTAACAATACTACCAGATACCCCAGTTAAATCAAATTTAAGGAGTGCTCTTGATACATCTTTGATGTTACCATAATATACCTTACTAACTTCTAATACCTCATC
>Ga0307488_10004007_pt1 | contig 12275 bp, 11 predicted proteins | sample SB02metaG_FD_202248 | JGI IMG/M metagenome (GOLD analysis project Ga0307488, IMG submission 202248) | Sea-ice brine microbial communities from Beaufort Sea near Barrow, Alaska, United States - SB 0.2 | ecosystem: Environmental > Aquatic > Marine > Coastal | place: USA: Alaska | collected...
GTGGAGCGAAAGCTTTGAGTCTGAAAAAACAAAGCTGGGGAAAATTAGGGTGGCAGCAGGTTTGGGGAAACCTGCTGCCGGCGATGCCGACATGGGGGATGTGGCATCGCAACTGACTAATCAGTGCCCTAATTCTATAGAAAATTCTGGAAATTTGCCCCTCCTTTCGGGGCAAAGAGCAAAATGTGGATATTTTTTTCTGTCAGTACATTTGATCTTGTCGGGTATCGACATGGCCGATGACGAAAAGCGCTGGCGTGCTAGCCGAAACAGCGGCAAAAACCGGTAATAAGATTAGGTACGAAACTAGAAACCACCTGGAGGGCAAAGTTGTCTGAACAGCACGAAATAGAGACCCTGCTGACCGATACTGACTCATTTGCGCCTTCTAGGGAATTCGCTGAAGCCGCAATAGCTAAGGCTGGGATCTACGACCAGGCCAAGGTAGACCGTTTGGAGTTCTGGGCTGAGAAAGCTAGGGAGCTGCACTGGCACAAGCCTTTCACTGAGACCCTTGATTTTACTAACGCACCGTTTGCAAAATGGTTTGCCGACGGCGAGCTAAATGTCAGCTACAACTGCCTTGACCGTCACGTTGAAGCCGGCTGGGGCAAGCGAGTGGCGCTGTTTTTTGAAGGAGAACCGGGCGACACTCAGGTTTATACCTATTTAGATTTGCTCAAGGCTGTAAAAAAAGCAGCGAACGTCCTAATAAGAATGGGCGTTGAGCCAGGTGATCGGGTGGCTATTTATATGCCAATGATTCCCGAAGCGGTAATCGCTATGCAGGCAGTTGCCAGAATCGGCGCTGTGCACTCGGTTGTCTTCGGTGGCTTTAGCGCCGACTCACTGGCCTCCAGGATTCAAGATGCCGGTGCCAAGGTCGTCATCACTGCCGACGGTGGTTTTAGAAAAGGCAAAGCCAGCGCTCTGAAGCCGGCTGTTGATCAGGCACTCAAAGATGGAAACTGCCCGAGCGTCGAACACGTGCTGGTGGTCAAACGAACCGGCCAAGAAGTCGACTGGGATTCGGCCCGCGATGTTTGGTGGGAAGAGCAAATGCAGAGCGTTGACAATGAGCATGTTGCCAAGGGATTCAATGCCGAGCACCCGCTGTTTATTCTCTACACTTCCGGAACTACCGGAACACCCAAGGGCATTCTGCACACAACCGGTGGCTATCTGACTCAATCAAGCTTCACCCACAAAAACGTCTTTGATTTGCACGAGGGGCAGGATGTCTATTGGTGCACGGCCGATGTCGGCTGGATAACCGGCCACTCCTATGTTGTGTACGGGCCACTTGCCAACGGTGCAACGCAAGTGATTTACGAAGGCACGCCAGATACGCCGGACTGGGGACGCTGGTGGGACATCATTCAGAAGTACCATGTCAGCATCTTCTACACCGCTCCTACTGCAATTCGAAGCTTTATGAAGCTGGGTGACTCGGTAGTGAGCCACTACGACCTGAGCTCGATAAGGGTTCTTGGTTCGGTTGGTGAACCGATAAACCCGGCGGCTTGGCTTTGGTATCGAAAGGCGATTGGTTATGACCAAGCCCCGATTGTCGATACCTGGTGGCAAACCGAAACCGGAGCCATTATGGTTTCTCCGCTACCTGGGATTACCAAAACCAAGCCCGGTAGTGCGCAAGTGCCACTTCCAGGAATCGAGATTGCGGTGATCAATGAGGACGGCGAAAAACTTGGTCCCGGTCACGCAGGTTACCTGGCGATCACTGAGCCTTGGCCCTCGATGCTGCGTGGCATATGGGGCGATCCGGAACGATTTAAGGAAACTTATTGGTCCAGATTTCCAGGAGTTTATTTTGCCGGCGACGGCGCAAAACTTGATGATGATGGTGACCTTTGGCTACTTGGCCGCGTGGACGATGTTATGAACGTCTCCGGCCACCGACTCAGCACGACAGAGATTGAGTCGGCCCTGGTGTCTCACCCATATGTGGCAGAAGCTGCTGTGGTGGGCGCTGCCGATGACACCACCGGTCAGGCAATTGTCGCGTTTGTGATTCTGATGCAAGAAGAACTGAACAAACTAGGTAGCGAAGCCGACACCTCAAAGATTCTGCGCGATCACGTTGCAAGTCAGATAGGCCCGATTGCAAAGCCCAGGTCAATCTTTGTGGTGAGCGAACTACCTAAAACTCGTTCCGGAAAGATCATGCGTAGGCTTCTAAAAGATGTTGCCGAGGATCGACCTATCGGCGATGTAACCACACTTGCGGACACTTCGGTTATGGACACCATCGGCCGAAAGCTCGACTCTGGTGCCAACGACTAAATGATTAGACAAGCAGTTCCCGCTGATTTAGAGGCACTGCTCTGGCTATTGACTAACTTCTCTGAAGAGGCAGGTACTAACTTCGGTCGCGAGCACTTGCTTGCTGGACTTGAGCCATTGCTAAGTAACCAGGGTCTGGGACTTGTGTTTGTAGCCGAATTAGACATCGTGCTAGTCGGTTACGCGGTCATCGGCTGGGGTTGGGGAATTGAATCCGGTGGCAAAGAGGCACTGATTGATGAGGTTTTTGTCCTGAAGAACCACCGCAACCAAGGAATCGGCGCAAAAATGCTATCCGAGGTGATGACTCAACTAGGAAGACACAACACCAAGGCTGTGTTTCTCGAGACTGAAGCCCAAAACCCTAATTCTAGAAAGCTTTACCAACACCTTGGCTTTGAAACCGAAGACTCGGTTTGGATGCGAAAAGCCCTCTAGGAAAACTCCACAATCAGCTCGATTTCAACTGGCGCGTCAAGAGGTAGCACCGACACACCAACTGCACTTCTGGCGTGTTGACCCGCGTCTCCAAAAATCTGCTGCAAAAATTCACTTGCGCCATTGATGACCGCAGGCTGACTGGTGAATTCCGGAACCGATGACACAAAACCAACGATCTTGACTATCTGCTTTACTCGATCTAGATCCCCAATAACAGACTTAACAGCTGCAAGGGCATTTAATGCGCAGCGCTGAGCAATCTCTGCTCCGTACTCGACCGTTATCTCCGCGCCAAGCTTGCCGGTGGCCATGAGCTTGCCCTCAACTAGCGGTATTTGCCCAGCGGTAAACACTAGGTTTCCCGAGATCATCGCTGGCAGATACGAGCCGGCAGGAGTTGCAACCTGAGGCAGAGTAAGACCCAGCTCGCTGAGTCTTTGTTCGACCTTGCTCATTCGGCAACAGCTTTTTTGAAGAACGCTATGAGTCCGCCCTGCGGGCCGGTAGTGACCTGAACTAGTTCCCAACCCTGGTTACCCCAGGTGTTTAGAATTTGAGTTTCCTTGTGTATCAATAGCGGCGTTGTTATGTACTCCCACTTGGTCATTTCACAGCTCCATTTCAGCCTATTGCGAGTATCCTAGAGCCTATGTCTGGCAGCTCTAAATCCTCCACGTTCGTAAGCCTTCTAAAATTCGGCCTACTGAGCGTTGTCGCCGGCCTATTGTCGGTGGCGCTGCTGGCGCCGGCGGTCGCAGTGGCCGGAGTGGTTACGACCACTTCGATTGGAATGTTTGAAGGAATACCTTCTTATATCAAGCCCGTGAACTCCTCGCAGTCCTCTGCGATTTACGCGCTTCGAGACGGAAAACCAGAGCAGATTGCGACCTTCTTCCACGAAAACCGAGTCGAGGTTCCTTTCGAGAACATGTCCGAAAACCTCGTGAACGCAGTTGTAGCAACTGAGGACCCTAGGTTTTACGAGCACGGCGGAGTGGACATCATTTCTTTGATCCGTGCGACGCTTACAAACCTTGCCACTTTCGGTGACGGACCAGGTGCCTCGACGATCACAATGCAGTATGTCCGGCAGTCAATGGTTGAAGCAGCAAGCATCTCGAATGACACGGGAGCCATTCAGGCCGCTACCGAAGTCAGCGTTGCCAGAAAACTTAGAGAAATTAGACTCGCCATCGCTTTGGAGCAGGAAGTTACCAAAAAAGAGATTCTTGCCGGCTATCTGAACTTGGTGTTCTTGGGTAACCAAATAAACGGTGTCGAGACTGCCTCCCAGTACTACTTTGGAACCTCAGCTAGCAAGCTGACCGTTCCGCAAGCAGCCTACTTGGCTGGAATGCTCAAGTCTCCGAATGATTACAAGCCCGATGAGGCCGCAAATCACGAGCGCGGCTTGAGCCGAAGAAACTACGTCATTCAAAACATGGCTAGTGAGGGCTACATAACTCAGGAACAGGCTGACGCCTACAAAAAATCTCCAATCCAGACCAAAATTACTAAGAACAAGCAGGGCTGCGAAGAGAACCAAGTAACCGCTTTCTTCTGCGACTACACCGTCTGGACCATAAGAAACTCTCCGGAATTTGGAGTTGCGCCTGAGGACCGGGAAATGCTTCTTCGACGCGGTGGGCTGGAGATCTTCACCACAATCGACTTAGACATTCAGCAGGCAGCCTGGGATGCGGTTATGACAAACCTGCCTCCTGAAAACGAGTGGGGCTTTGGCACCGCATCGGTATCAGTTGAAGTTGGCACCGGCCGAATAGTTGCAATGGCTCAGAACCGCTACTTTGATCAGAGCGATAACCCGGTTGAGGGTGGCACCAGCGTGAACTTCAACAGCGATAAGCCATACGGTGGATCTTCTGGCTTCCAGCCCGGCTCCACATACAAGGTTTTCACTTTGGCCGAATGGCTAAAAAATGGTTACACCCTCGGTGACCACGTTGACGGCCGAATCTTTACCGGAGAGGATGTCGACCTTGATGGGGAAGCCGACGAAGTTAAGATTTGGGATGTTTCCAACGATTTCCAAGCTAGTTGTGGCGGTGTGGTTGGACTCTGGGAGGTAAACAACTCCGGAGATCAAACCATCGATGACATAAGTGTTCAGCAGGCAGTTGTAACCTCACAGAACACTGCCTTTGCAGCAATGGCATCTCAATTAGACCTCTGCGCAATCAGAGACACAGCCAAGGATTTTGGTGTCCACAGAGCAGATGGCGATGAGCTTTTGTATGTCCCATCCGCAATCCTGGGAACCAACGAAATTGCACCACTGACCATGGCCGCCGCCTACGCCGGAATCGCAAACGCTGGTGTCTACTGCTCCCCTATTGCAATTGACAGAGTGCTTGTGAGACTCACCAACGAGGAACTCACCGTTCCACAGAGTTTGTGTAACCAGTCGGTGTCTCCTGAAGTTTCAGCAGCGATGATTTACGCCATGAAGGGCGTTGTTTCCGGAGGAACCGGTTCGGCTGCAAATACCAATGACGGAACACCTTTGGCCGGCAAGACCGGTACCACAGACGACCGTATACACACCTGGATGGCAGGTTTCTCTTCCGAGGTGGCAACCGCAACTTGGGTTGGAAACGTAGTTGGACTCACCCCTCAAACTGGCAAGTCTGTAAACAATAGAGCAGTTTCAACCATTCGTCATGCCGTCTGGAAAGATGTGATGCTCGAGGTAAATAAGCACTACGAAGAAGTCCAGTTCCCAACTGCAAACCCCAGGTATATCGATGCCACCATGCTGAGCGTTCCGGAAATAACTGGGCTTAGCGTCGATAGCGCGAAGGTTCAGTTAATCACCAGCGATTTGAACATCAAATTTGTCGAAACCCCAGTGGCCTCGGCTCAACAGGTAGGCACCGTTGCCTACACTTTCCCCGCCGCAGGAGAGTCAGTGCCTAGGGGATCCATTATTGAAGTCTTTATTTCATCCGGTGGTCAGCTAATAATGCCTGATGTTTCGGGCCTAGAGCTTCAGGCCGCATACACCACGCTTGAAGTGATGGGCTTCTTTCCAACCCCACCTCAGCCAAGTCAATACTGGATGCTAAATCTTTGTGATCCGAATCTTCCAGAAGGTTCGGCTCACTCGACCATTCCTGCCGCCGGCGAATCAGTGATCGTCGCATCCGCAGTGATTGTGCAGCCCAACGCATGTGGATAACTGGGAACTCTGGCCCGTTTAAGATTCATGAAATAGAGATCGCTAGCTCGGCCGGCAAGGGCTTACGCATTCTTCACATTTCAGACTTGCACTTTGCCCCGGGACAAACCGCCAAGGCTGACTTCATTGCGAAACTAGCTGAACTGGAGCCGGATTTTGTTATCAACACCGGTGATAACTTGGGACACAAAGATGCCATCAACCCGGCCTTGTTAGCCCTGGAACCCCTCAGACAGTTTCCGGGGGTTTTTGTAAACGGAAGCAATGACTACCGGGCACCGAAACCAAGGAACCCACTTCGTTACTTCATGGGGCCCTCAAAAAACTCAACACCCGGGGTTCGACTAGATACTAAAAGATTTGAAGACGAGCTCATTGGCTCCGGATGGCTAAATCTCAACAACAAAGCAGGTCAATTAGAAATCAACAGCACTCGCATTGGTTTTCTTGGGCTCAATGATGCCCACGAAGGTCTTGAGGATTTCGCTGGCCTACCAAAGCAAACCGCCTCACTAAAAGAGGTGGACATCACAATCGGAGTGGCTCACGCCCCATACTTGGAGGTCATAGACGCCTTCTTGGAGCAGCGCGTTGAAATCATGTTTGCCGGCCACACTCACGGCGGTCAGCTGTGCTTGCCGGGGCAAAAAGCATTGATTACCAACTGTGATTTGCCTACGAAGTACGCAAGTGGATTGTCGGCTTGGTCAGATGACAACCATCAAGCAATGTTGCATGTGTCAAATGGGATCGGCTGCTCTATCTACGCGCCTCTTAGGATCTTTTGCCCACCAAGTGCAACGCTTATTACACTCAGCTAGTTTTCTACTAAGCCAGTTCTTGAGCTACAAGCTCCGCTATTTCGTAGGTGTTTAGGGCAGCGCCTTTTCTAAGATTGTCCCCCACCACAAAAAGATCAATTGTGTTTGGGAAATCTTCAGACTGGCGGATTCGTCCGACAAAGGTCGGATCCTGTCCGGCAACATGTTGCGGGGTTGGGTATAGATCATTTTCTGGATCATCCATCACAACGACGCTTGGCTGCTTGGAAAGTAGATCTCTAACCTCATCGGCAGAAACCGAAGAGGCGAAAGTCGCATGGACGGCCAAGGAGTGACCAACTTGGACTGGAACTCGAACGCAAGTTGCAGCAACCTTTAGGCCAGGAATTCCAAGAATCTTCCGTGACTCATTTCTTACCTTTAGCTCTTCGGAGGTGTGTCCACCTTCTTTGAAGCCGCCGGCTGCGGGAATGACGTTCAGGGCAATGGGGTGTGGCCAGGGCGAATCGGCCTGGTGCACTGCCTGAGCCTCCAGAGTCTCTGAAACGCTGTCGGAACTAAGTCCCGCTTCCGGATTCGTGGCTGCAGCCTTGATTTCGTTTGCTAGGCGGTCAATGCCCGGTGTGCCGGCTCCAGAAACGGCCTGGTAACTGGCAACGACTAACTCTCGAAGCTCCCACTTGTGATGCAGGGCGCCAAGCGCTGCCATCATTGTCAATGTGGTGCAGTTTGGGTTTGCGATAATGCCGATGGGCCTTGATTTAGCCATGTGAGGGTTTACTTCAGGAACCACCAGAGGCACCTCAGGGTTCATGCGGAAGGCTGCTGAGTTATCAACCGCAACAACTCCCTTGGCAGCAGCGATTGGTGCCCAAACTTCCGATACCTCGTCTGGAACATCAAACAGTGCGATATCCATGCCATCAAAGGCCTCTTCGGAAAGCTCCACAACTGTCAGTGGCTGACCGTGAACCATGATCTGCTTTCCGGCACTTCTAGCAGATGCAATAAGCCTTATTTCACCCCAAATGTTTGTCCGTGCATTGATGATTTCAATCATTACGGTGCCAACGGCACCGGTTGCTCCAACAAGGGCAAGATTTGGCTTAGACATTATTTACCTACCGGTTCCGGAGTAGATGATTGCGGTATCGGCGGCGTCCAGCTCGAAAGCGGAGTGAACGATTCTGGTGGCTTCTTTTAGCTGGTCGGCGCGAGTTACAACTGAGATTCTGATTTCCGAGGTGGAGATCATCTCGATGTTGATTCCGGCTTTTGCTAACGCTCCAAAAAGCCTTGCCGATACTCCGGATGAGGTCTTCATTCCAGCGCCAACGACCGATAGCTTTCCGATTTCGTCATCGTAGGTAATGTTCTCGAAGCCGACCTCTTCTTGGCGGTCCTTGAGGGCCTGAACCACCTTGTGTCGATCGGAGTGAGGCAGCGTCATTGAAATGTCGCTGCGCTTATCTTCATCGGTCGAGACGTTCTGCACGATCATGTCGATGTTCGCACCGGCTTCGGACACTATCTGGAACACCTCCGCTGCCTTACCCGGACGGTCGGGCAGTCCAACGACGGTCACCTTTGATTGAGTGTCATCAGTTGCAACACCTGAAACGATTGGCTCTTCCATGTCATCTCCTGCACTAGCTGTGTAAACGAGGGTTCCGGGATCAGTACTAAACGAGGACCTAACGCGGATTGGGACCTTGTGGCGGCGTGCGAATTCAACCGCACGGATGTAAAGGATTTTAGCTCCGGAGGATGAAAGTTCCAGCATCGATTCGATGTCTATCTGAGCTAACTTATGAGCCCGAGGAACAACTCTTGGGTCAGCGGTATAAATGCCATCCACATCTGAGTAGATCTCACAGACATCTGCCTTAAGAGCTGCTGCCAATGCCACGGCAGTGGTGTCGGACCCGCCCCTACCTAAGGTTGTGGTGTCACCATTTTCAAAACTAAAGCCCTGAAAACCGGCAACAATGGCGACCTCACCCTTTGCCAAAGACTCTTGGATGCGAATTGGTTCTAGTTTCCAGATTCTCGCTGATCCGTGAGCCGAATCAGTGGAAATACCGGCCTGGTAGCCGGTGAAAGACTTTGCCTGACCACCCTGCTCTTTTATAGCCATTGCCAGTAGCGACATGGATATGCGCTCACCGGCGGTTAGTAATACGTCCATCTCACGACCACCTGCGGGCGAGGAAGAAACTGAATTTGCAAGATCGATTAGGTCATCGGTGGTGTCGCCCATGGCAGAAACCACAACACAAACCTGGTTTCCCTCGGCCTGAGTCTGTAAAACGCGCGCAGCAATATGTTTGATCTTCTCAGCGTCTTGGACGGAAGATCCTCCATATTTCTGCACAATAACTGCCAATTTAGGCTCCTGGATTTGGGGAATCATGCCCTCATTGGCATCTTGCCAATTCTAGTTGACTCTTTTGCGCCCCTCAAAGGCGCGACCCAAAGTCATGTCATCTGCATATTCCAAATCGCCGCCGACTGGCAAGCCGGAGGCGAGTTTGGAAACGGTGATTTCCATTGATCCCAAGAGCCTAATCAGGTAGGTGGCGGTCGCCTCACCCTCCAGATTTGGATTGGTCGCAAGGATAACTTCTGTAATTTCCGGGTCGCTTAGGCGCTTTAGCAAATCCTTGATTCTCAGCTGGTCTGGGCCAATTCCAATAATTGGAGAAATTGCTCCTCCAAGGACGTGGTACTTACCCCTGAACTCTCTTGTTCGTTCGATGGAGTTGATGTCCTTGGAATCCTCCACAACGCAAATGGAAGTTAGCTCTCGCTTTGGGTCTAAACAAATAGAGCACTGCTCGGTTTCTGAAACGTTTCCGCAGGTAATGCAAAAACGAACTTTTTCCTTGGCCTCTCGAAGCACATCCGCAAGCTCAAGGGCAACTTCGCTGTCGGTTTCAATCAGGTGAAAGGCTATGCGTTGGGCAGACTTGGGTCCCACACCTGGAAGCCGACCAAGCTGATCAATTAGTTCTTGAATCACTCCGTCATACATTAGTTAGGCTCACCCTTTATCGGCTTGGCTCCAAGCACCTCTCTGAGGACAAACTCTCCTGCTTGCTCGGCTTCTGGTTCAGAAGCCTGAATAACTTCAACTGGGGCGTCTTGTGCTTCGATCTCTTCTTCGGTCGTGAACTCTTCGGGTGCCGTTGGTTCAACCGTATTTTTTGTCTCGGGCTTCACCGGCGCCTCGGCAACCTTGGCCCGATATTTGACAACAACGCCCAATTGCTCGCGAATAACTTGGCGCAGTACTTCAGATGCTCCCTGCGAACTCTTGAAGGCATCAACATCGTTCTGGCTTTGAAACAACAGGGTTAGAACTTCGTCTTTGAAATCGATCACTTTGGTGGTGAATGCAACAGCCCAAGCAGACCGGGATTGCTTTGCCAATGTTTCTAGAATCATCGGCCAAGCTGACTTGACGGTTGCCGTGGTGATGTCTTGAGCAGGCACGACCGGCTGCTTTGGAGCAGTAATAATGGACTTTGCCTCAGGCTCCGGGCTCTGTTCTACTGCTGGAGCTACTGACTTTGCAGCCTCTGGTTTGGCTTCCTTTTTGTCCGGGGTAGCTGGAGTGGCTGGTGCGGAAGTTGTGGTCTTGGCTGGCGTGACCTGAGTCTTTACTGGCGCAGCTACCGGAGCAGCAACTGCCGCAACTGGCTCCTGGTGAATTGAAGCGATGGATCGCTGGCTAACTGGCGCTAGCACTCTTGCGCAAAGAAGTTCGAGCTGCAACCTTGGGTTTGAGGCCGCACTGGTGTCTGAGAGCGCCTTAGAAGTGGCTTCCGCAGCTGCAGTCAAATCGGAAAGACCGAATCTATTGGCCTGAATCGTAAGAATGTCGAACTGCTCGGGCCCAATGCCCCGCAAGATGGCCTTAGCGTCGTTTCCAAGAGAACTGACGAGCATTAGATCTCTGATGCGCTCAAGTAGGTCCTCAAGGAATCTTCTTGCGTCTTGGCCGGACTGGATTACCTTGTCAACCGCACTAAAAGCTTTGGCCGCATCAATCTCAGCAAAGGCGTCTATAACCTCGCTCATAAGTTCATCGTGGGTGAAGCCCAACAGGTTTACCGCGCGCTGATAGGCAACCTCTTTGGTGTCGCTGCCAGCGATCAGCTGGTCAAGCAGGGACAAAGCGTCTCGAACACTGCCGCCCGACGCCCGAACCACAAGCGGCATTACACCAGCCTCGGCACTAAAGCCTTCGGCATCTAAAACAGTTCCTAGATATTCCAGTAGCTCGCCCGGAGGGACCAACCGGAAGGGGTAGTGATGAGTTCTGGACCGAATGGTTCCAATGACCTTCTCAGGCTCTGTGGTTGCGAAAATAAACTTCACGTGCTCTGGTGGCTCTTCAACAATCTTTAGCAGGGCATTGAAACCCTGCGGGGTAACCATGTGAGCCTCGTCAAGAATGAAAATCTTGTAGCGGTCACGCGCCGGAGCAAAAATGGCCCGCTCTCGAAGGTCTCTTGCATCATCAACACCGTTGTGGCTGGCCGCATCAATTTCTACTACGTCTAAAGAACCAGGTCCACCTCGTGAAAGCTCGATGCAGCTATCGCACTTACCGCAAGGAGTGTCGGTGGGACCCTCTTTGCAGTTCAGGCACCTGGCTAAAATTCTGGCGCTTGTTGTCTTTCCACAGCCTCTTGGGCCGGAGAACAAATAAGCATGATTCACCCTGTCCGCCCTCAAGGCGGAGCGCAACGGATCGGTCACCTGAGACTGGCCAATTAGCTCGGCAAAACTCTCTGGTCGATAGCGTCTATATAGGGCTGTGGTCACGCGCCAAGCCTAACCGAGCCAGCAGACAAGCAAGGACAATTCCACAGCCTTGCGGGCATTTGCTAGCCGAGGACCGAGGACCAGGTCGCTGCAGCGCCAGAGTGGCCAATAAGGACAATCATTACTATCGAGGCAATCGCAACTGAGATGCCGATAAAACTAAGTGCGTAGACAATCCGCTTTGCTAGATCTCTCTTTACGGCAAGCCAGTACGCAAATGCGACCACAAACATGCCAATCGAAAGCGCCATCATCGAATCGCCCAGCTCAGCGTGCACGCCGGGGCTGCCAACGACCTCCTGGAATGCCTTGCCCGACTGGGAAGCAACATAGACAGCTGGGAGTGAAACCCCCAGCCCGACGAGCGAGCTAACTAGAAACTTGCCTCTAAATTTTGGCCAGCAAACTGCGACTATAAAAACAATCGCGCTAAGCGGCAGAAGCACCACTGCAAAGTGCACGGCTAGCGGGTGGAGCGGCAAGTCCCCAAATCGCAAAAACAGTTCATCCATTACTCGAAAATCCTTGGCTCATTGAAGCGGTACGCAGCCAAAAAAAAGCACTGCAAGCCTGCGGTTGATAAAAAAGGACCCCCCGTGCACCCATCAGAGCTCAGTTACCCTTGCTATCTTTCGATCCTGGGGGATTTAGCCAAGGTGACGCCACACGAGGAGTCGTTCTCAATTCTAAACCCAGAAACAGCCAATTTCCAGACC
>Ga0307488_10004008_pt1 | contig 12275 bp, 15 predicted proteins | sample SB02metaG_FD_202248 | JGI IMG/M metagenome (GOLD analysis project Ga0307488, IMG submission 202248) | Sea-ice brine microbial communities from Beaufort Sea near Barrow, Alaska, United States - SB 0.2 | ecosystem: Environmental > Aquatic > Marine > Coastal | place: USA: Alaska | collected...
GTCAGATGTAACCATATTTACAATATGTTCTGCGTGGACGTCAACCGTGATAGTTTGAGTTATTTCAGGATTTTTAAATTCACCACATTCACCTTGAAATCTGAATGGTATTTTTGAATTTATTTCAATCCTTTGACCTTGAGTTAAATCTTTATTTGCAACGTCTGTTAAATATGATTCTATCTTAGCAACCGATTCATCGCGGGCATCATTGACAGCATCGCGGCCAGCGTGTTGACCCGATGATGATCCTAAATTGGCCGTCAAATCTGATTGTATTTTACCACTAACTTTATTGTATATGTTTTCTGATTGTTCCGATATATTTTTATTTATTTGACGGACTTTAACTTCCTGATTTTGTACTACCGTGTAAGCAGCGCCATACATCCTTACTGGCTCTCCTTGTTTTAAACCTAAAAAGTTATATGGTTGACATTTCAAATCCATTAAAGGACTACTACCATCGCCTGTATTATTAATAATAACATCTTGTGTCATAACACCCGTAATATTTGATTCTGTTGAATGATTGTTAATTGTACTTTTAACAGATCTTAAATTACTATCATTTGTTGCGTTACTAGATACAGATTGACCCGAAGCGCCCGATGATTGACAAGCACCCATTTTTTCTAATATTATATAGTTATAATATTAAAAAAAATATATAAATATATTTATAAATGAAACGGAACAATCGAAGACAACCAACAAAACGAAGTCATGATAATATATGGACTGATGAATGCGAGACACTATTGGCCGAATGGTCCGAGAAAGCGTCGTGTTACCGATGGTTACACGGAAGATGTGAAAAGAGCTACAAAAGTTGGTATCATTCTTTCTCAATCCCAGTTATTATTTTGTCAACATTGACCGGTGCGGCGAATGTCGGTATGGATTCGTTTGTTCCTGAAGAAAGTAAGTCTATTGCTTCTGCAATAGTTGGTGGTGTCAATATTTTCGCAGGAATTGTATCAACCCTACAAAATTTCTTAAAATTTGCAGAATTAATGGAGGGTCATCGTATCGCGGGTGTTTCGTGGGGGAAACTGCAGAGAAATATAGCGATAGAACTTGCATTGGATCCAAACCGAAGGGTGATTCAAGATGATTTTTTAAAGTTGTCTCGCGCAGAGTATGATCGTTTAATAGAAGCTGGACCCATCATAGATGACAATGTGATAAAACAATTTAATAAAAAATTTAAGAACTATCAAGTTTCCAAACCATCAATCTGTAGTGGTTTGGATAAATGTATTGTTTATAAAAAATATAAAGGATCACCAATTAATAGAGAAGATTTTTTTGAAGGTATTGAAGACATTGTTTCAAAGGAAGAAAGAAGTATTCTAAATAACTATAGTGATGGATTAAATAGTGATAGTGATAGTGATAGTGATAGTGATAATGATAATGATAAAGAAGATAAAGAAGATAAAGAAGATAAAGAAGATAAAGAAGATAAAGAAGATAAAGAAGAAATAATTATTAATATATTACCAAATAAAGATAAAGATAAAGATGAAGATGAAGATGAAGATGAAGATGAAGATGAAGATGAAGGAAATGAACATATTACCGGTTTTTTAGATGAAATCGGTGGCGAACCTTAATTTTAAATTTAAATTTTAAATTTGATAACTTAAAGTATTATAAACAATTAATAATTAATAACAATCATGAATCTACAATTTGATTTTGGAAAATATAAAAATGTTAATTTAAAAAAAGTATTTCAAAAAGATAAACAATATATCGTATGGTTAATATCACAAGAATGGTATAAACAATACCACGAAGAAATGTATTATGAATCTTTAAATTTGATAGATAATCACCAACCAACAATATCAGCTGAAATATTTACCGTTTATACCGATGGAGCATGTCCTAATAATGGTTTTAAGAATGCTAGATCATCTATAGGAGTTTATTTCCCTGAGAAAAATAATATAAAACTTAAGAATATTAGCAAACCTTTACAAACGGAAAATCATTCAAATAATGTTGCTGAGTTAACTGCTATTTTAGAAGCTTTAAAAATAATTAAAATAAGTGAAATAGATTTACCGATCCATTTATATACTGATTCAAGTTATTGTCGTTCAATTTTAATTGAATGGTATGAAAAATGGGTTAGAAACAACCTTCTTAAAAACAAAAAAAACTTAACGTTGATTAAATCTACTTATGATCTTTATAAAACAATGGATGTAACAATACACCATGTTAAAGCCCATACAAAAAACGAGGACGAGCATTCATATGGTAACCGGATGGCCGATCATCTCGCAACAAGTGCTTAACATTTCTTGGTCATAACTAAATAAATGACAACTGCGATCCCACCCAATAATACGTAATTCATAATATCATTATTTTTATTATTATCTTCTTCACAACTACATTTTTGATTCGCCATTTTATTTTATAATGTTACCAATATATTTTTTTTATTAAATTAATTTTTATTTAAATTTTAAGCAATCATTTGTGTTTTTAATGCTGAATATGATTGATACTCTTCAATTGTAAAATCTGTTTCTTTAATTTCATCAATATCAGTAAAGTCTTTCAACTTTAATTTAGGAGAATCATATGGAATTCTTTCTAATTGTTCTTCAACAACATCTAAATGATTTGAATAAATATGAGCGTCTCCCAAGACATGGTGTAGATATCGCGGTTTATAATTGGTAAGCTTCCCAATTATATGTAGTAAGAATGCGTAAGAAGCAATGTTAAAGGGGACACCAAGGAACATATCTCCCGATCGCTGATACAGTTGAGCATCGATGTGATCACCATCAATTGAAAACTGAACCATTACATGGCAAGGTGGTAAAGCCATCTTATCAATATCACATGGATTCCACGCGGAAAATATTAACCTCCTACTTGATGGATCTGCTTTAATTGTATCAATGATATATTTGATTTGATCAACACCCTTCCCTTGATAATCGCCAGCAAAACCCTGATAATCTGCTCCAAAGTGTCTCCATTGAAAACCATATACTGGACCTAAATCACCTTCTTCATAATCCAAACCTCTACTTTCTAAAAACTCTTTGGATGCGTTCTGATCCCAAATATGAACATTTTTATCTTGTAATTCTTTATTATTTGTCGATCCGGAAAGAAACCATAATAATTCTCTCAAAATAGTTTTATAACCCATTTTTTTAGATGTTAGGAGAGGGAAACCTTCTCTCAGGTCAAAAACCATTTTTTCCCCAAATGATGAAAATACTTCGGAATTTCTCGTGGATTTAATATTCTTCTCATCAAATATCTTTCTTAAGAGTTGTAGATATTGTTGTTCATTTTTATTTATACAATCTTTCCGTTGATAAATAGTATATCCATAATTCAACATCTGTTTTTCTCCTCCAATAGTACCCTCGCCGGAACATTCCTTATTGAATATTGTAATGTAATTTTTGTTTTTGTTAGGCATTATCTCGCATCTAGACAGGATACTTTCATCATAATCGGGATGTAATTCATGATGAACATCAGTAACATACATTGCTTCAATTAGGAATTTATAGTTAAGGTAAATATAATCATAAAGTTGTGCTCCACCCATCACGAATACTTTGTGATCTTTATCGTTTTTTAATAAATGTTCTTTAGCTTCTTCAAAACTTTTGAATGGTAAAACATGTCCATTGTTCATTCCCTTTAAATCGTCATAATGATTTTTTGTTAAAACAATATTGAGTCTGTCAGGTAGTGGTTTTTTAGGTAGAGAACACCATGTATTGTATCCCATGATAACAATATTATCTTTTGTATGTCTTTTAAACCATTTAAGATCATCTGGGATATTTGCGAATAAACCATTATTTACACCAATAATACCTTCTGTATTGCGGTTGAAGATCAAGTTTAGTCTCATATTCTTATTATTATTAATTAATTTATAAACTTAAATAGTATCAAATTTTTAAGTTTAAAATTTTATGTCTGAATTCATTTGAATAATAATAAATATCGTTATTAACCCTCCAACACATATTTTTATTACATTATCATCTGTTATCTCATATTTATCAACTAATTTATACATTAGTTCCGTCGTAAGTACCCATATAAATAAATAAAGGAATACTTTAATCCATTCATATAAATTCATATTAAATTGTATTATGATAAATGAAATATTATAATATAAAGGTAAGTGGGGAAATAAGCGAAGCAATAGAGGGAAAATAAAATAAATTAGTATAATAAATAATGGTAAGGAAAAATAATGATAGTTTTTTAATAACAATTTCTTTATTTATCTCAGGATTCATTGTCATCTATTTATATTCAAGAGACTCTGATAATAATGATAATAATTATAATAATGATGATAATAATGATAAGAAAAATGATATAACGATTGTGAATCAAATGCCTAATCAAAGAATACCTCGCGAAGATAGATATAATCAGCGAAGTGATGGCCCTGGTAGGGATTATTATTCAAGACGAATAAATATTAGAACAAGAGGTGAACCGAGTGAATATCAAACGATGGGTGTTTTAAAAAAAGAAGGAACAGATGATGTCGTCCCCTTAATTGGACGACAAACATATCCCGGATCAAATCAGTGGAATTATTTCACTATGACTGATTCACACTTAAAAACGGAAATACCGATAAAGAAAGAAAGAAATTGTACGGAGGCTATGGGGTGTACCGAAATACAAACAGACGATACGGTAAACTTTTTAGGAAATAATTATTCTGTAGATATGTATCCTTATAATGATATAAGATACATTCCTTATTAATTGCATTTTTTATCATCGTCAGAATCTTCGTTATCATCGGAATAAATAAGATTCGGATTTTCTTCACCAGTCCCTTCATCTATATCTTCATCACCAGTATCATCTCCAGTATCATCTCCAGTATCATCACCAGAATTATAGTCTATCCCATTAAATTCCATCAATACAAGATGATTGACTCTCATAAAATGCCCGATCATCACCGAGAAATTAACAAATTTATCCATCATACGATTACATATTGTCTTGTTTAGGAACTCGTCCTTAGCGTCCCTAAAATTATCATCTATATTTTGAATAATATTTGAGAATTCTTTATCTTCTTCTAATAATTTATTAAAAAAAGTATTTTCATAAACTTTATTAATGGCCTCATCAATTTCATTTAATAGTTCTTTAAAATCAATCCCATGATTATGCTCGATATGTAAGAGGTGAGTAAATGTGAAATACAATGTATGTTCTAATTCTTGAATATTTTCAACTTGGACGAATTCATCCTGTTTATAAAAATTCCGACGATTACTTAAAATAATGTCATCTTTTTCTAATTCTAACAAAAACTTAAGGTTACCAAATGCTAATTCAGTTAATTCCATTTATATTAATTTTATTAATAATAATATTTTTAAATAATAGATAAAAAATAATAAATTATTTAAGCTGATGCGGGGGCAGAACCATTTCCTCTCATAGCCAATAATGGTTCCATTAAAAATTTAACGGTTAACCCTAAGAGAACAGCATATACTAATGAATGAACTATTAATAAACCTTGATCGCCAATATTAAAAGAAGCTCCAACCGCTTTAAATAAACTCTTTAGAGAATTATCAACAAAGTCGAATAACATAGGATTGGCAACGATGTAGAATAGAACCGCAGAAACTAAAGAAACTTGAACTAATTTTTCATTAAATAATTCCCTCAATTTTGAAACTACCCCAGACATTTTTTTATACTTTAGTATTAGAAAAAAATTATGAATTATTTACTAAATAATCCGCGTGGAAATATAATCCATTAAAATTTAAATAATTTTTTGATTTAAGGATTGAATCCATTTGTTCGATATTTTTATCACTTTCAAATAAAATAACATCAAACTTGAGAGAATCAAATATTTTCCAAATTGGAAATTTAGTATTCAGTAAACATAAATTAAATTCATTATTTAACTCTTTAATTTGTTTCACAATTACTTTTTCTTTCATTTTTTTATCAATTGATAAATTAAAAATTTCCCATTCATCCTTCTTAATATGATCTATTATCTGTGAATCTAATCCCACAACGAGGACCTTTTGATTGAAAAATATATCATTTAACTGAACTTGAATTGGATGAGTATCTATGGTAAGAGTATCTACAATATCTGGGATCTTAATATCCATGTTTTCCAGGGTGACCTGTTTTGGTTGATAAAGTTGAGCATTATGAACACTTAGAATCTTAATTGTATCGTAATAATTTTCCATTTTTCTTTCTGAACCTTTATTATGGTAAAATGCAACAGCTTCCATCCTCATATCTTCCCATTTAAAACCTGAATTTTTCCAGAACTCTTTTGTATGGAATAATGTTGATTCATATCCAAAATTATTTTCAACTTTGTATAATTTCTTACCATAAATATCATGGCATAACATATTCTTACAATAAACACATCCTAATTTTCCTTTTTGTAAGAACTTTAACTTCCGTTTCAATACTTTAGGTTGATAAATACAATCAAAATCTAAATGAAAAATATAATCATGGGATGTCATTCCCACAGCATAATCTCTTTTAAATCCATCAGGTAATGTCCAGGTTTTTTTAAAATAGTTCCACGTAGTCTTCTTCTCATCCTTAGGAAATTCTATTTTTTCTAAATATTCATCAGCATCAACTCTTAAATATAATATATTTTCTGAATCATTGGAAATATTATAAATAATATCTGAATGATCTTCTTTTGAATCATCAACAAAGATCCATTCTAATTTATCTTTGGGATAATCTAATGTTTCCCAATGATGCTTAAATAAAGGGTAGAATTCTTTCCAATCATGAAGGATAGTTACTAATGAAATATTAGGGAATTCATCAATTAATTCTTTCATTATTTTTATTTAGTTATTGATAAATTTTTAAATAAGAAAAATTTTAAAAAAAGTAAAAAAGGGGTAAAAGAAATAAAAATATCCTCAAGCGTCAATTTCGCACCACAACCCGGATGCCCACCCGATAAAGGTGTTTTTAAAGGAAACTATGTATAACGGTATCATTAATCATCATTTTCTATGGCTGCAACCCATTCACTCGCTTTACTTCCAGGATAACCAGAAGTGGGATTCTTTCCTTTAAACTGTTCGGCCATGGCCATGGCTTCCTCTGGAGTAGCTACCCGAGAAACTGTCGGTGAAGGGTCTTTAGTTGGGGATACAGGGCGTGAATCTGCGGCCGAACCCACGTTAGCTGCTATAAAACTCTCTCTAAAAGGTTCATCTGTATCTACAATATTATTGATTGAAGACTCGTCAGTTGGGAATATTTGTATTGTTCCAGAACTTTCATCATATTCATCTAAATATAAATTATTGCTGCTGGTCCTTACTACAAAACTTGAATATTTTCCATCACCGATCCTCCCTGTGCCCATTAATGTAGCAGCCCCCATAGGGAGATAATAATATATAAACACGAATATGTATCCGGATCCGACCATACATCTAAATATTGGGGGGGTTGTTTGAAAAGCTGCGTCAACTAAAGCTGGGAATGTATAAGAAGGTAATGAAGTTGTATCAACGTAATTCATTATTTTCTTGGCAAGGTCCGTTCGTTTTCCAGTTAATCCTAATAGTCCTCCTATTTCTTTACCTAGGAGCTCAACACATTTTTCTCCTTGTTCAATGTCCGGAATTACGCCTGGACTCAACCCTTCAATCTTCGGAATATAAGGATCACTTTCTGAATTAAAAAAAAGGCCCTGATCAACGGTAGCCCCGACATTGGTTCTATAAAAATTCCTCCCTACTTCACCATCGGAGGGTTTGGGTCTTTCGTGTGTTTCTCGGAGTAGTTCACGAAACTGTTCCGGAACCATATCTGACCAGGGTGTTTCAATATCAAATACGAATGGTTGTAATATATATTTCTCTAAGATATCCACAGAGATTTTAGCTTTATTAATAATTGTACTTGCGGGTTTCTTCATACAAAAATTATGGCCCGGGTAGGCCTCCAGTTTTGTCTCGCCTGACATCATCCCACAGTTGCTTTTCTTAGACGGGTGGAAGACCACAGGCGTTAAATCTCCTCCAGAGAAAACTTTATTTTTATTGATTTTCCTTGAACGTCTTCTTGAAGTCTTACCTTTCCTTGTTCTTCTTCTTGAAGTTTTTCCTTTCCTTGTTCTTCTTCTTGAAGTCTCACCTCTCCTTGTTCTTCTTGAAGTTTTTCCTTTCCTTGTTCTTCTTCTTGAAGTCTCACCTCTCCTTGTTCTTCTTGAAGTTTTGTTTTTTCTTGAACGCAAATTTTTGGCCATATTTTTTCTTTCCGAACGTCTTTTCATTTTATACTATACCAATATATTTTTTTTTCCTTGTTTCATGATTTTAAAACAATTTTTGAGTGTCCCGAAGATGTTAAATATTCTGGAGGAATATCATCGGGACAATTTAATATTTTTTCTCGTAAATAACAGACAAATGTAAGTCTTGAATATTTTTTATCTAACCCAATTGTCCCCACTTGGGGATTATCTTTAAAAGCCCAGTCCAATGTATCATTATACTCTTTGTCTTCCTTCGTCTCATAAATAGGGGTATTACTGTGCCATTGATGAACGTCCATGGCAAGGAAGTCTCCAGAACGTGCGTCAACTGCAACACCGAATTGTGGAAAACATGTATTTCCCCCATGATATTTCCCTCGTTCTATGACTGTTAGATTTCCAAAACCTTCTTTAAAATCACCCGCATCTTGGTGTAACGCTGTTCTGAAATTACGATTAATAGTGATTGTTGAGAAACTTGTTCCTGGAATTTTAAGATGAGGTTTACAATCTGCACGTTCTAATTGTTTCTCGTGAGCATCTGGTATTAGATTTTTAAATAATTCATCAATCCTTTGAATGAATGGTAATCCTTCGTTATATTTATCGTAATTCACTCTTGTAAAATGTGTCAAGCGACAAGGTAATTCACAGAAATTTTTTTGCGCAGACCAATATCCAATGGGGTTTGAAGCGACCTGATTATTTACTTTCATTTTAGAGACTTCACCATCCGATTTTAAATAACTCGTAGACCACTTGCTTGTTTCTGCTAAATTTCTTTTTTTCCAATAGACGCTTTCGGGATCTATTGGTCCTGCCGAGGCCCCCCTCCCACGACTGGGTTTTGCTAAGTCTTTATAAGAATTCCACCCCAACCTTATTAAAGATTTTTTAATACAATTTTTTCGAAACTTTAATAATAGTTTTAGATCTCCATTTTCATCTTTATAATAAACGTCAGTGTTTTCTCTAATCACGGGTAATTTAACATATGAGTCATCGACCCACTGACCTCTTAGTCTACAAACATCTTCATCTTTAATAACCTTTTTAATGATAAGTTTTCTGGGTCTTCCCATGTTTTGTATTTATCATTAAACAAGAAAAAAAATTAAGAAAAAAACGAGCAAATTATTTTTTATTTATTATTTTATTTATTATTTTCTTTTAGTTCTTTTATTTCTTTTATTTCTTTTAGTTCTTTTAGTTCTTTTATTTCTTTTATTTCTTTTAGTTCTTTTAGTTCTTTTAGTTCTTTTAGTTCTTTTAGTTCCTCCATGTTTTCTTCGCCACCATTTTCTTTTTTTGGATTTTTCCGCAACCTCACCTTCTTCTTGAACACTTCGATCACTTATGATGACTGATGACGGAGCGGGAACGACTGGTCCATGAAAATCTTCCTTGGCTGACTGCGCTACTGCAATATCAATAGTGTTTGCGGAGGGGGGGTCGTGGATATATTTATTTATATTATCAAATATAGGTTCCCCATCGTGGCTTCCCTCTGGCAGAAATTTTCTTTGAATGTCCCCTATCTCCCATAATTTTTTTAAGAAAACCATTTTTTCAATTTCCTGGTTCGCATATAAATATTTTAAGAAGGCTTTTTCTTCTGACTCAAGATGTTCTATGAAAAAGGAATGAAGGTCTTCCATAATTTTTAAAACTATATTTTGTTCGTTGGAATAGTCGCCCGTTTCTGCTGCCGGCATCTCACCGACCGTCCAACGGGGGTAGACGATATATTTATTTATATTATCAAATATAGGTCCCCTACCGTTGTAGTCACTTAGAAATTTTCTTTGAATGTCCCCACGCCTCCATGATTCATTTAAGAAAACCATTTTTTGTCTGTCCTGTCTCGCCCATAATTCATTTAAGAAGGCTTCTTCTTCTGACTCAAGATGTTCTATGAAAAAGGAATGAAGGTCTTCTATAATTTTTAAAACAATACTTTGTTCTGTCGGTTTTTCCATCTTTTATATATATAAATATTATTATTTCTTTTAGTTCTTTTAGTTCTTTTATTTCTTTTAGTTCTTTTAGTTCTTTTATTTCTTTTAGTTCTTTTATTTATTTTATTTCTTTTATTTCTTTTAGTTCTTTTAGTTCTTTTAGTTCTTTTAGTTCTTTTAGTTCTTTTAGTTCTTTTAGTTCTTTTAGTTCTTTTATTTCTTTTAGTTCTTTTAGTTCTTTTATTTCTTTTATTTCTTTTAGTTCTTTTAGTTCTTTTAGTTCTTTTAGTTCTTTTAGTTCTTTTAGTTCTTTTAGTTCTTTTAGTTCTTTTAGTTCTTTTATTTTCTTTTATTTTCTTTTATTTTCTTTTAGTTCTTTTAGTTCTTTTATTTCTTTTATTTCTTTTAGTTCTTTTAGTTCTTTTAGTTCTTTTAGTTCTTTTAGTTCTTTTAGTACCTCCCTGCCCGTATGGACCGAAGTTTGATTTCCACCATGAATTTGTGGCCGCCGAACTTTTTTTGTGACGAACGTTGCCGGGCAGTTTTACACGAGATTTCATCATTAGGTTTTTTTGGGTCTCGTCGTCATCGCCCTTTAATAGCAGAGTTAGATCATTCTCTTTCTTTATTGCCTCCGCAGCTGCGGTTTTGTCGTTTTGTGCAATAATTTCTGAATTATCATTAATCTCATCCAAAATATCTGAGATTTGAGCGGTTTTTCTTTTCAGAGAGTCAACAATTTGCTGAACAGACATTTTGTGCGGTCCCTTACTATCTTCGGCCAGCTCCTCAAAATCCTGATATTCGTCCAGAACCAAAGGATTTTCGGAAGTAGCCATGTTTTTCATCTTTTATATATATAAATATTATTATTTCTTTAAAAAGTAAAATATTATGAGGATTATTAGAATGATAATTAAAACAAATTTCATATTTGATTCAACAGAATCATTTTTTTCAATAGAATAATTGTATTTTGATAGATATAGATCTTTAACTTCATCATATGAATATTCTTTCTTTGAATTTCCCCGATTCACAGAATTATGTAGTTCAATCAACCATTGTATTAAACTTCCTCTGGATTCGAGGTTTATCGGAGATACTTGAATATTCTTCATATAATGCTCTCTACACTTGGGACAAGGAAGAACGTTTTTTAGTGAATCAAAAAACAATTTATAATTGTTTTTATCTTGTTCCGTGGGGTTTTCTGGATACTGGAATGTAATAGAATGTAGGAATAACCAAGCGGATGGACCCCATTGTGAATTCTTCATTATTTAACCTAATATAATATTTAAAAAAAACACTTGAACTACAAGTATGGAAAGATATTGTCGCAATTGCGGAAATAAAGGGCACTTATACAGAGAATGTAGTAATCCTATTTTAAGTTTTGGAATAATATTATATTATACAGATGAAGAAGGTAAAACTGAAATAATAATGATAGAGAGAAAGGATTCTTTGGCTTTTATAGAATTTATACGGGGTAAATATTACAACATCTATAATCACGAATACATACAATTAATCATAGATCGCATGTCTAATGAAGAAAAACAAAGACTTCTAGATAATACATTTGATGAATTATGGACTAAACTTTGGGCAAATACAGAAAATATTAATTATAAAATAAAAAGAGAATACTCAAAGAGTAAGGTTTTATTTAATAACCTCAAAAATAGGAAAGATATTAATCTTAAATATTTTATAGATAATTCTAAATCAAACTATACAAATAATGAATGGGAACTACCTAAAGGGAGGAGAGAGAATTATGAAAACAATAAGGAATGTGCTATTAGAGAGGTACATGAAGAAACAAATATAGATTATGAGATGTATTCTTTATTAGAATATATAACTCCTATCAATGAAGAATATACTGGTATAAACAATGTAAGATATAAACATAATTATTATATGGGTAAAATGAAACAAAAGGTTGATGTTTATATGAATGAACAAAATAA
>Ga0307488_10004010_pt1 | contig 12268 bp, 7 predicted proteins | sample SB02metaG_FD_202248 | JGI IMG/M metagenome (GOLD analysis project Ga0307488, IMG submission 202248) | Sea-ice brine microbial communities from Beaufort Sea near Barrow, Alaska, United States - SB 0.2 | ecosystem: Environmental > Aquatic > Marine > Coastal | place: USA: Alaska | collected 2017-05-06
AGTGATGTCGCTCTGGGTTTGGGACGTAATGACCAGCGCTAGGGTGACCCCGCCCTGGTCGGTGAATTTAACGGCGTTGCTGCACAAATTGAGCAGAACCTGCTCCACACGCAGCTCGTCACCGATGAGGATTTCGGGGACTAAAGCCGGAACCGTTACCACAAAAAACAACTTTTTATGAACGGCCTGAGTGGCAAAAACCGCATGCATCTTATCAAGGACATTGATTAGGGAAAACGGAGCTGCCTCGAGTTCCAACTTACCCAAGACGATTTTCTCATAGTCGAGGGTTTGATTGATCAAGTCCAACAAGGTCATCGATGCCACTTGCGCCTTACTCAGGTAGTCGGTTTGCAGGGCCGATAGCGGAGTCATAAGGCACAGTTCATTGAGACCAATAATGGCGTTGAGCGGGGTGCGGAACTCATGACTCATATTTGCCAAAAAATTGGATTTGGCGGCATTGGCCTCTACCGCTAGCAACGTCGCTTGCGTCAAATCTTCGGTTTTGCGAGCAACTTCGTTGCGAATGCTCTCGGTGGTTGCCGCAAGCATTAGGAGCACGGAATTTATTAGCGCCGCAATCAGGAAGCCTGCGGTCAGAATAATCCAACTGGTCCAATCCTTATCAAAGAGCCGGAATTTTTCTGTTATAAAGAAGGTCAATTGGTATTCCCGTTGACCAAAGTAAAGACTGAAAGTAATTGGTTGAAATTCTGGCGCGGCAATCTCGGCCGAGGCCCACAAAGGGTCTTCACCGTCTGTGATATCGTCCATGGAGAGGCCGATACCCATCGATTGGGCTTCGCGTTCCGCTCTATCAAGTAAGGTGGATATCCGAAATCCACCGCTAATATACCCTTGCAGTTTCGATGCCGGTCGACTCTCAGAGTCCAGAGGCTGCACTCGAAACACCGGAAGATAGAGAATAAAACCCGGCGCCCCGTTCTGCTCCTGGACCAGTCGAATCGGTGCCGTGGCGACACCCTGCCTAATAGCCAATGCCCGATTTAGAGCCGCTAAACGAGACGGAATGGCCCCTAAGTTTAAACCGAATGCCAGTTTGTTAGACTCAAAAGGAAAGATGTAGAGCACTGGGTAGTAGATGTCCTGCTCTGCAGCCGACACCATGCCATTCGGGCCCGGATCGGTAAAAGCAAAGGCCGGATAACCCCGAGATCGCTGCTCCGCCTCGATTGCCGCGCGCTGCTCACGTCGGACAATTGGTGTCCAGCCAACGACCTGAAATATTGGATTGTCGCTTAGAACTGTCGTCGAAAATGCGCTGAAGTCATCTGCCGAGACAAAGGTGGACGCCTGAAAAAAGGCCGAGTAGGCCAGCAGCTTATTGGCGGAATCCCTTAAATGCCGTTCAATGTCCAGATGCAACCGAGTGGCAACTTCATTAAATGCGTTGATCTGATCTTGCCGATGGACCTGCAGCGAACCGAGAAAAAGTAATATTATCGCACTGAAGATGATCGTTATCGGCACCAGGGAGAGCAGTTTGCGAGAGGCGCTCAGAGGTCGACTTGAGGAAAACAGGGTCAGAATCAGTGGGGTGAATAACATCGCGCCAATGGTGTCTCCTACCCACCAGGTTAACCAGCTGAAGGCTACTTTATCGAGTCCATCCAAACCATTTAGATAGAGTGATAGGACGCCAACGGTGGCAGAAATCAAACAGCCCACAGGGCTGATTATAAGAACGAACTTGAGAATATCATGCGGCGTCCTGATATCCCGATCGCCACTTAACAAAAGACGAAACAACCGGCCGCCTATTAGCATCTGCAGCACAGCACCGATGCTAATGCTGAGCCCCGTACTCACCGCTTGCCATGTAAACTGACTGTAGCCCTCTGTCCCAACGCCGAAATTGACCAAGAAGGCGCCGAGCGAGATACCCCAAACGATGGCCCGCGTGGGGTTCATAACATAGAGCGCTAAAGCCACACCGGCCGCGGGCCAGACCGCCGACGAGAAGCCGGGTGGGATAACCAGTAACAACCCTATCCAACCAAAAATCCCGTAGCCCAAACACGCCAACAGAAACCACTTAACTCGATGCGCCATCTACTTCACCCTAAGGTTAGGTATATTAATTCGGCTGCCTTACCGCCCGCTATATTAAGATTGTAGCGGATTCGTGAGTTTAGGTCGCCATTTTAATAAGTATTTCAGGCGGCACCATGCCAGTAAGGAATAGTTGTCTGGCTGGCATAGCTGCGCTGCTAGCGCAGTTTGCCTAGTCGGGCAACTGAAAACCATCCGGCAGCAGCTCGGCCATGGTCCAATCTTTGCGCTGACCCTGTCCATTGGTGGCACTAATGATAGCGGTGGGCTTCATAAATTCGCTCATCACCTGACGGCAACCGCCGCACGGTGAAAATAACTCAGCGCGATCGATAAAGAGCACCAAACGATCGATTTGCCCCGGCTTGACCCCGGCCGCGACGGCGGTGGTAATGGCATTGCGTTCGGCACATAAGCCCAGCCCATAGGAAGCATTTTCCACATTGCAGCCGCTGAACAGGGCGCCGTCACTGGTTGCCAGAGCCGCACCGACCTGAAACTGACTATAGGGCGCATAAGCCTGAGCCGCACCGGCTTTGGCCAGATCAAAGAGAAGCATGAAGTGATCCGTCATAAGGTTCCTCACTGGTTTAGAGCGTAATGGCCGCGTTCAGGGTGATTTCGATCATATCATTGAAGGTATTTTGCCGTTCATCGGCGCTGGCCGCTTCGCCGCGCAATATGTGATCGCTCACGGTCATCACGGCCAGGGCATTGGCGCCGTACTCGGCGGCCACGCCGTAGAGGCCGGCCGTTTCCATTTCGACGGCTAAGATGCCCATCCCGGCCAAGGTGTTCATAATGCCATCGACGGGGGTGTAGAACAGATCGGCCGAAAATACATTACCGACCCGCACCTCTATCTTGGCGTCCCGAGCGGCATTGACGGTGGCTTCCAGCAAGGGGTAACTGGCGATGGCGGAAAAATCATAGCCCTGCAGACGGGCTCGGTTGACGCCGGAGTCGGTACTAGCCCCCATAGCCACGATAACATCACGCAGTTGAATATCGTCAGCCAGGGCGCCGCAGGTGCCGACTCGGATGATGTTCTTCACGCCCAGCTCGGTGATCAATTCCTTGGCATAGATAGAGATCGACGGTATCCCCATACCCGAGCCCATCACTGACAGGCGCTTACCCTTGTATTCGCCGGTATAGGCAAACATATTGCGCACATCGTTGACGCGCACCACATTGGATAAAAAGGTTTCTGCTATATGTTGCGCCCGTAACGGGTCGCCGGGCATTAGCACTGTTTCTGCGAAGTCACCGAGTTCTGCTTTAATATGTGGAGTAGCCATTATTGCCTCTTGTAAAAACTTGACCGATTGAACAGCTTGATACTATACCCAAGATCGCGGTAAAAGGCCAAGGCTGGTGAATGTCGATTAATGGGTTGTTATTAATTAGAAAGTAGAACAAGCGCGCTCATATGCGTGGCAATATCACCGCCGCTTCGAGGCCGGCGCCAATCCTATTGCGCAGTGTAAGGCGTCCACCGTGGGCATGGGCGATGTTGCGCGCAATACTCAGACCCAATCCGGCTCCGCCGGTGTTGCGATTGCGCGAGCCTTCAAGCCGGACATAGGGCTCAAACACCCTGTCGAGCTGCTCTTCGGGAATACCCGGACCCTGGTCGACTATATAGATCTTGATTTCAGCGCGACTGTCGACCACATCGAGTCGCAAGGTTTTACCATAGAAGACGGCATTATTGATCAGATTCGAAACACAGCGTTTGAGCGCCAATGGCTTGCAAAAATAGGGCCGTTTGGCGATGCCGCGAATTTCGATCTCGGCGCCCATCAGTTTGTACTCATCCTTAAAGGTGCGCATCAGTTGGTTGATATTGATGGCGCGCATCGATTCGTGGATATCGGTGCTTTTGCCCAGGTCCAATGCGCCACGCGCCATCGACTCCAGTTCTTCCAAATCGCCAATCATCTTCCGCTTGGTGTCGGAGTCGTCCATCAGTTCGGAGCGCAAGCGCAGCCGGGTAATGGGGGTTTTTAAATCGTGGGAGATGGCCGAAAACATCCGTTCCCGATCCTCGATAAAGCGCACCACCCGTTCCTGCATGAAATTAAAGGCCATCGCCGTTTCGCGCACCTCTCGCGTGCCTTCGACCTGGAGCGAGCGGATATCGTACTCTATATCGGTACCTAAACGACGTGCCGCGCGCGACAGTTTGACCAGTGGTCGGGTCAACCAACGCACCAGCACCCAACTGATCGCCAGTAGGACGACTAGCATAATGGATAAAAACAGCAATTGGTCGGCACCCAAGTAGCGACTCTCGCTGAGGTAATAGGGGTCCGGTAGCAGGCCAGCCAGGTAGAGCCATTCGCCCTCATCAACCAGTACCTGAGCCACCAGAACCGGTGCCGATTCGGGCTCACGAATCAGGGTGTTCTGCGCCCAACGGGGCGGTAAATCGACCAATCGAATGTCGTTTTTGTAGACCCGTAACTCGGTGGGGTCGGCAAATTCGACGCTCAGGCCCACCAAGCGCTGACCCAACTTTTCCTCGATCGCCGCGAGAAAGTTATTAACAAACTCCCGCTTCAGATCAGAATCGATAAAGGGATCGATGCTAATAAATTCTTTGTTAATCGAGACCAGATAACGGGAGCCGCCCATATCGCGGAATTGGTTGAGAATAATATGGCGGTACTCGGTCGGGTAGGCGCGAATAAATTCCATCGTGGAACCCACGGAAAATGCCATATCCCGAGCCATCTCGCGCCCCTGTGCGAGTCGTTTGGACTCCAGCACGGTGTACCAGAGGTAGTTGCTGAGTAGGAAGGACGATACCAGCCCACCGACCATCAGGACCAAGAAGCGCGCATAGAGAGACGAGATCATAAACAAGGGCGGCCTACTTAGCCGGTTCGACGGGGGTGGTGAGTATATAGCCGGCGCCGCGCACGGTTTTAATCATCTGGGGCGACTTGCCGTCGTCGCGCAAGCGACTGCGCAGCCGACTGATCTGCACATCAATGGAGCGGTCGAAGGGTGACGAATCGCGCCCGCGCAGATGCAGGGATAGGTCGTCCCGGCTTAACACCTGGCCCGGTCGCGACAAAAACAGCCGCAACAGATTAAAGTCGGCCCCATTCAGGGGCTCCGCGGGCTCGTCGGCGTATTGCAATTCGCGGTTCGCGGTGTGCAGCGTAAAGGCGCCAAACCGCAGAGCATCCAGCGGTTGAATCTTGCTTTTGGTTTCATCAAAACGACGCAGCACCGCCTTGATTCGCGCCAACAATTCACGCGGATTAAAGGGTTTGCCAACATAGTCATCGGCACCCAGCTCCAAACCGATGATCCGATCGGTCTCATCGGACCCAGCGGTGAGCATGATGATGGGGATATTCGATTGGGCTCGAATTTCCTGACACAAAACGAAGCCATCGTCACCGGGCAGCATAATGTCGAGTACGATCAAATCGTACTGCGCGGCGGCCATTAGTTGGCGCATCGCATTGCCTTCCGCGGCCACAGCCACAGTAAAGCCATTTTTTTGCAGATAGACGGCGAGTAACTCGCGGATTTCTTGGTCGTCGTCAACCACCAGCAATTTTTTTTGATGTTCTGAAGTCATGTTACCCACTTTCGGTCGGTGGACGGTATGCCATAACCGCCTTGCCCTTGTTCACAGCACCCTATTTACACCCTTACCATCTTAGTGCCAGAAGCCTATTGGGCCTAATTATTTTATGCGACGGACGACTTTAACAGACCCGGGCGGAAATTCTCAACTACGCTGACCTCTAGGCACGGGTCCTCTGACCCGACGCCCTGACTCAGGATATAGAACTCTGCTGCATGACTGATATATGGCCCGACCCAGACACAACCGGCTTTATTCAAAGTGGTGCTGCCTCGGCAGATCACATCCGGCATGTCCTGAACCGATTTACGCAGGTGCATGACGGCCGTCTGGCGCGCGTTCGGGACGATTTAAAGCCCAAGCAGCAGCAGGCCTTTGACCTACTACCGCTGCTATTCCATATCAGCCATCAAAGCCTACCCGGTTTTTTAGGCGACCCGGATTGTCCAACCGGCATTGCCCAGTACCAACCTTCGGAAAGTCTGCGCAAGACGGCGCAAAGACTCACCGGTGGTTTGATGCGCCAAGGCCCTGCGCTGCAGAAAGCCTGTTTCTCAGGCCTCTATCTGACCGGTGCCGGTGCCGGTATCGACCAACCGATTGGCAGCGACCTTATGCTTTGGATTTGCTACGAGACCCCGCTATCGGAACGGCAGCTGACGTTGTTGCAGCAGAAGACCGACCGGATCAGCCAATGGGCGTTGGAGTTTAATTTGGCGATCCGTGTTGTCCCGATTTCTGGACAGCATTTTCTGGCCCACGAACAACATTTATCGACTGCAGAAAGCCATGGGGCTTCTGACGACGCTATGTTACTCGATGAATTCTATCGAACGGTGCTGGTATTGGCAGGAAAGTTTCCGGCCTGGTGGCTGGTACCAACCGGTTATGAAGGCGATTATGCGGCAACACTTAAGGCGTTGCTCCACACCGGCGCGGTCGACGCATCCCAATGCATCGACTTTGGTGGACTTGGCGCCGTGGCGAGCGATGATTTTATCGGGGCCGGCATGCGACAAATTTATCAGGCGATCGACTCGCCCTTCCAGTCGGTGTTAAGGCTAATTTTACTGGAAATTTATGCGCGCCAGTTGCCTCATATCGACTGCCTGGCACACGCCTATAAAAACAGAATCTATCGCATGCAGCTATCGCTCGACGAGCTCGATCCGGATGTCATGCTGTACCAGAAAATCGAATCTTATCTGTTAGCACATGACGAACCGAAACGGTTAGATCTTATGCGACGCTGCTTCTATTTCAAGGTAGGACTGAAGCTGTCGCAACGGACGCACAGCGTCGGTTGGCGCCACAATCTGATGGATAATTTAGTTCAATCCTGGGGGTGGTCGCTGGCCACGCTCAAGCATCTCGACACCGTCCGATTGTGGACGATCGAGGACGTGCTCACCGAGCGTCGGTTATTGATCGCGGAGTTGACCCAAAGCTATCAATATCTAAGCCAATGCCCAGCCGCCCAGCCGCTCAGCAATCGCCCAGTTCGACACGACCTAGTGACCCTCAAACGCAAGTTACACGCCGCGTTCGATCGACGTCGGGGTAAAATCCACTTTATCCACATCGGCCTGGATGTCGACCTCAGCGAGCAACGAGTTTACCTCTATGAGCGGCCCAGCCGACAAGACCCAGACCTCTATCATTGGGCCGTTTTCGATCGGCCGATAAACCAACAGTCGCCTGCGCCAGCACTCAAATCGGCCAGTGGACTCCTGGAAGCGCTGCTTTGGTGCCACTTAAACGGTCTACTCACGGCCCCACTGCAGATCGCCATCTTTCCAGCAGGGTACGCCATTAACGATAATGAGATCCGCACCATCCTGGATGCTATCCGAAAACAGATTCCCAACCCAAGGCCCTACATCGATCCGCTCTGTTTTGAACAGCCGGCCAGCGTGACTCGGATATTGATCATTATCAATCTCGGGTGCAATCCATGCCGACCCAGGTCGGACAGTTCGGTGCATAGTCTGGATAGGGTTTTGGTGAATAGCTGGGGCGAGGTTGAGGTCGACCATTATAGCGCACAGGATGCTCTGGCCGAGGGGTTAAAAACGCTGCTGAACCGAATGCATCCGCTCGTATCTGGTGGCCTGCCGGAGCTGATCACCCTTTGTCCAGGCCAAGCCGAGCCATCGCCGTTGGCGCTAAGCGTTGACGCGCTGATTCAGACGGCGTTTGCGGCATTGGCTAGCACCGGGCAGTCGCCGAATGGCCGTTTTATTTGTCGTATTGGCAATCGTTATTTTCTCTATCAGTGCCATAATCGAACGATCGGCTATGTTCCGACCGATAATTTGGACGGGCTTGGGCTGCAACTGGCGTTGGAACAGGCCGACTATAGCCGGCTTATATTCGATCACCAGTTTGCGCTAGATCACCCCCTCTGGGCCAAACTCTACCGTTTACACCGCCCCCATACCGTTCTGTTGGCCTGTGAAAAAAAGCACCATCAGGCGACCTTGTATCTAATCGATGAGCTAGGCTCGATGATGGTTTTCAAACAGACTGTCGGCAATCTGGCAACCCTATGGACACCGCTGTTGCAGTTTTTGCAAGCTACCGAACGGCGGCGTTCTGGTATAGATGACGGCAAGCCCAAAGCGGACAACCAATTCTTTCAGATTGTGCGCAGCCTTGAGCGCCTTGATCTGAAAAAAACTGGGCTGAACGATTGGGCCAAGGCCGCGACCTTTGTCGGCATCCGAGTAACTGTCACACTGTCTGAACAAGGTCTTTTTGAATATCGGGTGACCTGTGGTGAGCAGGAATTTTACAGCCCGGCCCTGGGCGACTTATTTTATCGTGCAATCGCGTCCTATGGCCTCGGTTTGAACCCTTCGCCAGCCGACCCGCAAGTCTATATCATCGACCTTGTCTTAACAGACAAGGTGATTGGCAGCCTACCCTTGGGCCGGGACCAGACAATACATTACCTTCAGCTAAAATTAAAACTGGAACGGCGCATCCATGCCGCCCGAGCGAGACTGTAGCCACGACTCAATCCCGTTCGGCCGACCGGACGGTCGACAACACTCAGAGCTTATCCAAAAGCGCTTCGAGATAATCCAAGTCCGGAATAACCGCCTTACCAAGTTGCGTGATAACCGCCATCTTTTCGCCATGCCCCAGACTGGCCAGCTTGTCCTCTTGCACGTCAGCCTCGGTTAACTTAAGCATGCGCGGAATGCCTTGTACGAGAATAGCAAAATATTTAAAGCGCGACTGTCCACTGGCGGCGTTGAGCACCGCGAGCCGGGCCTGTTCGGAATCGCGACCGTGGATCTGGCTATTGGCAATTTCAAAACTCATCACCGGAACCTGTTCACCGCGCCACAGGATAGAACCGAGCGCCCAGGATGGTGCATCCGGCAACGGGCTGATCGTCTGCAGGGCGACCACCTCGGCGATGACAATATTGGGCACCAGAAGCATATTATTGTGCACAGGAATCAACAGGCTCGCGACCAGGTTGCTGACAGACTGGACCTTGAGTTGTGATGGCGTTTTCATAGAGTTTTATCCTTGAGCTAAGCCGCTTGCGTGTGTTGTTGCGCCAGCCAGACTATTAATTTTTCGGCCAATTGACCCGGTGAACCTCGCCAGTCGACGCTGCCGGCTTGGTCGGCGGCATCGGGCATTGAGCTTTGCACACAGCTTTCGGTGCTCTGCGACCATACGGTGCCGCCCATTTCCTTGACCAGGGCCGAACCCAAGGTGCCATCGCTGCCCATACCGCTGAAGATAATCGCGTTGCATTGCCGGCCGAAATGCTCGGCAACATTTTTCAATAATTGATCGTGACTGGGGCCATAGGGACCGCTCCATTCTCGGTCCTGCCAGAGTACCGCTGAATGGTCGACAAACTGAATCTCATGATCTACTGGCACCACCGCCACCTGGCCATTGACCAACGGTAAGCCGTGTTCGGCATAGGTCATCGTCACCGCGGCGTGACGACCAACTGACTGTACTAGGGCCGCCAGACAACCGGCGTCTATGTGTTGGCCATACAAAAAGGTTGCCGGTATCTGGAGCGGTAAACGATCGAGAAAATCTTTTACCGCTTGCGGACCACCCAAGGACGCACACAGCACCCAGATCGGCCCTAAGGCCGGGCCGGGTAGGTTTTTCAATGACTCGGGTAATTCCAAGCGCGGCTTTTTAACGCCACGCACCAGTATGTCGAGATCAAATTTGGGCGCGCTGACCGCAGCTTCCACCACCGGCGCAAAGGCATGCATTTTGGTTTGCATGCGTTTGCGCCAGCGTGGGTAGTCTTCGTCATTTTTGCCCGGTAACTGGCCATCACCAAACAAAATAGGAACCTGGGTCAACTCAAGAATTTCTTGCAGTAACTCGTTCCATTGCCCTTCATCGGCCAACTCGACCACCCATAAACGAATCGTTTCATTGGCCAGGAAAAGCTTGTTAAGACGTTCAGGTGACGTATTAACCGCCACTTCATAACCGGCATCGGCAATGACCCGCTCCAGTTGATGCTGAGCCAAGGGGGTTGAGGCAATGATGCCAACGCGGTTGTGCTTGCCCTTCATCACCGTAGGTCCATCACCCCTTTAACAAACGCTCAATGGCTTCCAAAAGAGGCCCTTCCTGGAAAGGCTTGCCCATGTAGTCGTTCACCCCGATTGACAGTGCCCGCTCGCGATGCTTGCTGCCGGTGCGCGAGGTGATCATGATAATCGGAATATGGCGCAGGCGCTCGTCGTGGCGAACCCGCGAGGCCACCTCAAAGCCGTCCATAAAGGGCATCTCGATATCCAGTAGAATCAGATCTGGTATTTCGTCGATCATTTGGCTGATGGCGTCGGCCCCGTGCTTAGCCAACATCACGTCCATACCATTGCGCTCCAGCAAGCGACTGGTCACCTTGCGCACGGTGACCGAATCGTCACACACCATAATGCGCGCAGGTCCTTCTTTTTTGCGTTCAAGCTCTGCGCTCATCTGCATCAAAGACATGGCATTTTGATGCTCAATCACCAATTCAGAACGGATCAGAGCCGCCAGATCGAGAATAACCACCACCGATCCGTCACCGAGAATGGTGGCGCCGGACACGCCTTGCAGCTTGCTGAACTGAGCACCGAGCGTCTTCACCACGATCTCTTTCGAGCCCATCAACCGATCGACATGCAGTGCCATGGAATGGCGCTCATCGCTGCCCTTAACCAAGACCAGAGGGGCCGAGCTTTCGAGCGCGGCGACATTGGGTCGCGCGCCGGTGTGCAGTAAGGAACCCATATATTCCAGTCGATAGCGCTTGCCATTGTATTCGAACAGCGGCGCGTTAGGCTGATAGTACTCAGCCAACTGTTTGGGGGTCACGCGCACGATGCCCTCGATCGAGGTTAGCGGCAAGGCGTACAGATCGTCGAGCGTATTGACCATCAGTGCCCGATTGACCGATACGGTAAAGGGCAGCCGAATAATAAAAGCGGTGCCGCGGCCCAGTTGGGAGTCGATGAAGATCGAGCCCCCCAGTTGTTTAACCTCCGAGTTGACCACATCCATGCCGACACCACGACCGGAGATTTGGGTCACCTTGTCAGCGGTACTAAAACCGGCCTCCAAAATAAACTGCATGATTTCGGCTTCGTTCAGATCCGATTCGGCCTTCATCAAACCCCGCTCGATCGCCTTGGCTCGAATGCGTTCAACGTCGATACCCTGGCCGTCGTCTTCAAGACTCAAGACGATATCACTGCCTTCACGAGAGAGTTCCAAACGCACCTTGCCCAGGCGGGGTTTATTGACCGCGAGCCGGTCTTCCGGGTGTTCGATACCGTGGTCTACAGCATTGCGCAACAGGTGTTCGAGCGGTGCAATCATCCGTTCCAAGACGGTCCGGTCGACCTCACCTTCGGCGTTGCCGACGATAAAATCGACATCCTTGGCGAGATCGCCAGCCACCTGTCGGACGATACGCCGTAACCGAGGGACCAGCCGATTAAACGGCACCATGCGGGTGCGCATCAGGCCTTCTTGTAATTCGGTATTAATGCGGCTCTGTTGCAACAGAATGGTCTCGGCGTCACGCGTCTTATCGGTCAGGGTGGTTTTAATATCCTGCAGGTCATAGGTAGCTTCCATCAGCGACCGGGACAATTGCTGAATTTGCGAATAGCGGTCCATCTCCAACGGATCGAAATCTTCATAGTTGGTTTCTTCGGCGCGTTCTTGACGAAACACTATCTGCGCTTCGGTTTCCATATCGAGCCGGCGGACATGGTCACGCAGTCGATCGATGGTTTGATCCATGTCGACCAGGGTATAGGAGAAGTCGCTGACTTCCTGCTCCAGCCGAGCCCGAGAAATCGACGTCTCACCGGCCAAATTGACCAGACCTTCGAGTAGATTGGCGGCCACCTTGACCGTCTCTTGCGGCTGGACACGCCGCGCCGCTAGGCCATCTTGCGCAACTTTTGAGGTGGCCGGCGCATTGACTTTGAACGGTAAAACCTGGGCCGAAACGGGTTCCTCGTCCGGGCTGGCCGCTGTTGGGGCTGAATCGGAAGCGGCTTCCTCATGGTCATTCTGCGA
>Ga0307488_10004011_pt1 | contig 12267 bp, 11 predicted proteins | sample SB02metaG_FD_202248 | JGI IMG/M metagenome (GOLD analysis project Ga0307488, IMG submission 202248) | Sea-ice brine microbial communities from Beaufort Sea near Barrow, Alaska, United States - SB 0.2 | ecosystem: Environmental > Aquatic > Marine > Coastal | place: USA: Alaska | collected...
GGTAAGCCGCGGGCCAATAAGGCACGGGCATCTTCGCCAGTAATTAGCAACTGAGTTTTGCCGTAGGTTTGATCCGTTGCATAAACACCGTCGTTATCAGCTAGATCTGAACGATTAGTCGTTAACAGGTAGCGATCGCGCCCTGCCCATACTAAACGCTCGTCACCTTGCACGGTCACTTGACCCTGCGCTGGAATCGCCATACCTGTCATGGCAGCAACTTTAGTGTCTACGTTTTCGCAGCCTTCAAGTTGCCACATGTTGGTGGCAGTGACATCGATGCTAACTGCAGCGAAAGTTTGTGGCATTTCAAAATGCCCATTTAGTGCATTAGCCATTAGCCTTTCACCCTTTCGTTAGTTGGATCAACAAAGTGGTTACTCACCACTTCTACTTCAACGGTTCTACCTTTGACTGGATAAGCAGCATAAATACGCTCACCAATACGGTCTTTACCACCACGTAAGAAACCAAGTGCAATAAAGTTGCCAAGTTCTGGGCTGTAAGTCATAGAACTTACCCAACCTTGCTTATCTGCACCGGCACTAGCATTGGCATCAGTTACCAAAATAGAACCAGTAGAGATAGGTGTACGCGGATCAACCGACTTTAAACCTACCAGTTGTGGACGGTCTGGATGCACCAGGCCTTCACGTTCTTTCAAGTTCTTACCAACAAACCACTTCTTCTTAGAAGCCATGCCATCCATGTGTACATCGCCTAAGGTCACACGACCATCAAGCTCTGCACCTGTTACGTGACCTTTCTCGATACGCAAGGCACCTAGAGTTTCAAGGCCGTAAGGTACGATATCGTGAACCTGGCCAGCATCAATAATGGTTTGCCATATGTCCGTAGCGTGCTCTGATTCCGCATACACTTCGTAGGCCATTTCGCCAGAGAAGCTAATACGTAAAAGAACCATCTTGGCGCCGTTATGTTCAGCATGAACCACACCCATAAATGGGAAGGCTTCGTTACTGAAATCTACGGATGGGAAAGCAGCCGTTAAAGTAGCACGAGAATCAGGACCGGCAACAGCCATGGCACCCCAACGTTCGCTCACAGAGCTCACACGGACTTTCAAATCTGGCCAATCAATTTCTAAACACCGCTCTAAGTAAGCCATAACTGGGCCAGCTTTGGCCGTAGTTGTAGTCATAAAGAACCTGTCGTCAGCAAAACGAGAGGTGGTGCCGTCATCATAAACGATACCGTCTTCACGTAGCATTACGCCGTAACGAGCCTTACCTATCTTAAGGGTGCTGAACATGTTGATGTAAACACGATCGAGAAACTCGGCAGCGTCCGGACCAACAATTTCAATTTTACCCAAGGAAGTCACATCACAAATACCAACTTTCTTACGTACGTGTTCAGTTTCACGCTCGTATGCATCGTCAATAGTCTCGCCCGCTTGTGGGTAATACTGTGGACGCATGTACATACCCGCTTGAACGAATACAGCACCGGCTTTTTCATGCCATTCTTGCATCGGAGTACGACGCACAGGCTTAAAGTGCTTACCAATTTCGCGACCACCAAAACCACCCATAGACACTGGGGCAAGGGGTGCACGAAAACGTGTAGTACCGGCTTCGGCAATACTTATACCACGACACTCGGCCATGATAGCCAAAGCGTTAACGTTAGACGTACGGCCTTGATCGTTAGCCATGCCTAGTGTGGTGTAGCGCTTAAGGTGCTCTACAGAAATAAAGCCTTCACTGTGAGACTGAACCACGTCTGCCGCTGTTACGTCGTGCTGAATATCTACTAGTTGCTTACCTTTGGCAGGTACACTCCATAGTGGCACAATATTTGTAGCGCCATCACGATCTTGTGGTGGCTGAGTGACAGAACCGGCTTCTCCGCCAAGTTCGGCACAGGCCGCTTTAGCAGCGTCTAACGCCTGAGCAACACCCGCTAGCAAACCATTTTCGCCTTCAGCAGCACCTACAGAATAGGTATCTTCGGCTTGGTCACCAACTACAAAGGCAGCAATTTTCTTGTCATATAGAGGTGGCTTACCACCGTGTGCAGCCATCTGCACTTGCGGAGTCCAACCACCAGAATGTGCAAGCACATCACAGGCAACACGACGACGATTACTTACACTTTGGCCATTAGCCGCTAGGTCTGCAATTTCAATGCTACGCACTGCATGCCAGCCCTTGGCTTCTGTCACTACACTTTGTGTGTGTAATGCAATACCGCGTGATTTACAACCATCTACCAAAGCTTGGCCTGGGTACTGACGACTATCAACTACCGCAGCAACCTTAATACCGGCATCAGCATAGTCAAACGCAGTTTGGTAGGCACTGTCGTTATTGGTAAATACTGCCAACATCTTACCCGTTGCTGTACCGTAGTGGTTGAGCATACGACGTGCGCCAGAAGCGAGCATGACGTTAGGCTTGTCGTTGTTACCAAACACTAATGGACGCTCAATGGCACCAGCAGCAATGATAATTTTCTTGGCTTGTACCTTGATGTAGTTTTGACGTACTTTGCCATCTACACTTTGGTGTGCAGCTAGCATGTTGCCGTCAAAGCGGCCCCAACATACAGTACGGGTTAATACTTCAACGTTAGATGCTGCGTGTAGTGCAGAAACAGTCTCGGCACGCCACTGTTCTAGATCGGCATTGGCTTCGCTGTTAGCTTCGTTAAGCAACTGACCACCAAGATCGTTATGCTCATCAAACAATACTACACGTAAACCGCTTTGAGACGCGCTCAACGCAGCAGACAAACCTGCAGAACCACCGCCAACAACAGCGACGTCACAGAACATCTGAATACGGTCATAAATATCTGGATCGGCAACCTTAGGCGGCACACCCATACCTGCGGCAGCACGTATGGCAGGCTCGTAAAACTTGTACCATAAGGCCGCTGGCCACATGAACGTTTTGTAGTAGAAACCTGCTGAGAACAATGATCCTGGTAAAACTGCACCAGCCAAACCGTTTATAGACATCAAGTCGAACTTTGGCGAAGGAAAGCAGTTTTGAGAAAACACTTCCAAACCTTGAGTAACAGGTTCCATAGTTGCCCTGGCGTTAGGATCGGCTTTGCCGCCTGTGCCAATGGTAACCAATGCACCCGTTTCTTCTGGGCCACTTGAAGTCACACCACGTGGGCGGTGATATTTAAAACTACGCCCAACAACTTCTACGCCATTGGCCAACAAGGCCGAAGCCACTGTATCGCCAGCGCGTGCAAGCATGGGTTTACCATCAAAGGTAAAATTAAGTTTGGCATCGCCTAAACGGCCTTCGCCATGTCTAAATCCGCTCATGATTCAGCCTCCGGATTTTCATGGGGTAAACCCACCCAAGAAATGTCGTGCGTAAAGGTGTTGCGCTGAACTTTCAACCAAGCTCTGCAACCAAACGCATGGTGCCAATATTCAATGTGCTCACCAGCGGGATTATCGCGCTCGTAAACAAACTTATTCCACTCCTCCATCGGAGCGTCATTGTCTGGTGTGTTGCGAGTGGCGTCTTCACCGTAAGTAAATTCACTATGTTCCCGTTCGCCACAGTAGGGGCAATTAATTCTGATCATAATTAGTGCGCCTTCGGATATGGACCCATACCCTTTTCATCAATCGCGTAGCCTTTGGCAAAACGATCTAGGGTATAAGCTTTGTTAAGTTCGTGGGCTTCGTCATTGGCAATGGTATGCGCAAAACAGTAACCCGAGGCAGGTGTGGCCTTAAAGCCACCGTAACACCAACCCGTGTTGAGGTATAAACCATCAATTGGGCCAACATCAATAATGGGCGATCCGTCCATAGACATATCCATAACACCACCCCAGTTACGTAGTAACTTAAGGCGAGAAAGACATGGCATCATGGTTAGGCCACCGGCAATTACATCTTCAAACACAGGCAAGTTGCCCCGTTGAGCGTAAGTGTTGTAGCCATCGATGTCGCCACCGAATACTACGCCGCCTTTATCTGACTGAGACACATAGAAGTGGCCAGCACCAAAGGTGACAACACCCTTGATTAGTGGCTTATATGGCTCGGTTACAAAGGCCTGTAGTACATGACTCTCAATAGGCAAGCGGATACCTAGCTTTTCTGCCAAACGGCTAGAGCTACCGGCAACGGCCATACCTACTTTATCTGCATGAATGTCGCCACGGTTGGTTTTAACACCAATAATGCGCTCACCCTGCTTAATAAAGTCGATCACTTCGCAGTTTTGAATAATATCTACACCCAACTGATCTGCGGCACGCGCATAACCCCAGGCCACAGCATCGTGACGAGCGTTACCCGCATCTGGCTGTAAAATACCGCCCCATACAGGGAAACGAGTATCTGCACTGCCATCAATAATAGGTTCGCGTTCTAACACTTCGTCTCGGCTCAGCAATTCAGATTGAATGCCATTTAGACGCATGGTGTTAGCACGGCGAGCGAAAGTGTCATATTGCGACTTAGTGTGGGCAATGTTCATAACGCCACGGGGCGAGAACATCACGTTGTAGTTTAAGTCTTGCGCCATATCGCGCCACAAGTTCATACCGTGCTCATAGAATGGCGCGTTGCCATCTAACAAGTAGTTAGAACGTACGATAGTCGTGTTACGACCCACGTTACCACCACCAATCCAGCCTTTTTCAAGGATAGCAACGTTAGTAATGCCGTGATTTTTTGCCAAATAATATGCTGTAGCAAGGCCGTGGCCACCACCACCAATAATAATGACGTCGTAGTTGGATTTTGGCTCTGGGTCACGCCACGCTCGCTGCCAATTTTTATGGCCTCGTAGTGCGTTCCAAGCGATGTTTAGGGCATTATATTGGCCCATGTGTGCCTCCGCTATTATTGTTGTAGCCATAGGTGGCTGGTTTGCAGAATATTAAAGTATCACCATATAAAATGGGAACTTTATCTAGTGTTGAAAAAGTAAAATAATTGGCCTAAGGGGTAGAAGGATAAATCGACACCTTGTGTCGGTTTTGAGCACAAAACGACAAAAAACAGGATATATTCGACTTATAAGCGATTTAGCTGCATTTTTAGCCCTAATATTGAATCGAAAGTTAGCCTGAAGCTAACCTTCCACGGCTTCATAATCAACCGGTTTTTTACTGCAATTCACCTCCAGCTTCATGGGCTTCCATTGACTATCATGCAAACTACCATCACTTGCATAGGGCTTGGATAGGGCTTTGCTTCACCCTAAGCGTAAAAAGCGACACCTCCCCGTGCCGCTTTATCGTGGGTTATTAATCCTTTAAATGGCGGGTTTTGATAGCTACATGAACACGGCGACTCTTAGCAAGGTCTTCACCCTGGTCATCTATTACTGGAGAGGTTTCTCCTTTGGCAAACATTGACGTTACCTTAAGCTTTAAACCCTCTAAGAAGTCAGACACACTGCGCATGCGCTGCTCAGACAAAGTCATATTATAAGCTTCATCACCACGAGTATCCGCATGACCAATCACCTGCACTGATATCACGCTCTGCGCCAAACCTGTTGCCATAACTAGCTGCTTTAAACTACCCGAAGCATCAGCCGACAAGGTTGCGCTGGCGGTGTCAAATAACACGGTTGTTTGGTAATTATTGAAGCTGTATTCAACCTTCGGTTCTTCCATAATAGGCGCAATGACAACCTCTGGTTGTTCGATAATCACCGGTGTTTCTACTACCACAACTGGCTTCAATTCTATCTTCACTTCCGGCTTAGCCACTGACTTAACAACCTGCTTAACCTCCTCTTTAACCTCTTCTTTAACTTTATCTTTAACAATAGGCTTAATAATCTTTACCGGCTTTAACTCTAGCGGTATCACTGACTTTGGCTTGATTTCAAGCACTTTAATAACAGCTTGGGTAGCGATTTTAACTAAGAGTTCCTTAGGTTTAGCAGCTTGAGTAAGGACTGCCAACGCCTTACCTTTGTAGTGAATCGTTCTAATGGGGTTACCATTCCCGTCCACCACAGCAGACCCATTACTTGTCGTCCATACTTCACTATTACTACTAGCAATGGCTGGTACGGAGATGATAGCCAGGGTGATGGCTACTGCACATTTTGATCGGGTGTTCATGTTAAAATTCCTGTTTGATAGATGCTGAATTGGTAACCCTTCTCATACCTGAAGAATTCTGTGCAAGGCAGGTTGTAGTATCGTTAATAACTAAAAAGCAGCGGCGCAATACTTCCTCTGCAATCACTTCTATACCGGCTCGCAAGACCGCATCCCTAAAATTAAAACGCTGCATAATTTTGATAAGAATTTCTGCGGATAATTGACTGTTCTGCCGACTCAATACGAGTAGCGAAATAATGACGTTGCTTACGTAGTAAAAAATCACCTGGGGCGATATATCCTCGTCCCCCACTAAAGCCACATAACGCACTGCCATTTGTTCAAATACAAAGGTATATGGCGATTCGCCTCGGCACACGTCCTTCACAACAATGGATAACATTTCAACAGTGGGGGGCTGTTCTGGCATCATGTAGTCAACCTCTGAGTACACTACCTTATGGCTTAACAGATACACAGTTAGGGCAGTTGATGCTGAGGTTATACGGTCTTCCTGGTAATCAACACAGCGACTTTCAAACGCATCAATAGCTTGCACGGGATGCACCTCTCGCAGCAGATACATGATCATACTTATGGCCAACGGTAAGCACTGTGGCCCCATCTGCGTCGATAAGGTAGGTACTGCGTAGGGATTTAAGGTGTTGTTGCACGTGCCGCATGTCTTTCATTAGTCGCTTAAGACCACGCCGCGTTAAACTGGTGTAATGCTTGCCTTCACCAATGTCACAGCTATCGCCGTATAACATCAGTAATTCTACTTGCAGGTGTTCCACAGAACTTATTTGTTGAGAAATATTGGGCTGAAGTAAATTAAGGTCCATGGTCCTGCTCCTTGTTATAAGTATTGGTATGACAACCATTAAACAACTTAACAATGAGGAACTATGGAAGACTTCCTGAAGATGTAAGGAATAAGTCTGAAGAAATGATGAAGATGAAGGTAAAGAAGGTGAGTAAGATGAAAAAGAACATCAACTATATACAGTAACTATATAAGGCTTGCTGGAAGCCTTATGGAGAAACGAACACCCGAGCCATCGGGCAGATTAGCCACCTGAGCGGCGCCTTTGTGGAACTGAGCAATGGTTTGCACCACATAGAGCCCAAGGCCAAAGTGTCCGGCGCCACCGGCAGAGGCCTGTGTGCGAGACGTCACCATAGATTGAAAGAGCTGGTCTGCATCGTCTAGGTTAATTTGTTCGCCTTGGTTTTCAACGTCTATAATCCAATCAAATTTATCTGCAGTTAAACGGACGATGATAGGTGTACCCTGTTTATGAAAATCCTTGGCATTATCGAGTAACTTATCAAGCGCCTGCTCTAAGCGGTAATCTACCGCCTGCACCACTGCCGCCTTTTTAGTCCCCACGTATTCAACCACAACGTCCTGCCCTGCCATTTGGTGTTGATGCTGACAGTACAAGGTAAGAAAGTGATTAACATCCAAGGGTTCCAGCTCGTCATTCGTTAACGCTTGCTCAAGATTGGCAGCGGAAGACAGCTTAGACAAGATAGACTCAATTTTATGCAGGCCTCGTTTGGCAATATCAATGTAGCCTTTAATTTCAGCATCAAGAGGGTAATCAGATATGTTCTCAAGGGACGTAGAGATGGCATTCAACGGGTTTTTAATTTCATGACTTAAGGTTCGTGGCATAGTGGACATGAAGGATTGCTGTTCGTGAAGCTTAGACACCACGTCAGAGAAGCTACGGGCTAAATCACCGATGGAATCGTCTCGGTCTACCTGGCCTACAATCCTACTAGCCACTAGGCGCCCTTCATCATTCACCATGTTGGCCGTTTCTATCCGCAACTTACGCACTCGATAGGCCAGACGCCAAAACAAGAAGAAAACGATAGAGAAAATCAACAGAATGCCAACCACACTAAACAGCACAATATTCTGCAAAGATTTGAGTTGTAGTTTTAATATTTGGTCAGTGGATTGTTTAACCAGCACAATGCCTATTACCAAACCGTCATCCGCTAACACCGGTGCCGCTGTGGCTAAAAAGCCACCACCACCCAAAGAAGACCAGCGAGCTTGAGCTAATTCACCAAGCTGAGCAGCAAGCAACAGTTCTTCTTGTGTTTCCAATTCGTCACCATCAATACCCATACTCAGCTGCAACAGCGCTATCATGGCCTCATCTACAAGGCCAACTACGACATCCCACACTGTTGTTTCGATAACTTGCACATACTCGCGAGGCTTATCCTGTGTTTGGGCTCTTAACTGAAAATTCACATCGTATAAAGCAATGTAACTAACCGACTTAGCCAACTGTTCAAGTAATTGATTAGCAGCTGAGGAACTGGTGTTTAGGCTGTGAAACCCTTTTGAAGAACCCATGGAAGAAATGCCACTTCGAGTAGTACCATTGAATACAGAGAAACGTAGCTCCTGCTTTTTACTTAGGCTGGCTTTATCTATTTTAATCTCAACCGCATAGCCTTCACGCGTGGGCATCATTACAGCTTCTATAGGCGCCGTCTGAAAGCGATCCATAGTGTCACGCCGCCAATTAGCACTTACTCTAAAAATAGCCACAAAGCCGCCTTGCTGAGGCACCAATGCAACCCGCTCTATGTCGCCTTGATCATTAATCCACTCCAACCTAACGTGGTCTCTTGAATCAAAGCCATTAATAGCGCCTGTGTCATAATCAGGATCTATGTCTCGTACGTCAATAAGTCCATAAAGGCTGCCGTTGCGCTCACCCACTGCAACAGAAAAACCAAACCCACCATAAAGCTGACGCTGAGGAAAAGACGCCCTGCGATAACTTTGATCCTGCCAATCTTGTTTAGAACCATCTACGGTTATAGGGGTGGCAAGGTAGGTTTTAGGCAGAGGCGCGCCTGCTGCTATGGACAGGCTAAGGCTTTTCTTTTTATTGTAAAAAGTATTCGCAACAGAGCGGCCAAACTGTTCTTGAGAGATCAACTGTCCTGAGTCTAAAAACTGCTTCGCTTCACTGATAAACTGATAACCAAGCCAAGGTACTGCACCCATTACCACTAACAAGCTAAGCACTTGAAAGGAAAATTTAAAACTGCGTTTACGCCTAAGTAATTCAGCCACTAATTAAACCTTCCATCGGTATCCAAGGCCATATTCAGAGCCGACAGCGTTAAAGTCGGGCGCTACCGCTTTAATCTTTCGCTTCAGATTTTTGATATGGGCGCTGATCGTATTCTTCTCAATCACGGTTGAATGAGTGACTTTAGCAAACTGATCATAGGTTATAACGTTACCAGGATGTAACACCAAAGCGTGCAACATGTTGAATTCTGTCACCGTAAGGTTCAATACGGGCACACCAGTCCATGCCACATTCCTAGACAAGGTATTTAGAACCAAGTCGCCCCGCACTACTTCCGTGTTCGCATCACTGGATGGACGTGATTGATTGTTAGCCAGCATCATCAGTGTTGCTACTTTGGCAGCCAAAAACTCCATACTAATGGGCTTAGACTGATAGTCCCATGCCCCCATTGTTAGGCCCCATACTTTATCGAACTCACCGTCGCGATCCGTTAAAAACAACACCGGAAGCCCTTCATGGAAGCGCACAGCTTCACTGTAAAGTTCAAACCCACCATCATAATCACTGCCTAATATAATGTCTAAAATAAGTAGGTCTGGCCGATGACGGCTTAAGTGGTCAAGTGCTTCAGCCTTGGTAGCAAATGCATGTACCGTGTATAACCGGCGGGTAAGTAAGTTTTCATAATTAGATCGCTGATCATCGTCATCCTCAACAATCACTATGGTGCCATTCTTGCTCATATCCTCTCCGCGTCACTAATCTATGGCGCCAATCCAGCGCAATGCAGCACTCGACCCCGTTGCAGAGAAAGAGGCCTCTATGGTTTTTCCCTCACTGTAAATCAAAAGACTCACCGGCGACTCAGTCTGAGAGATAGCCACCAACATCAGTTCTGTTATTGCCCCATAAAACACTGCACTAGGCCCTTGTTCAGCCACAAACACTTGTCCACCAATGGTCATTTCTATTCGGTCAATTTGGCTTGGAATAATGTAATAAATAGAGCCATCTTTACGCCGGTTAATCTGAAACTCAGTTGAACCAAACCAACCCACATCCATTATGGTGGTGGCATCAGAGTACTTATGCGCTAACACTCCACGCTCAAATACATGACGTACCGCCCAATCACCATAACAATCATAGATAATATGATCAGAATGCATGGGTTTGCTGCACTGGCTAGGAGGCCCAGCGTAACTGGTTACCGACACCACCAGCAAAAGCAGTAACAGCAAGCGCATAGAAAGGTTATTAGAGTGGGTATAGACCATAAAGGTGTGAAAAAGCTCTTGTGCCGCATGAGTTTAAAGCCAACTTAACAGTTCAGATGGTGCTCGCCAAGCAGATTTAGCTCATCACATGATTAATTCACTGAATCTTCATGGTTAACGCGCTGAATCTAAACATCAGTCCTGAATCTCAAAGTAAACCTAAAACCACATTAAGGGATACAGTACACCTAGATAAAATAACATTTGATAAATTTTAAGCAAAAAAAAGACGCTCCACTATAAATGTAGATCGTCTTTTTTTAACAATAGTGGTGGGTGATGACGGGTTCGAACCGCCGACCCTCTGCGTGTAAAGCAGATGCTCTCCCAACTGAGCTAATCACCCACATGACCAATAAATGACGGTGTGTTACCGCTGCTAAATCAGTGCGAACATTATAAGGCAATGGTATCTTAGGTCAATGATTAAATTGAGTTAATTTTTCAAAACAGGCAATGGCAGATAATTCTTTCATGGCAGGCTATAATACTCAGCTGTTTTAATACACAGGCAAATTTTGCCCTCCAATACATAGGAATCTTCCATGGTTATTAAACCTCGCGTTCGCGGCTTTATGTGCATTACTTCCCACCCTGCTGGCTGCGAAGCCAACGTACAGAGCCAGATTGACTATGTCACCCAACGGGGTGCTTTAGATGGTGGCCCAAAAAAGGTGCTGGTGATCGGTGCCTCTACTGGTTATGGCCTTGCATCGCGCATTACTGCCGCTTTTGCTAGCAACGCAGATACCCTCGGTTTGTTCTTTGAAAAAGAAGGCACAGAAAAGAAACCTGCCACCGCCGGCTGGTATAACTCTGCAGCTTTTCATAAAGCCGCAGAAGCCAAAGGCTTATATGCTAAAAGTATTAATGGCGACGCTTTTTCTGATGCGCTAAAGCAGACCACCATAGACACCATAAAAGCAGACTTAGGCCAAGTTGACCTAGTGGTTTACAGCCTTGCATCACCTCGTCGCCAGCACCCTAAAACTGGGGAAGTTCATATGTCTACGTTAAAGCCAATCGGTAAAGACGTGGTTCAACAGGGTGTGGATACAGACAAGGGCATTATTAAGGAATTTGCCATTGGTGCAGCCAATCAAGAAGAAATTGATAATACCGTCGCTGTGATGGGTGGTGAAGATTGGCAGATGTGGATTAGTGCGTTAAGCGATGCCGGCGTTCTAGCTACAGGCTGCAAAACCACTGCATTTACCTATGTTGGAGAGAAAATAACCCGTGATATATACTGGGACGGTACTATTGGCCAAGCCAAGAAAGACCTAGATCACAAGGTTGTTGGTATTCGTAAGCAAATGAACGCTATTGATGGTGATGCCCGCGTTTCAGTGCTTAAAGCAGTAGTTACACAGGCCAGTGCAGCTATACCTGTAATGCCGCTTTACCTGGGTTTGTTATTTAAGGTGATGAAGGCAGAAGGCACCCATGAAGGCTGCATTGAACAAATTGACTTGTTGTTCCGTGAAAGTTTGTACGGCACTAAACCTTACCAAGATGACGAAGGCCGCCTCAGGGCGGATTACAAAGAAATTAAACCCCATGTACAAGCCGAAGTGGAGGCGCTTTGGTCTAAAATTAACGACGAAAATTTGTTTGAAGTTAGCGATATGGCCGGTTATAAAGAAGAATTTTTACGACTATTTGGCTTTGGTATTGATGGCGTAGATTACGAGGCAGAGGTTAACCCTGTGGTGGCAATCAACAACGCTATCAGTGCATAGTTTATGCCCTGGCAAATGTGACAAGCCACTAAGATAATGAAACAAGAACTCTCATTTATCGCTAGAAACATCAAGTTATCCTCCTACCTTGCATTACTTCTA
>Ga0307488_10004012_pt1 | contig 12267 bp, 12 predicted proteins | sample SB02metaG_FD_202248 | JGI IMG/M metagenome (GOLD analysis project Ga0307488, IMG submission 202248) | Sea-ice brine microbial communities from Beaufort Sea near Barrow, Alaska, United States - SB 0.2 | ecosystem: Environmental > Aquatic > Marine > Coastal | place: USA: Alaska | collected...
TAAATTGAAGTCTAAATTGAAGTCTAAATTAAAGTTTATGCAAATCATCAGCTAACCTGCCGAGACCTGTCCCCATGGCGCAAACTCCACTGATTCATAATTCCACCGCCAGACGTATGGCGAAGACCATTCTCAATGGCTTTCGCAGCTATTTCGCCGACTATCTCAACTCCACCCTCAGTGCCAAGGCGCGCTTTGAAAAAGCGGACTGGCACGGTGTGCAGCAAGCCAATGTCGATCGCCTTGAAATGTATAAAGCCAAGGTGGCTCAAACGGTGCTGTATCTGGGCATGGTGACCAATAAAGATATTGCCGATCTGGAACTCTGGGCTGAGTCGAAAAAAGCCTATACCCAGCTGGTGTTTAATTTCCCTAATTTTGAAATCGCCGAGACCTTTTTTAACTCGGTGTTTGCCGACCTCCACGATCACGATAAGATCAACGACGATATTATCTATGTACTGTCGTCCCATATGATTGAAGCGCCGGCCGCGGAATACAGTATTTTTGTGCGCTATGAGGGCAACGACCGCCGCGATATTTTTCGCCGCATTCTCAAAGAATCTGAGTTCTCTCTGCCCGGTGAAGATATAGAACTAGATCTGGATTGTATCCTCAGTGTGTTCTGCAGCGAAGTGACACCCAATCTGACTGGCTCCCCAGATGACCTGAAATTTGATCTCTTGGAATCGACTTTCTATCGTAGCAAAGCAGCCTATATGGTCGGCCGTGTTATCGACGGCGATCAAACCTTCCCCATGGCCATCGTGATCTTAAATAATGAGAAGGGCCAGCTCTACGTTGATACGGCGATCTTTAACACCGATGATCTGAGTGTGATTTTTAGCTTTACCCGCAACCACTTTATGGTCGATGCACCACTGCCCTATCAGTACGCGCACTTTCTTAAGACATTGATGCCAAAGAAACTGGATTATGAAATCTATAATTCCCTGGGTTTCCCGAAGCATGCGAAAACCGAGTTTTATCGTCAGCTAGTTCATCATCTAAAGAATTCTGATGACCAGTTTGTGATTGCGCCAGGTATTAAAGGCATGGTGATGACCGTGTTTATGCTGCCCTCGTACAATATTGTATTTAAAATTATTAAAGATAAGTTTGCCCCGCCGAAAGAAGTAACACACCAGACTGTGCGCGATAAGTATCGTCTGGTTTCGCGGCACGACCGCATCGGCCGGATGGCGGATACTCAGGATTTCGATAATTTGGTTTTCCCGTTGGAGCGTTTTTCGCCTGCCCTACTCGAAGAACTACACAAGGTTGCAGCTTCAACCATTGAGATCCGCGGCGATAAACTGGTGATCAAACACCTCTATACCGAACGCTATATGACGCCGTTAAATATCTACCTAGAGTCGGCCAGCGATGAAGAAATTCGCAGTGCCATGGAAGAGTACGGCAACTGTATTAAGCAATTGGCGGCAGCGAATATTTTCCCCGGGGATATGCCATTAAAGAATTTTGGTGTTACCCGTCACGCCCGTGTGGTGTTCTATGATTACGATGAGATTGCCGCACTCACCGATTGCAACTTCCGCAGGATTCCACAGCCGCGCACCGAAGAAGAAGAGATGCAGGCTGGCACCTGGTACACGGTAGGTCCAGACGATATTTTTCCAGAGGAATTCCGACTGTTCTTTTCCGGTAATACGAAAGCCCGCAAAATGTTTGAAGAGATGCACAGCGATCTCTACGAGGTGAATTTTTGGCAGGGCCTACAAGAAAAGATTCGCGACGGCTTTGTTCTCGACGTGTTCCCCTATCGTCGCGCCAAGCGTTTTGATCGTGGTAAAGAGTCTGGTCTAGAAGTGTTTTCTGATTAGGCGATGGTTTAAAAATTTAATAGCTTGATAGCTTAATTAACGCAGTGGCAACTCTGTGGTCTGAGTTCCGGAACGAAGTTCTAGACTGTCGCTATTGATCGATTCAATCACCCAGTTTGGGTCCAGGTTGTCGCCCACATAGTAAGTATTTTCACCGACGAAGACTCTATTGAGTCGCGAGCCACCTCGAATAAATATATGCCCGCTAATCCTCAGATCGGGCAGCGCACGGTTTACCACCGTAGCGGCAACTATTTCATTACTGCTCAGAACCCCAGGATTTTCAACAGCTGGTGTGCTCTCGACCACCGCGACCGCAACAGGCTCTTCAGTCGGTTTTTCAATCCGCTCAATCCGCTCTTCAATCTGCTCTTTAATTGGCAACACAGCAGCCCCAGGCCTCAGCTCAACCTGCGAGCTTAGGTTTAAGAACCCGTAAAACAATCCCGCCGCAATCACCAGAATGGCGATCGGCAACCAATAACCCGCGGATGCTTTACTGGTTTTTTCATAGGGATCCCAACCAGAGTTGACAAAATCGTCGAGATTTTCAGGTTCTTCGCGGGATCTCTCGTGCTCGGCTTTCTTTAGCGCATTGAGAATATAAGACATCAATCAGCCTCCCTGAGCAGCGGGATATTGCTATCGTTTAGCTGAGCCAAGCGCATCAATGTCTCGCGCCCCAAAATACCATCAGCCACAAGATCCTGCTGTTGCTGAAAGCGCAGCACCTGTTGCGCGATTGCAGCGGTGTAACGACCGCCGCTAATAATGATATCGCTACGGCTATCCAGTGCGGCGAGCTGCGCTTGAAGCCAATCGACCAACTCTGGGTTGCTGATATTCTCAATGCTGTTTTTTGCCGCAAGCAAAGGCCCGGCGTATGCCTGAGGTGGGCGCCACAAATAAAGGTAACTGCCGTTCCAGCGCTGCTGCAACGCATCCACGCTGATCGACAGCGTGCCCTGTCTGTCCTGCAATATGATCTCACTGGCGCCCAACTTCTCGAGGACATAGGATTTTAGATAGCCGCTATCCTCTAACAGCCAAACAATACCAGGACGATTAATCTTTTCTAGCGCGACCACATCCATCCCACTGATTTTTTCAGCACGCAGGTTTGTCAGGCTAGCGGCCGCGGCAAGCTCTTCCTGACTGAAGACATCCACTGCCTCGACGCCCCAGAGTCCCAACAGACCAACAAAGGGATTGGCATTAACCGGCGAGGGTAATTGCTGCGGTGGAAGGTCAGCGTCTTGCTCAACGGGTATCTCGGCAATCGGCTCTGACTCTGGCTGAAATGGCTCTGGCTGTAATGGCTCTAGCAGCAACGTCTCTGGCAGCTCATCCATTACCACAACCCGCGGCCTATCGACACTCGGATCAGCCTCGAGCCCATCGTTATAAGGAGTCGTGAGCGTCTCTTCAACAAGCCCCTCAGCAGTGACATCCTGCTGCGCTATGGCAGAAAACACTGGAGTCGTTAATTCTGGCGGACCGACTTTGAACATCAGCCAAGCAGCCAGCGCAACCACAACAGCCAACAACAATAATTTTTTGCCTGAGGATTTTTTCGGCTCGCTGAGAATTTCTCTGGCCGCTTGCTTGACCAACTTCGCGGAAACAGTCTGTGCGCCAGTGGAGTAAGCCGCGACCAGAGACTGATGACAAACCAGATTTATCAGCCTTGGCACCCCGCCGGTAAGACCAAATAAAGCCGCTGCACAGCCATGATCAAAGATCGGTCTTTTGGCACCGGCGCGATGCAGCCGATGGTTGATATAGTTAGCGATATCATTCTTATCCAGCGGCGACAGATGGAATCGCGAGACCACTCGCTGGTTTAACTGGCGCAGCTCTTGCTGGGCGAGAATATCCAATAGTTCCGGTTGGCCGACCAATAATATATGCAGTAATTTATGCGTGCTGGTTTCGAGATTACTCAGCAAGCGCAGCGTTTCCAACACTTCCGGCGTCAGGTTTTGCGCCTCTTCCAGCACAATTAAGGTCTTCTTGCCTTCGGCATGCGCGGCGAGCAAATCGCGATTCAGCGCATCAATACACTGTTTAGTGAAAGACTGTTTGGTGAGCGCGAGCTCAGACGCGTTGGGCAACGCGATATCCAGCTCATCACAGATACTGGCCAGCACATCGGCAATGTTGAGTTTGCTATTGAGGATATAGGCAACCCGCACATGGGGCGGAATGCGTTTGATCATGGTACGGGTTAGGGTGGTCTTACCTGTACCCACTTCACCGGTGAGCAAAATAAAACCGCCTTCGCGATCAAGCCCGTATTTTAAATGGGCGACCGCTTGGCGATGATAGATACTGGGATAGAGAAAGCCAGGATCAGGGACTATCGAGAATGGCTCTCGGGCAAGGGCAAAATGTTGCAGATAGATGCTCATAGCGCCTCAGCGTTGTCTTAATATTAGTTTTGGTCCTGCCCTTGATTGATAAAGTCGTCGAGCATTGGCTGGATTAGGCCGCTCTCTTCACTGTCCATATCACGCTTGATCAAATGGCGGTATTTGCTATCAGACAGTTTGCGCGCATCATCCGCGGTGCGAATAATGGTGGGACGGATAAACATCATCAGTACCGATTGCGAATCCGTTTTACTGCTCGAGCGAAACAGACGGCCAAGCAGCGGAATATCACCGAGCAGCGGCACTTTAGTGGCACTGCCACCGGTCTGGTCTTCAATTAAGCCGCCGAGGATTAACATCTCACCATCTTGGATCAATACATTAGTCTGCATGGTGCTTTTTGAGGTGGTCTGTAGGCCTACACCGCCGCTACCCACTTTAACCTTGGAGGATTCCTGCTCTATCTCCAAGCGTACCGAATCCCCTTTGCTGATTTGCGGTTTTACTTTTAGCTTAATACCCACTTCTTCACGATTAATCGTGGTGAAAGGGTTGTTACTGCCATTGTTACTGCTGGTAAAGCTGCCGGTCTGAAAGGGTACTTCTTCACCCACAGTTAACGTCGCCTCTTCGTTGTCGAGAGTGACCACAGAGGGGGTTGAGAGGATTTTGGTGCTGCCGTCGGTTTTTAAGGCTTGGATTAATAAGCCTATACCCTTGCCCGTATCAGGATCGAAATCGCCGGCCAGAGCCAACACTTTATTCGGGATTAAACTCAGCTCTGCAGCCGTAGGATCAACGCTCGAAAGACCCACTCCAGCCAAGGTAGCCAAAAGCCCATCAAAATTAGTCAGATAGCCGCCACGATTTTTACTGCTGTAGGCTAACTGGGAACTCAACTCTCTAGCCTGGTCTTCTGACAGCTCGGCAATCACCGCCTCAATCAATACCTGGGGTCGTGAACGGTCAAGCTGGGCAACGACACTTTTAATCTCGCGAATAACGGCTGTTGGAGCGGCCACAATTAACGCATTATTAAGTTCATCAATCTCAATCTGATAGGCGCTTTTAGCCTTCTTATCGGCCACAGCTTCACCGGCGAGCTGAAGAAATACATCTGACTGCAACATGCCTTCAACGATCGGTTTCATTTCCGCGGCGCGGGAATAATCCAGATAGATAACCTCGACGCGGCCCTTTTTAGTGGACGGCTGATCCAGGGTTTTCAACATGGCTTTAAAGGCTTGGCGAGCCGCACTGGGGCCGCTGACAATCACACGATTGTTCATGCCGTCTTCAACCAGAGATAGATCCTGTTTCTGCAGCTGCTTTAATTGGCCGGCGATATACACCGCTTCACCAGCTGAAATATGTTTCAGAGCAATCACCTCAACGGCGCTGAGCTTAGGATCATCAAGCTCGGCTATCAGTGATTCGAGGAGCACTATATTGGATTGCACATCGGTGACTACCATTGAATTGCTTTGCGCAAAGGCATTCAGTCGCGCGCCAGAACTCATCACCGGCTTGAGCACCGGAACCAAGGTGGCAACCTGAACATGCTCGATCTTGATGACTTTCGTGACCAGCTGATTATTGCCTGCGCCACCGGCAAAATTAAAGGCTTGGTTAAACGGCACTATACGTGTCACCACACCATCTTCGATTGCCTGAAAGCCCTGCACCTGAATGGCAGAGAGTACTGCCTGATAAAGCAGGTCTGAATCGATCGCCTCGGGGGCAATAATGGTGACCTTGCCTTTCACTCGGGGGTCCAGAACAAACGATTTACCAGTAATTTCTGCAACGCTTTCAATAACGCTGCGAATATCCGCATCGCGGAAATTAATCCGCACCACTTCCCCCGCGGTAGCCTCTGCAATCATGCTCAGCACAATACCTAAGGCCCCCAAGAGGCGGATAACGGATTTGGCAAAACCTTTCTTCTGGCCTGTCATTATTTTTCTCATTTTATTTATTTACGTACTCTTTATTTATTTACATACTCTTTATTTATTGAGCGGCCCGACTACATAGCTATTGGTTTAATCCGAGTTTCGGTAACATTTTAGCCGACAAACTCGCGGCATTGACATAGACCACCACTTCTTCACCGTTGCGTATCACCGTCACCGGCAGACTGGTCTCGCTACTGTACTTAACCCACTCTGCGGGATCCGACATCAGTTCCTGAACGCCTGTGCCGCCAATATCTACAACCACGTCGCCGTCTTCAATGTCGGCCAACATTTTCATTTCATCGGATAGCTTATTGAGTTTAAAGCCACTGCCATAATTATCCACCTTAACCGGCAGCGCGCCAAACATATTGGCCATGGCAAAACCTTCGTCTGTAGTCTGACTGCCACTGTCGCTCTCGCTCTCAGACGACTGCTCAATCTGCATGACATCGTCCGGTTTCTTCAGCAGGATCTGCCGCCTGACGCCGTTTTGCTCAACGATAATGCGAAATGCCTGCATCTGTTTAATCACTATCGACGAACCGAGTTTATCACCTACACGGTAAACCTGTTCCGGCCGGCCATTAAGGGAGATAGTCGCTAAGGAGGCACTCTCGCTAAGTATGACTCCGAGAAGCTTGGCTTTTACATTGGCATCGGCCAGATCTCTAGAATCCACTTCTACAATGGGTGCTGTGACCGCGGTACCGTTAAACCAGTTCCAGCTCAGTCTGGCTGCCACTGGGGTCGATGTCCGAGAAATGGCCTTGGCACCAGGCTTTACATCAGTGAACGACATAACTAGGGCAACAAGCAGCGCCAGCAGCAAAGCGATGAGTAACAGATTGCTCAGTAAGAGTAGCTTTTGCACCGGGGAGGCTGACATCCCGCGCTGCAGGTAGGCTTGTATTCTCGTGCCATTACTTAGCATGCTGAACCTCCATGCGCGCCGCATAGGCTTTGTCTGCACTGGCAGAGCGGCTGACGTCGAGCATATTTGTTGTCAGCCCCTGACAGGCCAACTGGTAAGCTAACTGCAGTAGGCGATTGCCACTGGCGCTTTCCAGACTGAGTAAATACGTGCCCTGAGTCTGCTCTGCAATCTTAGCCAGTTTGATTTGATTGCGTCGAACTAGGCGGCTGATAACATCAGCCGTATCGCCCCCTTGAATCGTTTTATCGACACAGCTATTACTCAGTCGGCTGACGCTGGCACTCTGTTCAGTCAGCCATTGCAGATCTGCCTGCAGAACTCGGTAACGCTCTTGCAACTCAGTCGATCGCTCAAGACTCGGCACTAGGGCCAGATAGACCAGGGCAATAAAGGCGAACAGGGTGCCTGCGCCAAGAATCATTCGTTCTCGAGGTGGCCGCTGTGCAAACCCGTTTTTCAGCGCAGTCACAACATTTAACTCTTTCATCGCTGGCTCACCTTGCGCAGTGTTAATGTGGTGACGCCGTCAGCGACTTTGCGATCAACCTTAAAACCAGGCAGAGGTTTGGTCTGGGCCTTGTTGTTAGCAACATTTTTTAGTCCCAAACTCACCCCTGAATCACTGGCAACCAGCGATTCTAAGTCACAATCACAGTTAGTCATTATCGGATCTAAAGCGGTGAGAGCTTGCATAGCAGGCGCCTGCAAACTCTCGCGCTGCTTAAACATATCGGCCAATAACAGCTCGCCGCGGCTACGAATATCGTCGGGCTTCGCGCGCTGGCCTAAAAACACATTACTAAACCCGGCACTGGCCTGAGCCTCAAGCTCGGCGATACCCTCTTCGAGGCGCACATTGGAGAGTTGCAGATAACCAAAACCCAGCACTATGGCCAGCACTAATAGGGCTGCAGTAGACAGCCATGAGGATGAGGATAGCCCTGCGTTGCGTGGCCTAAAGTCATCGGTCAATAAATTAGCCGACAGCGGCATATCGGAAAACTGCCAGTCGATTTCAGCGTTATTAACATCGGCAGAGTCACGCAGATCCTCCGGGATCAAAGTCTCATCGGGTAGTGAAATAGACAGTCGCGGCGCAATATCGGCACGCTCCAGTAAACGGCGCACTAATAACCAGGCCAGGTCCGGAGCGGCGGCAAAACCCTGATCCGCGGCACTGCGCACCAAAAACTGTCCTTCATGCCAGGCCATGCTAATGCGCCCCGGCTCAACGGGCAGTGCCAGATAATCTGGCACCATAGCCGTGGCATCAATCCCGGCATTGTCGACAATGCGCAACCATTCATGCATATCCTGTTTGCTGACGACCGAGACGCTAAGCTGCTTTTTGCCCTCTAGGGTAAAACTGTCGCCGAGCACAAAGTGCATCTCGTCTACCGGCTGCAAAATTCGCTCTTCGAGGATCCAAGGAATCAACTCGGCCCATTTGCGCTGGGGTGCGGTGGGAGCGTCAATAACATGCAAGGTAATGCGCTGGGATGGCACCCATAGCGCCATCGCTCTGTTTGCGTCACCACCGCCGAGCAGATGCCGGTCGAGATGGTGAAGATGATCAACAGATAATGTCATTGTTACAAATTCCTAATTATTACTTTGGGTATTGTCATTTAGAGCGCTATTTGCATAGCTGTCGGCGATTTCACAGATCGGACGCAGGTAATACTCGCTGTCATTTTTATCTTGATCAGCCAATCTATCTCTCCCGAAATCGCTGAAATCATCCGCATTTTCGTCATCCGAGTCATTAGTCACAGATGGTACAGTTGTGACGCCTGCAGGTACAACCGTTATCTCCCTGCGAATCACTGCTGGGCGGGCGCTTCCACTGCGATGCATTATACTTTTTACCTCGAGTTTTGACTGCCCCAATGTGACCTCGAGATTAAGCTGGAAAAAATCCGACTTCACATCAACCAACGTTGCCGGCCAACGTATAGCCAGCGCTGGCTCACCAACCATTAAGCGAATATCTATAGCCTGGTAAAATTCCTGCAGGCTCATAAAAGGCCTGTTATCCATAACCATGTCGACAAAATCCACACCCAGATCGCCACTCAGGGCCATCAATACCGGTTCCGGTGCGCTGTTGATATTAATTGTCGTCGGCCCCGGCAGTGCACTGACCAAAGGCATTAGGCGCTGCACTTCGGCCAAACTATAACCGGCCATGGCGGCCAGTTCAGCGGTATCGGAGATCTCTGTATTGGCCGGGAAACGCGGTGGGTTAAAACCACTGTAATCCACCTGCTCTGCACCGGCGGGGCCGATTAACTCGTCACCCTTATCGAGCCAGTCAATAATCACCGCCACCCGGCTCTCATTGACCAGGAAATCCCTATTCTGGAGCAGGCTTTCCCACACTTTGGCCAACCCCATGGCATTAGATTTCCGCTCTGCTACCAAGCTGGAATTGGTGTATGAGGAAAAATTATTAAGATTAATCCGCGATTCGAGGTCCACCAGACAGCCGACAATGGTGCCGCCATCAACCGGCAACAACGGAATCGCCTGGGCCCAGTCCTCTTCGAAATGATCCACAGTGAGGTCATCATTATCAACCGAAAGCAGATCTCTGGCCCAACTCTCGGCACTGATCGCTAACAACACCGCCTGATCACCGTGCAGTGAACCGGTTGCCTGCGAGACATCAATCTGATGACGATAAAATATATTGCCGAGAATCAGTGTCAGCGCCAATACCAAAATCAGCGTTGCCAATAGCGCCACGCCGCCCTGCCGGCGAGGGCGCGAGTCATTAAGCCCTGAGCACTTAGTTTGCATTTGCATCGCCACCTGTTCCTGCAGCAGAGCCGGAGCCGGAACCAGACCCAATCAAGCCCGTGGTAGGGTGGGGGTCAAAATCGAGGCCCGGCAACAACCGCACAGTCTCGGAGCCGTTTTCTAGTTTGATGGTAATGCGAATCATTCTTGGCAAACTGAGCAGATGATGCCGTTCATTAACCGGCGGCCAGTCTGGGACAAAAATATTACCCCTCGAGAACTGCTCGACTTCAACTTCGTCGACCTCATTGGCCAGGATTACGCGATTACCCTCGGCGTTCAGGCCCGATGCGGTAACCGGCCAAGATAAGCGCTCTAACTGATTATCTTTATTGATGCGATATTCAATCCGACTGAGACCAGTAGGATTTGAACGCACCATGGGCCCGCCGCCACGGCTAAAGCGCAGGCCAAACTCACTGGGATCGGTTAGGTATGCGCGCTCGACTCCGCCCAAGCCATCGGCAAAAGTCCGCGGTCGTAGATGCATCATGTCGCGACTGATCACTTGCCAGGCACGGTGCAGTTGCGACTCATTCTCAAGCTGGCCGCGACTGCGCTCGTTGGCGCCGAGAATAACCTCAACGGCCTGATAGGACATCACTGACATCACCGCCAACAGCATCAGTGACACCACCGCTTCGATCAGCGTAAAGCCAGCCTGCGGAAGTCTCCCGGAGCGGAGACCGCGCGAACGCGCCGCCACAAACATCACTTTTTCTCTACCAGATAGACAAACAACCTGGCGCTATCTCGCTCAGCACCTTTGAGTCCCACTTTCGCCTGGTAGCGATAGAGATCGTTGCCCATCGCCTCTTTGATCTCCAGCTGCCAGCGCCACTCCTGATTGCCCTGACTGGCCACACCTTTGGTTGGACGACTGGAAGTCTGTGCACTGGATAGCCACTTTTCCGAATCTTGATAGCGTTCTAACAGACGATTCCAAGATACCTGTGACGCGTAAAATTGCTCACGAAGGCGGATCCGCTCATCGGCGTACTGCTGCACTAAATAGAGCGCACTGCCCATTACCCAGCCGAGAATCGCTAGGGCAACAGCCACTTCAATTAGGGTGAAACCACGGACGCGACGGGAGGAGAAAGTACCGTTCATGGCACTGACTTCTTCTGCATAATCATCGACGAGCTCTCATCGTCCCAGCTGTAGCTGTAAGTCAAAGGACTTGAGGAAAAGCTCAATAACAGCTCACCAGCTGGCTCCATATAACCATCGGGCAGCATAGCAATTAGCGGTATCAGGGCATCTTCTTCAGCCGCCAGAGGATCTTCAATGGCATCGTATTCAGCGCTGCGATAGACCGTCCACTCAGCCTTGGCCTGATTGTCGAGCACAAAAGCCTCAGGGTAACTGGTGATAAACCAGTGCTGCCGAAAATAGGCCACTGGCTGCAGTTTCTGACTCTCTTGGGGATCCTCGGCATCGCCGACTATGCCATAGGCAACGCCTTCGAGGGCGGCCTGTTCAGACAGTTGATTGAGCCAGGTGAGTAGATTTTCTGCCTGACTCTGGTAGCGTCGATCGAAGGCCTGATTAATCGCAAGCACACTCATTCCCGACATGGTGGCGAGAATAACCACCACTACCGCAATCTCGATCAGCGTAAAACCAGCTTGGCGACTCGGGGAAGACCTCATACTATTTTATGTTCCAGTTGCCCCAATCTGCATCAGAGCCTTCGCCGCCCTGCTGACCGTCGGCCCCCAGGGTGTAGACATCAATATCCTTGCCATGCTGGCTCGGGTTGCTGTACTTATAGTCTTCACCCCAGGGATCCACTGGTTCTTTTTCCAGATAGGGGCCATTCCAGTTATCTGCACCACCGGGATTGGTCATCAAGGCATCAAGACCCTGACCCTGCTTCGGGTAGCGATAATTATCCAGACGATAAAACTTCAACGCCCCTTCAATCACACGAATATCCTGAGCAATACGGGTACGCTCCGCCTGTTGCACCTTTTTAAACAAGGTCGGCCCGATCATCGCACCCAACAGCGCAATGACCACCACCACAACCATCATCTCAATCAGCGTAAAACCCGCCTGCTTATTCCTAGATACCATTTCTAAACCCCTTAAATGTATTTCTAACCTGCCAGCAAACCACCAACAGAAAATTATATTTATAACGCGCCTACCCCAAATCTTTCTAAGCGGATTACCACCAGGGCTTTTGTTCAACGCCGCCACAGGGCAGCATAACTCGTTCGTTCGCACTATTGTGGGGAGAGATGTTTTCCCAAGGCAAGGCGACAATGCACGGAATAAGGGAGCTTACTTGTTGTAAGTGACCGATTGAGTACATTTTCAACGCCGCCATGGGGAAAAAGATCCCC
>Ga0307488_10004014_pt1 | contig 12263 bp, 19 predicted proteins | sample SB02metaG_FD_202248 | JGI IMG/M metagenome (GOLD analysis project Ga0307488, IMG submission 202248) | Sea-ice brine microbial communities from Beaufort Sea near Barrow, Alaska, United States - SB 0.2 | ecosystem: Environmental > Aquatic > Marine > Coastal | place: USA: Alaska | collected...
CGCACCTTTTGATGAAAAAGATAAAAGTTTTGAATCAGACCCTAGTTGGAAGAATGATGAAGATTGGGCATTAAACCCTGAAAGGTCTTATTGGAAACAAGGTGACACTGGAGGTTCTGGTGGTGGGGATATGAATGAATCTGATGATTTAGATTGGATTAAAGATGTTAAACCATCTTGGTTAAAGGTAGGTCAGAAATTTACAACCTCCCATGACCTAAGTACCCATAGAAGATACGAGCCAAAAGACAAAGTACAAGTTGGTAGTATGACTTTTGAGATATATGATATTAATAACAAACATGGTGAACCGCATTTGAGATTTACACATAATGATGTGATGGATAGTAGAAATTGGGAATCGAAAAAAGAGATGGAACTTAGTCAGAATTATGGTGGCATTAAATTCACACAAGCTAAACATAATATAGATACTGGTTTTTGGATTCCATTAACTGATTGTGAATTTATAGAATCTACCAGCCCTCAATTGGTTGGGAAAACTAACTCTGATGGTTCACCATATGGTCACACCTATTGTAAACCTATTACGTCATATAGTGTTAACATACATGAATCTGACGATTTAGATTGGATTAAAGATGTTAACGCTGACCCTTTAACCGCTTCACCTGATGTTTTCTTTAGAAGTGATGATGATATGTATTACACACTTGACCAATTAGGTCATGAGACAACTAACATGACAGAGATGGCCATGACAGAATTAGCAATCAATTATGGTTACAGATGGTCTGAAGAACATGAAGGATGGTATCATAGAGATGAGGTTGCTGATTTTAAAAGAGGTCTTGATGAATCCGATGACTTTGATTGGGCAAAAGAATCAAATCCAATACAGTGTAAAGACTTAAAAGGTTGTTATTTTACTCATGTTGACCCTAGAAAATTTATGATAGATGCTGTTGGGGCAAAACTTCCAAAAGGTTATGATAGAGATGATTTAAAAGTTCGTTATACATGGTGGGATAGTCATATTAATGACTTTGATTGGAATCAAATGAATTGTGATACTTTTATTCATAGAGTTAAACTTGGTAATTATAGATTACATGATAAAAACGGTAACTTTATTGAACCTAGAGATTTAGCTTACACAGACAACACCTTCGATGATGATGAAAGAAAAGAAATTTGGGAACAAGATGATATGCAATGGATTAAAGATGTCCCTAATACGATACCACCAAGAGAAAGAAGAAACAAAATAGACCTTAAAGATTTTATGGTTGACGTTATGAAAGATGATGTAGATTTATTACACTTTTTTGTTGGTGAAGACCATATAGCACCAACACAAGAATATATGCAAAACGGCAATGGTGGTGAAGGTTTTACACCTGATGATTGGGATGATTTTGGATACGATGAGTGGTCAGGTGAAGGTGATTGGGTTGATAATCATCGGTGGATAAAAGACCCCGAATTTTGGCAATCTGAAGTAAGGGACAGTATGGAACTTACTGATGATATTTGGAAAATGATAAAATGGGATACCTTAGATTATAATTTAGAGCGTGGGACACACACGGATAGAATGGTATTTAAAAGAAAATCTGATGGTTATTATTTCGCATTAGATTTTTCAGGTAGTCATTACGATGGTATTGATGATTGGGACGAAGAACTTTACCAAGTGTTCCCTAAAGAGGTTACCGAATTTATTTACGAATCTAACAAACTAAAAGAAAATGAATCTGATGACTTTGATTGGGCTAGGGATATTCTACCAACCATGACTCCTTGTGAAGCGTATCACATCTTAAAACCAGGTGATGAGATTATTATTGATGAGATAGACAATTGGGAGAATAACCCAAATCAAGATGAGAACTATGATGAGGAAGAAACCCACTACAATGTTAAAGCAAAAGTGTTAGCTTTAGATAAATGTAGTAATATACATACCAAAAATGACAGTAATGATAACACAATTCTAGTATCCATAGAAAGTGGTCATTATTATGGTTTTGATGAAATGTGGAGTAGGGAATTTACTGGTGATTTACCATCAAAGTGTCATTATGAAAATTGTATGTTTTTATTTTGTGGTGATAAGACCATAATAAAACGAGTTGGACCATCATTAAACGAATCAGATGAATTAAATTGGGTAAGAGAGATTAAACCTACATGGAGTACTTATTATGAGGCTTTACTTAACGAAATTAAAGAATTGCCTAACAATATTGAGGGTGTAACACTAAAAATGTTAGACCCTATATGGATGAAACTTTCTACCACAAATAAGTTGTTAATAAATGAACCTGACAAAAACATATACGTTGATTTTTACCGAATAGAGTCATTATTTGTTAGAATAATGACATTAGCTGATGGTCGCACAAAAAACCCTGAAGGTATTAATTTTCGAAATAAACAACCAATCTATAACTCAACAAAGCTTACTCTAATTACTTACATAAATGGTCTTATTTCACAATTAATACAGCTCAACGAATCTAAAGACGATGATTGGGATTGGGCTAGAAACACCACCCCAATGGAACATCAAAACCCTAAAGATTGGGTTGGCAGGTCTTTTGGTTACGGTCCTGAAATAATAGATGAAATGAGTTATGCTGAAGTTAATAGAGGTGACGCTAACGAATATTATGAAATAATTGCTGTTGATGTAAGAGGTAATTTATCCTTGGTTAAAAACCACCCATTATACGGTGAAAATCATGATAGTGTTACATCAGTTAATTCTTTAATAGATTATATAAGTAATGGTCGTTGGGTATGGTTATGATGAAAATAACTTAATATTTAATTTAATTTTATATAAATTTTTATTATATTTGTGTAATGGATACTTACATAGAAAATACTTTAGATTTTAATTTGTTAATGGTTTTGGGTGATACACATGGTAATAACATGAACATAGCTCCAATACTGTTACAAAAATACCATTTAAATAATAACAAAGAAACCAAATGTATATTACAGGTTGGTGATTTTGGTATGGGGTTCACTAAATTAAATGGTGAAAAAATATATCTTAAACTACTTAATGATAGATTAAAAAAATATAACACATATTTGTATGTGATAAGAGGTAATCACGATGACCCCCAGTATTTTAACGATGAGGTTTTTAAAGAAAAGAACGGTATAAATAATTTTAGTAACATTAAATTATTAAAAGACCACACTTTACTGTCGTTAAAAGTTAACGGTGATTTTAAAAAAGTTTATTGTATTGGTGGGGCTTATAGTATTGACCGTAGTGTACGGACACAAGGTGATTCTTATTGGTCAGATGAAAAATTTGTTTTACCATCATTGGATGAAAGAAATAAAATTGGGGAGGTTGATGTAGTTATTACACACACACGACCAGCAGGTGTTTGGCCTATGGAAAAATCATCGATAGCTAATTGGATTATGAAAGATAGTCAGTTATATTATGATTTAGATTGGGAATCAGATGATATGAAAACACTTTTTGATACATTAAAAAGTAATAACACATCTTTTAAACATTTTTATGGTCATTTTCATAGTAGTAAGGTTGAGTATTTGGGTGAATTTAAACACCAATGTCTTGGTATAGATGAACTAGTTGAAGTACAATTTGATATTTAAAAATTTATTAATATATTTGTAGAATGAAAAAAAACTGCTTAATAACGTAATTAAGCATATTTAGTAAAACAATGAGAAATACTATAAACCAAAACGATGATAAAATTTTGCTCTTACTAAAAGAGAAAGATAAAAATATTAACAAAGTTGTTAATAGGTACATACGTATTAAATTCAAACGAAGATTAAGAAAATTAATAGGTATAAGACTAGGATAATGAAAACAGTACAAGTAACATATCAGGAAGTTAAAATGGCAACAAGGCCTAACGTCTATCGTAATAAGAAAAAATACAATAGAAAAGATAAGGATTTTAAAAAATCTTATTTAACTATTTTGGTTTTTATTTTAATATCTACCTTTATGTTTTCACAAACTAACACTAGTTATTTGGTTGAGAACGTAGTCACAAAAGATACCCAAACTAAGACTGTTAAAGATTTCAATAAACATTATAGTTATTATCTTAAAAAATCTAACACACAAAGAAATACCGCCACTTGGGTAGGTTTAGCTGGTGGTATCATTACTTCTATAGGTTTTAACTATTTCTCAGAAGACCCAAAAATAAGACAAGGAACTATACTTACGGCTATTTTAACATCTTGTATTTCTACCACATTTTACATAAGGTCTTCTATTAATAGAAAAAAGGCTTATCAACTTAGGCCAAAAAAATTATTATAAGTAATGTCTAAATTTTTTGGACAAGTAAAATAAAATCACTATATTTGTTAAACAAAAGACAAGGAGTTACACAATGATATTTGGAACTATGTAACTTTAAAATAGAACCTCGTCTTTTATTTGGACCCGTAGCATAATTGGATAATGCAACACACTTCTAATGTGTAGAGTCTAGGTTCGAGTCCTAGCGGGTTCACTATGGTAAAATTAAAATAAAAAAATGGTTAAATTATTATTAATAGGTTGGGGGTTTATGACATTACTGTTATTGTATTGGGTCATAATGTTCGTCATAAACCAAAACAAAGATGAGAAATGAATGGTTAGCAAGATGGGATGAGAATTTTTATTTACTCAAGAATGTAGATAAAGATTTTAAAAAGGGTGATTCATTTTTTGAAAGGGCAGGTAGAATGGGTCCTATTAAATGGGATGGTAAAGAAATGTTAAATTACCATTGTAAAAAAATTATTTGTGCATTTAAACCAAAACAAAGATGAGAGCTAAAGAAAAATACATAAGAGAAACTGGAGACATGGAACCTGATTGTCAAATTGGTTTTGATGAGTGGTATAACAGATATGTTTCATGGTTGGAAAACCAAGTAGAAAAACAAAGATGAGTAAAGAATACGCAATGAAAAACCAAGTCTCAATAATGTTACAAAGGGAAGGTTTTAAAAAAGCATTACAAATTGTAAATGATACCATTTTAGAGAAACAATATAGTTCAACACAAACATATTGGAAAGAATTCAAAGAAGAATTATTAAACCAAAACAAAGATGAAGTGGAATAATATAGACATAAAACCAAAAGAACATAGTTGGGTATTAATACAATCTTCACTTAAAAATGTACCAAAGTATGAAGTATGTATTTACGGAAACGGAGAGTGGTACGTATCTGCAAATGATGATGTTTGCCAAGAATCTGACATATTTAAATGGTGTTACATTAATGATTAAACCAAAACAAAGATGAATTTAGAAAGACATTACCATCATAAAATTGTAGAAACTTATTGTAAACATAACAGAGAAAAAACTATTCTTAAAAATTGTGAATGGATTTCTTCTGATGTTATTACATATGAATTAGTTTACTGGGCTTTAAAGAATGTTTGTGCCTTAACAGATTATAAAATATCTGATTTTAAAATAAACAAACGTAGTATAATTTATAATAAATCAAAATAAAGAAGATGAGTAAAGATATACAGCCAAATGTTATGAAAGAACTTTATGAACAGTATCTTGGGTCCAAGAACTCTGATTTAGAAAGCAGAATTACTGTAATGAATGGTATTATCCGACAACACCCAAAGTTGATGGATTACATACAAACCAAGATAGACTCTTGTTACGGTACACACAAAGTGTATTTAGTGCATATGAAGGTTAATGGTGTAGATATGTTAAAAATAGGTTACACCAAGAACTCTGTTGAGGGTAGGTTCGGTGAAAAACGTTACGCTGGTAGAGATAACTTAGAGATTGTTGAAATACTTCGACAATTTGAGTTCCAAGCCAAAGGTGCTGTGACCTTCGAAAAAAGATTAAAGAGAGAATTTGTAGATTATAAGACAACAACTAACCTTACTTTACCTGGTAAGGGTGAGTTTTATGACATAGAATACCAAAAACCGATGTTAAATTTATACGATACATTAACCACTGAGTATAATGAAGTGTTCGGATTAAAATCACCAAACTAAAACAAATAAAATGATGGAGTTTGAAAAAGGAAAAGATTATTACCTTGAAGAAGGTTCTATTGTATTGACAGATATATACCTTAAGAAACGAGGTAAATGTTGTTCATCTCATTGTAGGCACTGCCCCTACGACCCTCCTTACGAAAAAGGTAATTCTAAGTTAAAAGAACAATTAAAAAAATAAATATATTGTAAATAACACATAATTTATGGATATTTATAATTAATGAAACTATTTGAAATATATGAAAACATGAATTCTTCCGATATATGGTCTAGGTTTGAAGACTATTTATCTAAAGAAACTTTATTACAGGAGATTGATTCCTCTAATGTTAATGAATTGTTAAGCGAGTCTAGGTTACTAATTTTTAAAGCTTTTGGTATTAACCCAGAACAAAAAGGCACTTATTTTTTAGGTGGTTCTGCAAGATTATTTAAAAACCCAAAACTATTAAAGGTTCTAAATCAAATAGATAGAAGTTATCCTTTAGCTATTGGTGATTTAGATTTTGTGGTTCCAAGTGAACAAGAGTGGAAAAATTTATATAAAAATTACACTACAGATTCTTCTTTTATAGAAGAGTTAGGTAAAAAAATAGGTGAAAAAAACATACCAACTGTTGTTTCTAAATTTAAAAAACAATGGGAAAGGTATGACGGTAAAATATATAGACCTGGTTCTACAGGTTTAAAACTTTCTAATAAAGATATAGAAGCTTTTGATGAATGGAGACCTGACCTAGCTGGTGACGCCAAGGATTTAAGTGTAAGACCAACAGAAAAAATAATGAGTGATTCTGTTAAAGTGGGTGGTTATTATTTTATGAATATTTACGATGTTTTTGATTATAAATCACAATTAAATAGAAAAAAAGAAAAAGCAATTGTTGGTCTCCTTAGTACATTCCTAGATGGTTCATTAACATCAGAAGAGGCAGAAAAATTATTTAAAGATATTCAATCAATTTTAGGAAAAAAGAAATAATTTAACTATATTTGTTTAATGGAAGGTAAAAATTACTTAAGATGGTTTTCAGATGAGCATAAGGTTAAATGGTTGGGTAACTTCCATGAAGAAGGTTCATACGATTTTAATGAATTTATGGAAAGAGATTTTAAACATTATTTACAATTTTTCTTTTTAGGTTTCGATGTAGAAAAAACAAAAGAAGGTAGAGATTATTGGACATCGGTATATTATCAATATAAAAAATACGATAATATAAATATTAAAATAGGGTACTCACCCAAATTATCTTTAAAAACACCTAGGTTTTATTAAAAAAACCTTTAAAAAATAAAAAATAATATGACAAAGAAAAGAACGTTAAATGAGTTAAGACAATCAAAAACATTTGGTTATCAACCACCAAAAAGTCATTTTAAACTTGTTGAAGATGCACCTAAGTTTGATAACAGGTACATATGTGACCTAATTAAAGAGTTTCCCAATGACACTGATTTGGGTTCAGAAATTAGAAAATATTACCTTCATTTAATAAATAATTAAAAAATTTCTTGTTAAATTAAAAAAAAGTTATTATATTTGAACTGTTGTTAAGGAAATAAAAAAACAACATATATACGGAAGTGGTGAAATAGTTCTTCGGAATGTGGTAAACACGCAACACTTGGGGTTGTGACTAAAATTAATCTCCTTTGGGCGATAGAGAGTAAGTCTTATAGGTTCGATTCCTATCTTCTGTACCATGAACTTTTGTACCTTTTAGACATAAAGGTAGAGTTCTTTGAAAAAATGACCGTGTGGCGGAATTGGTAGACGCTTACACAAATCACTGTGTCTAGGGTAAGATTTGGTAAAAGTGGTAGAAGACTTTAATTAGTGTATTGTAGGCCCATAACAAATCAAAATAATAATTTAATAATAACTAAAAGATTACTGACGCGTTAGTTGAAACAAATTATAATATGATAGATAAACACAGAAGAAATCCAGTTGACTATTGATTGGTGTATGAACGAAAGTTCGTGAAGGTTCGATTCCTTCTTCGGTCACTACAAACCCACTTAACGGTGGGTTTTTTATGCTTGACAAATAACTAATTGTCTATATATTTATATAAAAAACTTATATGGAATATTTTAATAATATGGATGACGAATCTTTTAGAAAAGAATTTTTAGATTTCATTCGACAACACCAAAAAAAAATGAATGAATTCATGAAAAAAATGTATGGTAGTGAGAATGAAAATAAACAAAGGATAAACTATAACCAAGATGATTTATTTAATAAAATAATTAAAAGATTAAATGATGAATCTAACAAATCGGATATTGATGACCAGCCTTTTTGGGAAAAAACGACTTGGTATTCACCGGAGGAAAATTCAATGTACACTTCTTTTAGTCGTGATTACAACCCTTACGCCAGTCAAAAAAATAATGTAAATAATGACAACACAAGAGGTGAAAATAATTTACCCACTATAGAACTTTTAAACGAAAAGTTAAACAAATCAATTTTAACTGAAGATTATGAAAGTGCAGCTAAAATAAGGGATTTAATTAAATCCTTTAAAGAAGGTAACTCATAATAAAAACCCCACTTAGGTGGGTTTTTTTGTGCTATAATTTTTGGTCTGGGTGCCAACCATCGTACTCATCTTCTTCCATATAGTTTTTAATAATAAATACTATTTCCTTTTACATAAAAACAACACATCTTATTAAAGTATTATGGAACCAAAAAAGGTAATAAAAAAATTTACTGAATTCTCAGATAGAAACTATCCCAGTATTTTTAATAATGGTGGGGATGAAGCAACAAGGACATTCAGAAGGGTAATGGAGTTACCAATGGGTGATAGACTAGGTTTATTTCTTGTTGATGCTGAAAAACCATTAATACAACAAACACACATACCACACCCTTGGATTGGGGAAGAACCTATTATGGGTAGAAACTTAATACAACCAATACAAGTCATATTTAGAGATGGTATAAACACAGATGAAACAGAGTTTCAAGATTTTATGAGAGATTGGTTACATGACCAAATAGGTGTTTATAGTGTATACAAAAAAAACATTTGTATAAAGACCTTAGACCCTACAGGTGTTGAGTTAGAAAGGTGGGACTTAAGAGGTTGTTTTCCCTCAGCGGTTATCCACACCACCAACGATAATAACACACAAACACTAGAAATGACTTTACACTATGACTATTGTTCAACCACAAACCTATAGGTCAAAAGTTTTTATGTCTTTAAAGTAATCATCCTCTTTCAGTTCATGTAGATTATTTAAACTATCTGATAACTCTGATAAAAAATCTAACTTATTTACTATTTTTTTAGAAATTTTATCACTTTCCTCAAAATGAGTCGCACCCCATTCATCGAAATCATCATAAGGCATTTCCTCAAGTATGGAATCGATTATTTTATACTGTACCCAGTGACTATCAGATAATTTATTTATTTCATCATATACTTCACGATAGTCATAATCATAATCCAATACTTCACCAACTGTAGTAAATGAAATTAAATTATAAATACGATTTAATTTTATGTTAAGACCTTTAGCGTAGGATTTATATTTTTCTATGTATTTTTTATAATTTTCTTCAGTCATTTTATATTTTTCTAGATTTATCCTTAAGTAACTCAGTAATTTCTATGGGTATATCCCCAAGGTCAGCTCCAATGTAATCATCTAAAAGATTAGCCTCTGTCTTAATACCATTAATTTCGGTATTTTTTTGAACTTCTTTTCTTAACTTCATCATATTAATTTTTCTGTATGATTCAGGGTCAAGAGGGTCAACTTTAGTTAGGCTTTCAATATGTTTATCTGGGCTAGATAAAAACACATAAAAAGAAGACATACCGTGTTTCTTTCTTTCTTCAGGTGTCATAGACCATTTTTTAAATAAAACTTTACTATCAGTGTTGTTTATTTTTTTACCATCCATTACCTTAGAAAGTTCAAATTTTTGTTCATCAGAAAACAAATCAGAAAGTTCAGTCATAACTGTATAATTATTCAAAATTCCTGAGTTTCTTTGTAATATACCTAACATTTGACTTAAATTTAAAGAAGGCTTTAAAGCAGTTAAATCCTGAGCAGTTACACTATCTTTTGTTCTTGAAATAATTTCGTCTTTTTGTGAATCATTTAAATCTACGACTAAATGTTTAAAATCAGATGAGTTAAACTTTGGTAACGACAATAACTTTTTAATCACAACAGATTTTTGTTGTGGTGTCATCACATCCCTAAATGTAACGTATTTATTAGCACTAGGTGCGTCCAAATATGCTTGTAATTGTGCACCTAATTTTATTTTTTTATGTTTTGGGTCAAAGGCTATAATAGAATCTAAAGCTTTTTTACTGAGCCAACTAGGTTTATTAGAACTTGAGTTATCGTTAGCATCCCACCAAGTCATATTACCGTCATTCATCTTATATTGTAGAGCGTATTTATAGTCTCTAGGATTTTGAGCTCGATTCATATTCTTATTTATTAAAAAATAAAAGTTTGAATGCCTACTATAATCATCAAAATGATTATTTGTATTATTAGCACCACTAGTACTAGCGATACACCACTGACTACCAGCTCCATATTTACAAGAAGCTTCAACAGTCATTGGTGCATAAATAACGATATCTTCATCTTCAAAAACTTTTTTAGCTTGTTTACTGACTAATTTTTCTTTTTCTTTTTGTAAAGCTATATCAACAGCAGACTCCAAGTCATTTAAATTTTTATAACTATTAATGTCTTTATTTTTAATTCTAGCTAACTGTTTATGAAAGTTATCCACAACACGAGCTACCATATCACTTGGAGGGACTTGGGTATCATCGTTTTTACCAAGGGATGTTTTAACCATCCAATCTAAATACTTGTTATTACCAGAAGGGTCAACACCAGAAAGTAATTGTATTAATTCAGTATGTTCCTCCCCATATTTTTTAATAACATCTTCTTTTCTACCTTCTAGAAGTATGTTAGACTCTAATATTTGTGATAATTTAAATTTCATTTAATTCTTTTTTTATAAATATCATTTGTTTTGTAAATATCATTTGTTTTGTTTAAATTTTCTAGATTTCCTTAAAGTTTCTTCTAACCTATATTTAGTCACTTTAGCACCCTTTTTCATATTAATCTTTGCTGGTATAAATTTAAGGTTATCTATACGGCCAATAACTTCGGGTGGGATGTTCTCGTAAAATCCCTTCGATATAGAACACATATGGTCTAAATGGTAACAATTTTTACCATAAAAACAACGCTTACTGTGATTTCTTAATTTATGTAATGGTTGTGATTCGGTTATAGACCAAACTTTTAAATAATACAACCTTTTATCTAAATCTTTTATTTTATTTAGTTTACGTCTTTTTAAGTTAGGGTTTTGTTCAATTACAGATTTACATTCTTGTAATAAGAACAACTCATGTTTTGTTTTTTTAATTGCCATTTACAATAAATATTTATCTATTACAATTATATTATAAAAAATATAATTATGAACAATGAACAAAAAGCAGCACTCTATGACCAATACTTAAGAGAGCACGATGCCAAAGCTAGAGAAGTATCAGTACTTAGGAGTAAATTTGATTTAACTAGAGATGATGAATCAAAAATTAAGGAGTTAAAAATGGAAATGGATGGGATTCAAAAAAAAGCTTCAGATTTAGGTTCAATTTAGATTGAATAACCAAATACTTATTACTATATTTATACTATAGATAAAATATGAACCTCAAAAGTCGGCCCTATCTCTCAGGAGTCTGGTGAAAGCGACATCAAAATTTGGTTCTTTTTAGTTCTTTGAAAATATGGGGGTATTCTGGATTTGACTTGCAGTAATCAAGATTGGTGTAAGCATGTCGTGAAATGATACTATCACGTAAATCTGTGTATTACAACTCTTAAATGGCAACATTTTAGAAAACGCTACCGTAGGTCATTTTGTGACTGAAGGTGCAGCTGTAGTAGCCTAATTAGATTAGGACTAACTACCCATCACAACTAAGACTCCGATATTAGAGTTTGTGATGTCAACCCATCGGAAACAGACTTAGTATGGTATAGTAGCCAAGTCGAACTACTATCAATGTCGTTGAGTGTTGTTATAAAACTCAAATATTTTTGGTAAGTTAGAAAACTTAATCCTAAACATGTAGAAGACCGTTGAGATGCGGTAAGGACATGGGTTCGACTCCCATTACCTCCACCAAACTAACCCTCACAG
>Ga0307488_10004015_pt1 | contig 12262 bp, 12 predicted proteins | sample SB02metaG_FD_202248 | JGI IMG/M metagenome (GOLD analysis project Ga0307488, IMG submission 202248) | Sea-ice brine microbial communities from Beaufort Sea near Barrow, Alaska, United States - SB 0.2 | ecosystem: Environmental > Aquatic > Marine > Coastal | place: USA: Alaska | collected...
ATTGTTTACATTTCAGTAATACTATGTTATAATAATTTTATACTTCAGCACATATAAGGAACATAAATGAGCTTTCAAAATTTAAAACGCAATAAAGATTTAATATCTAAACTAGTCAACGAAGCCGAGAAAGTCGGTGGAGGTGAAAAGAAAAACTATGGTGATGATCGTGTTTGGAAACCTACTGTCGATAAAGTCGGCAATGGTTATGCCGAATTCAGATTTCTACCTGCACCAGAAGGCGAAGATCTTCCATGGGTCCGTTATTGGGATCATGGATTTAAAGGTCCAACTGGTCAATGGTACATCGAAAAATCACTGACTTCAATCGGTAATCCTGATCCGGTAGGTGAACTCAACTCCACATTGTGGAACTCTGGACATGATGAAGATAAAGAGACTGCACGTCGACAGAAACGTAGACTGCATTATGTATCTAATATCTACATTGTATCTGATCCTGGTAATCCAGCAAATAATGGTAAAGTATTCTTATATCAATATGGTAAGAAAATCTTTGACAAAATTATGGATGTAATGCAACCTGCATTCCAAGATGAAACTCCGATGAATCCATTTGATTTCTGGGAAGGTGGTAACTTCAAACTGAAAATACGTCAGGTCGAAGGTTATCGTAACTATGATAAGTCAGAGTTTGCAGGTGCTTCTGTACTATATGAAGATGAAGCTAAGTTGGAAACCATCTATAATATGATGCATCCAATCGGTGAGTGGGCAGATCCTGCTAACTATAAATCATATGATGAGTTGAAAAAGAAACTTGATATGATTCTTGCACGAACATCTTCACCTACGATGGCACAGCAATCGCAACTCGGTGAAGAGATAGCTGCTGCTCCAATGAAGGAAATGCAAGCACCAGTCACGGCTGCTGAAATGCCAGCGGCTGATGAGGATGATGATACCTTAAGCTACTTTGCAAAAATAGCAAACGGTTAATAATAAAAGAAAGCCCTCTTTTTTAAGGGGGCTTTTTTAATAATAGGTTCCACCACCAGCACCCATTAAGGCAGAATTCCATCTTGCTAATCTTGGGTCTATGTTATCTAATGTACGCAGATCATCAGTTCCATACATATGATTATTAATGGTACTGTTAGTAGTAGTAGATGATGAATCAACTACTAAAGGAACCGGCCGTGCTCCATTTCTACCAGGACCCATAGTTGGAGTACTTTCCATATCGGCAATAGCTCGCAAATTTGTTAATGCAGCGCTTAAATTAGGGGCTGTTGTTACGGTAGAAGCATTTGCAGTCTTTAGGCCCAGTAAATTGAGTCCGGCATCAAGTAAATTAGTTGCCGTAATTATCTTTCTGATTTTTTTAGCGGCTGCGCCACCACCGCCATCGCCTGCATTTGGATTATTGTCTTGTCCACCCCCGAGATTTAATCCTACAGGGCCGTCATAAATTGTACCTGATACATCGATATTGTTATTTTTTGCAAACCTTCTGACAGAATCAACGCGTTGATTTTCGTTTAATCTACCGCTATTTAATAGCTTCATACTAGTAGCTATAGTTTGTTTCAATGCTGCATTAACTGATATAATGTTTTGTTGTTTAACATTTTTGGATAAAAGTCGAGCTTCGGCGGCTTTTAATCGCTCACCATGAAACATCATATTTTCTTTATGTGCTATGTCATATATAAATTGTATTATCATCCCCATTTTTTGAAACGCTAAATATCCGCCAATTAATGTTCCAGCAAATCCACCTAAAGGTCCAAACATTATAGTTCCTATTGCTGCACCAAGTGGAGCTCCAATAACCGCAGCTGCAACTAAACCACCCAAGATTAATGCTGTTCCTTCAATTTGTTGCTGAACAGTATATTTGTGTGGAACAATAGCTGGGTCGCCGCCTGGCAGTATCTTTGTAGGATGGAATTTTAAATTATTCCATAAAAGGAAAACATCAAATATTATTACAAATGTAAAGAGTTTTCCCATCATCTTAAATAACCAACCTAACATTTTTAAAATAGGTGCTGGAAGTTTTGATTGGCCGTAGGCCAGTAAAGCATTACCAAATGCATTACCATCTTTCCAGACAATACCTTTAAACCCACGTGGTCGCGGAAGAAGTCTATAACCATCCATTAAACCTTTAAATTTATTAATTTCTCTTTGTATAAAGTTTTTTGAAAGTGAAGTAGTTGACTTTAGCGTTGAGATTGTCGATGTTCGTGGAATAGGGTTGTTGGCATTCATGGGGTCGAATGGTGAAGTGAACCTCACTTTTCCATCTGGCATTTTTCTTAAGATTGAGCCTTTAACAACTTTTCCACCTGAATCGGTAACTCTTTTTATAATATCGGCACGAGATTCTGTTCCTTTTACACTACCCCCTAATCCCCCCGTGCTGTTACCTGCAACTCTATTTTTAATATCAATACGAGTTTCACTTAAAACCGGGGCTTTAATCGTTGTCTTTGGTGGACCAATTTTAAGCTTTGCATTTTCAGCAAGTAATTTTGCGTTTGATACTTCTAGAGCTTTGATTGTAAAGTTTTTCCTAGCAATTGCTGAATTCAGAAACTTTATAGATCGCCTAAAGGTTGAACTACTAACTGGAGGATTAACAATTTCACTGACATTAGTATTGTCGCCCAATGTGCCGTTCTGTAAATCTTTGAGCCAATTAGGTACAACATCTGTAATATTTTTTTTGAGGAAGTCTAGTATTATAGGAAGAGCTAATGCTGCTAATGCTATCATGCCTGCTTTATTAAGCATACTTAATCCGCCAGTTTTTTTGTCTTTTTGTTTTTGAAAGATTTGCCTAAAACCACTTGCAGCTTTTACTTGTTTTTTCTTTTCTCGCTCTGCTTCTAAATCATCTCCACTCTTTTTTTGAGATTCAACCCACGCTTTAAAGTTTTCACTAAGTGCATGTATGTCTTTGTTGCCATCTTTGATAGCTGCATTGATCTCTTTTAAATTAGCCATTTTGGGCCTCTTTCATTGATTGTTCTTTTTCTTTTATATAATTAACAAGTAAAGTTACGTAAACTTCCCTTTCCCACGGCATCATATTTTCAAGATCAGTTAATGAATAATTGTGATTTTGCATTAACGAAAAATTAGTTTCAAAATGGTTCACAAGCGTGTCATGCGAAAGGGCTATAGAAAAAAATCAGCAGTACCTTCAATTACTCTTTTATTTACTTTTTTGCATTTTTCACACGTAAATTCAATTTCTTTTCTTAAAGCTGGAATACTGTTTGTAAAGTCAGTTAATTTATTAAACTGATCGGTCGACAATTCTCCAATAAATTCTATTATATCTTCAACAGGTTCATCTGCAAATATCATTCTTTCATTTTTTAATTGTAGTGTATCAAGGCTTAGCATAACACTTTGATATAATACTTCTGTTCCAGAAATGTTGCTTCTCATAATTTTGTCATTTATTACATCATGATATGTAGGATATTTAAGTTCAATAGTCATATCTTCAGACAATTTTATTATATTTTTTTTATCTTCAGGCACATCAGCTGTTACATCGCTAATTTTAATTGTTACTTTGTTTTCATGTTGACATTCACATGGAAATATAAGTTCAGAAGTTTCACCTACAGATTTTGATCTTAATTGTAAAAATAAATATTGAATGTCAAATGTAGTCAGTTTATATTTATCTAATCCTTGTACACATTCGCCTATTATATTAAGCATTGCTTCAGAAATAGCATAGTCATCTTCTGATTCAGAAGCTATCATAAGAATTTTTTCTTCTTTAACCAGATAAGGTCTGTATTTTGTTTTTTCTCCGGTTGATGGTATTGTTACATCATAATATGGAGTATTATTTAGTTTAGGTAATGGCATTGTTTCACTTTCATGTTAAAAGAATGATTTGATCTTTGATATTGCGCCTGCAGCAGCTGATGATCCTATCAAACTGCTTACATTAAATCCGAATGGTTTTCCTCTATTTGCAGAAGATCTCCAGTTTTTGTATGATAGTTGTACACTAAGTTCAACCACTCCATCCATTGCTCCATCTCCTAATTGTATCTGACTCATTGATGTAGGAAATGCCTGTATTAATTCACAAGAATATACGGTGTCATCTTGACCAAGAAATCCAAGATCAAGTTCTCCTCTCAATGCACTTATGACTCCACCTAATGGACCTGATCCTACAAACTTATCTATTATATTAGATGCCATAGGCGGAAGCTTTGGAATACCGAATGGTGTTTGATATGTTGGTGCACCGAATCCTCTTTTGAGCTGGTGGATTTTTACGTTAAATGCATATTCGTTTAGATATCCGACTTCAAGACTCTGTTGATCTATACAGAAATTTTGCCATGTCTCAAAATATTCTCTTATGCCATAATCATTTAAACAGCGAAACGTTAAACTTACATCGTCATATGCATGGTTGTTTGCAACCTTTTGCCTAATTAAACCAATTTCTCGCTCTTGACTCATAATCTGTCTACCTGGCAAACTCGCACTTGAACATAATAAATTGAGTTCACGGCTTCTCAGTCCTGCTAGTGGGGGAAGAGATACGGCAAATACGTTCCCTCTTGCAACTCCACCTTTATTTGAGATAAGAGCCTTTAAGCCATCAATTGTTTGTACTTCTGCCATTAGATCATTCCTCTTGAATCTGCCCAGACGGTGGTTTTACTTTCTTTTTCAAAACTCGCAGTCGGCAAAAATGTAGCAATCTCCCATTCAGAAGCAGGTACTCTTGCAAATCTACTTTTAACATTTGCTGTCAAATATCTTTTAAAACATGGTTTAAAATATCTCATCTTTGATGCTTTTTTTAATGTATTATACGATAGATTGAATTTTGTATTATCATCATATTTCTTGTCACTTGTAATATCCATCAGTGCATCAAGCAGTTTAGCTCTTAATACCATCGGAAGATAATGTAGATTTAAACCAGTGAATCCACCTGCAGCAGGACCAACAATAATAGTTAATGGAAACTTATCATAATACGGTAATGTAGCTTTTGTTTTTGGATCATAGAAATACATAAACATTCCGCCTGGAATTTGATCAGACTCTGTTTTTAATGCTGGTTCTTTTAATAATGCATTATTGTTTATTCTACCAAGATAGCCAGCTTGTTTCTGAAACCATGCACGTGATTCAGCTGTTCTTGGAGTGATACCTTTACGAAAGGCTGCTAGTTCTAGTTTTTGAAATAAGTTACTCATAGCCTTATTTATACTACTTTTTACGTTTTACATAAGGTTTTAATGGTTTAGTAGATTTAGGTTTAATACCCATACGTTCAAGCGTATTCTCTGTCCATACAACAAACTTCCACCCACGTTGTTTTGCAAACTTTTCAGCAGCTTTCCATTTGTTTTGATTCTTTACATAATCCATAGACTCTGATATGTATCGTTTTGTCTTACGCCCCTGGTACACGGGCGGGCGGGTTTGCTTATCAGGCTTTACTTCAATTAACCATGTTTCATTATTGTTAAACTTTATTTTAAGATCTACAAAATATCTGTGATAACGTTTATCTACATCCCATAAATAAGGTATAACGACTTCTTCTGAAGACCATTTCAATACCTGTGGATTATTGTCGCACCACTTAAAACAATGCCTCTCCCATAGGGATCGGTATACTACCTTAGACGAATCACCGGTATACTTTGCAGGATTTTTAGGTTTGTATTTTCCGCTATAAGCCATATAAATCTGTATAAATAGAATCAAAGTAATATTTATAAGGCTAAATAAATGGCAAATGTTCTGGAACTTTATAATCGATTTAAAGGTGGTGGAAAGGGTGGTAAGATGGTTTATCCATTAGAGAACCAAGCTGACTACTTAGGTAAAATAACGTTTCACCCTATTGATGAAACACCGGTTCAATTACAGAATGAGTTTGGAAACTTGGTAGCATTAGGAAAAGAACTCATAGAAAAGAGCTACAGCGGAGTTAGAGGCTTGCTAGATAAAACCTCTGATCCTGAATTAAAAAAAGAAAATGAAAAAAAATTATCAGATATTAAAGATAAAGCAATAGCAGCATTTAATGGAACAAATAACATTGAGACCTCAAAGGCTTTTGATGAAAACAGCGTAACAGGGATTACAGGTAAAAAAATATCATTATATCTTCCGAGAGCAATACAAATACAAGATACAGTAACATATGATAATACCTTTCAACTTGGTCTGATAGGTGGTGCAGCTGAACAAGCTTTAAATAGTGCTTCTAGTGTTGCTGGCGCAATTGGCGGAGTTGTTGCCGGTCAAGCAAAAGGTATATATTCAATGTTGGGCGGAGATAATAGTGGTATGAGCAGAGATGCTGCCGGAATTATTGCAGGAAGAGTTACTTCAAAAATAGGAGGGGGATTAGGAGAGGGTATAGGTGGCGCTATACGAAGCGCAACTCAACTTACCACAAATCCAAACACTCGTGCTTTATTTAGAGATGTTCCTATTCGTAACTTTTCTTTTGCATTTCAATTAGTACCTACAAGTCGAGTAGAAGCACGTATGATAGAAACTATTATTAAAACATTTCGTGAAGAACTTTATCCAGAAGCGTTACAAGCAGGTGGAATAAATATTGGTTATAGATTTCCGAATAGATTTATAATTAAAGTAAAATATAATAATAGAGATATTCCTGGTATCAAATTTTTACCGGTTTATATGCAATCATTTAATGCGACTTATAATGCTGGTACTGGCGGTATGCACAGTGATGGTAAATTTACTTCAGTTGATATTAGTATGGCATTTACAGAGACAAGAGCAATCGCTAAAGCGGATGTAGAAAAAGGAGGTTATTAATGGCGCTGTTCTTTAAAAACTTTCCACTCATTACCTATAATTTTGGTGATGAAGTCACTCCGTCATTATATCAAAACTTAAGTGTCTATATCAAACTCATAGACGAAATAAAAGATGACATAGCTTTCTATACAACATTATTCATTCAAGATTACGATAGACCTGATTCTCTTTCATATAAATTATATGATACAACTGAATTCTATTGGACATTCTATTACTTGAATACTGATATACGTGAGAGCGGATGGCCATTGCCTTATCAAGATCTATTACCAAAAGCAAAGAAAGATTATCCACATCAAGTAGTCACAACAACAGGCAATATATCTAAAACATTTTTACCAGGTCATACTGTAACTGGTTCTGTTTCTGGTAGTACAGGTACCGTAATAAAAAGATATTTAGATCTTGGCCAAATTATTATTGATAGTCCGAATAATTTTAATACCGGAGAAACTCTTACCCCTTCTATCAATGGTGTTGCTCAAACCGCAGATATTGTTCTTGTGTCATCTGGTGCTGCACAATATAATGCAGTTCATCACTATGAAAATGCAAGTGGAGAATATGTTGATATTGGTTTAGTTCCATCAGGTACAGGTACAGGTGCATTTCCGACTGTATCAGCATTTACTCCAGTTACATACTTCGAACGTATTACAGCAAAGAATGACTCACTCAAAGAAATAAAAGTTTTAAGTCCAGATGTCGCTGCTCAAGTGAAAACAGAATTTAATAAATTGTTATTAAGAGGATAGTAGTATGACTACAGGTAATGAGTATGACATGCAGCATGCTGGAGATTATAGGATATTAAGTTTTCTTTTTGGTTCTCATAGACATGATGTTCCGATTGAATTAAAAGGCAGTATAGATGAAATAGAAATATTTGAAGCTATAGGCGTACCATATCTAACCGGAAATTTTACTATGAAAGATGATATGAGATTTTATGACGGTGTCGATATTAACGGTACTGAAATGATTAATATTACATTAATATCTCCTGAAAATCCTGACCGTCACCTGGTGAAAAAATTTCATATTGTTGAAATAAATGCTGGAGCAAAGACAGCCGACAATATTGAAATTCTTAAAATAAAAATTTGTGAAAGTAATCATTTCAATAATAATTTAATGAAAATTAATAAAGCATACACCGGTACTCCAGATAAAATTATAAAAAACATATTAAAAGATAATTTAGATCTTGATATGGAAGAAGAAGATTTACCGGCAATTAAACCATATCAAAAACCTATGAAAGTAGTTATTCCATATATGACGCCATTTGAAGCAGCAACATGGATTTGCAGTATGATGTCAACTGAACTTGGACTACCATATTATTTATTTGCCACACTTAACGATGCAAATATTCAATTAAAATCTTTAGAGGAAATACTAAGAAATCCTGCATGGAATAAACATGCACCATATAGATTTTCTGCATCATATAACCAAGCAACAGCTGCACTCAATTCTGAACAAAATACATTTAATGTAGGAGCTTTTAATTCAAGTTCTAAAGAAAATGTATTTGCTTTAATGGCGAGTGGTAGCACTGCTGGCAAGCGTTCAATCACTGATATGACGACAGGGCAACTTATAAGTTATCATTTTGATGTAGATGATCTTTTCCAACAATTAATAGATACGGAAATTATTGATACAGAACACGAACCAGTGTTTCATTCAAAGTATCGTTTTAAAGATAAACCAATGAATGAATATAACCACTTTAATTCACACAGAATCGTTGCGAATCGAACATATAATGGTGTATCTAATATTTATGAAGAAACTTCTACAGGTGCATATAGATTACAAGGCTGTAAAAATGCACTTCATAACATGATTAAAAAGTCATCAATAAATATAAGAGTTCCGGGTAGAATGTATATGATTGGACATAATGCTAGTATTGGAAGACAAGTAGTTTTTATATATCCAGCAAACAATACAGATGAAATCGGTGAATCTACTGCATCTGATCAAGATCTCATTGATAATAAACGATCTGGTACATATGTGATATATACAGCTAGACACCATTTCAATCAAACGCAGCATAATGTTGATATGAGTTGTGTAAAACTAGGAAACAATAGGGTTTACCAGAAAGAAACAAAGTGAATTTTTACTTAGTCTGTTGGCTAGGTATTATTCTAGGAGGCACTTTAAACATGGATTTTTACGGAGATAATCAAAGATGGTGGATAGGAACTGTCGAAGAAGGTAGTGGTGCAGGAACTGACCCTATTTGTCTCGGTAGAGCTCGAGTACGTATCGATGGAATACACGGTCCTGATATATCTTTAAATGATCTTCCTTATGCTCAGTGCTTACTTCCTGTTACAGGTGGTGGCACATCTGGTGTAGGTGAAAATCCACAATTATTACCTGGTTGTAGAGTTATGGGATTCTTTTTAGATGGTACCACTTCACAGTTACCGACTATATATGGATGTTTGCCTCATGTCGGTATTCCAAGTATTACTCAAAGCGAAATTATAAATGAAGCAAGAACAGTAATAGTACGAAACAAGGGTACTGATCAGACCTTGGAAAGCTCTAACGACACTTTAGGCCGAGGGTACACTTTCCCTGACACAGTACAAAACCCGGACGGAAGTGCGAGTACAGGTACAGACGGATCAGGTCAAACTCAAAGAGGACAACAAAATAATCCAAACAGAGGTGGTGGTGGTACATCAGTTGCTCCAACAGAATTTGTATCTACTGCAACCTATAGTACACGTGCAACTATCGACTTCGATAATATAAGTAAAATCTGGTATTGGTTTGAAGCAGCCAGAAATGGCCTTTATAGACCACATCATATTGCAGGTATCATAGGAAATTTAATACATGAAAGTGGTAGTAATAAAAACTTAACAATATCTACGACAGTAATATCTGCTGTAGAAGGTGAAACCTCTCAAGGAATTGCACAATGGAATCCGGACTCAGGCGGTACTGGCGGTAGGTTGGGTGACCTAAGAGATTACGCTAGAGATCAAGGCCTTGATATGTTTGATTTATATACTCAAGTAGCATTTATTGATCATGAATTGCATACACATGACTATTTAAATGATGAATTTTTTGACACTCAAGATACTGAACAGGCAACTGCGCATTTTACAAGAAATTATTTAAGACCTACGTGGTGCCGAACAGGTAAAACAAGTCAAAGGTCAGAAACACGGATAAACGATACATCTGTGGAGAAACCTGATGGCACTTTTGTTACAAACACATGTGAACCTTTTACAAATCCAGATGGCACTACACAAACTTTGCGATATCCAGAAGGAAACTTTCCAAGTGGCAAAGGTTTTATTAGGGCTGGTGAAGAATCGCGATTAAAAGTTGCAATCCGTATTTACAACAAATTTACTCAAGGAACTAATCCGTAATGGCTACTATTTCTCCAGACACTTTAACAGCAGAACTTCGCTTACGTGAGAAAAGCCAAAACTATGGCGGTATAGATGATGCTATTGTTAAAGCAACGAACGAAACAAATGCGGCTCGAAATGCGGTAGGAGGCAATGCACTCGGTGAAATTAAAGCCGGTCTTGAATCCATGATTGGAGTATCTAATAATCTAGTAGAAAATGCAGAATCAACTGCCAAGACAGTGATCGCAAAAGTAAAACCAAGTGGTCATGGTATAGAAGCCAATTTAAAGCCACTTTTAACTGATGCAGAAATCGCATCACATCAGGCTGTGTTGAAGAATGCTGCTGTAGATATTAGTGCAATTTTTGGACCTGCTATAACATCACTGACAGCTGCTTCTAAAATGAATCATAAAATATTTACAGATTTTAGCCCAGAAGCTGCAACAACTGCATTAAAGAAAGCCGGTGGTCTTCTGAGCAATCTTCCATTGAAAGATATGCAAAAGAATTTGGTTCCTGAAAAGTTTAAAGATATTGTTGAAACTGCAGTAAATAAAATAGAGATAAAAGAAATACAAAAAGATATTGATAATACACTTGCTGCTGTCAAGACCGAACTTAAAAAAACAACAGATGGTGTAGATAGCGGCAATTTACTCAAAGATATAAGTGAAGATGTGTCAAGAAATCTAAGTACTACAATCGGAAGTTTTGGAGATGAGTTTACACGATTAAAATCTTTGCCAATTATAAACGATTTGTTAGGCGGCTTCAATGCATTAGGTTTAGATAAAGCAATATCTACATTAAAAATAGATCCTTCAATTCTTACAAAAGCCGGATCACTTGGTATCGGAACTAATATCGGTAGTCTAGTAGATATGAAAGGCTTTCTCAAACAGATGGACAAGCTCGCTCCTGATCTTGCAAGTCTTACTACGGCATTAAAAATTAAAACAGATACTGCTATTACTACATTAGATAAAACTAAAACATCGATTGCATCTGCAGTAACTGAAAACAATACAAGTCCTCATGAAACTGCTGACGTCACCGATACTACAAAACAAGACCGATTTAAAACAATTGGTTCTATAGAAGAAATAGTAAGTGTTTTAAAATCAAGTAGAAGACCACTCACAACAATTGTATGGCATTGGACTGGTCACTATACAGATGATCGTAATATCGGAGCATTTCAAATTGATCAAGAATATTTAGCAGAAAGTAAAAGAATACCTTTTCATTTTGTAATTGCAAAGAATGGTGATATACAAACTGGTTTTCCTATAAGCAGTGGCAGCGCTCATGTTGCATCTCAATTTAATGCACTCAGCTTTGGTGTTGCATTTGTTGGTGGTTATAATGGCGCACGAGGTGATCGTCCGCTTGTAAAATTAAGTTCTAATTCATATACTGTTGCTCAATGGAAATCTTTCTATGCATTCATGAAAGCATTTTATATCGCTATTCCAGGAGGTGATGCCTTTGGACAAAATGAGTTAAGTGAAAACGCACCAGGTGAAGGACCTGGATTTACTGTTAATAGTATCATAAAACTCCATCCTTTTAATAGAAAAAATACATGTGAGCCTATTAGTGATGGTAAATTTTTAACACGAGAAGAAATTATTGCGAAACTAATATAGCAATGAATAAATTACAGGATATACAATAATGGCTGATGCATTTAGAGAACTTGAAAATAATACCAACTTAAGTCAATCAAGCACAAACACTGATAACAGAGGTGATCCTCGAGGGGAATATCCTAACTTTGATTATTTTTTTAGATCATCTATTGAGACTGGTGATTACCAACTACACTTAGGCGGTGGTGATCCTACTATTGATATTGCTGATATTATGGCAACTACTAAAAGAAATTCATCAAACTGTAAAAATGCAAGTGTAAAGAGAACAAAAAGTGGGCATGTTTTTATGTTTGATGATGCAGGTGGTCAAGAGCGAATAATACTAAAACATAAAAATGGTACTGGCATAGAAATGCGACAAGA